>JAABUN010001828.1_pt1 | contig 42894 bp, 1 predicted proteins | sample 5559311 | NCBI WGS metagenome assembly JAABUN01 (sample SAMN10711877, study PRJNA513370) | rock metagenome | isolation source: Antarctica rocks | place: Antarctica: Victoria Land, Siegfried Peak sud
TATTATAAGGGCCTTTAATAATATCTCTTATAAAAGGTTACTTTATAACTTAAAGAAGAAAGGGGTCTTAACCCTTATTATAAGGTAGGTATAAAGCTTTTTAATAAAAAGAGTTATAATAATTATATTAGGCTAGGAGATAAATAAAATAAAGATAATAAAAATTAAAATCTTTTAAAAATCTTTACTATTATTATTATTATTTTTATTTTTTAACTCTCTACTTATAAAAGAATATATAAGGATAAAACTCTAAATATAAATTAAGGGCTTTATTAATAATATTTACTTAATAATATATAATTAAAATATTAAAGAGAATTATAAGATCTTAATAAAAGTATATAAAATATATCTTTATTAAGTAAATATATATAAAGTAACTTTTATTCTTTATAAATATAAGTTAATCTATTTATTAAAGAGCTTAAAGAGGTTTAATATAAAAGTAATAATAAATCTTAAAGTAGTAATAATATACCTTAAAGTATTAATATAAGTCCTTAAACTCTATATTAATAGTAAGTTAAGGTAGGGCTTATATATTAATAAAATAAGGTTAAAAATAAAGATATAAAAGTTAATTTTATTAATTATTATTAATTTAATATAAGGTATTATACTTAATAAGGTAAAATAGGTATATAATATTATAATCTAGTTAATAATAACTTATATAATAAAGATATAATATAATATAAAAGGGATATTAAAAGTAAAGAAGGTAAATATTATAATATTAAAAATTATATTAAATAAGTATTTAAAGATAATATTTAAGGCCTTTAAAGTAATTAATATATAAGTATTAAAGGTAGAGTAAGGGGTCTTATTAATAAAGATAAGCTTTAAATAGTTAATTTTATAAGTATTAATAATATAAGGGATCTACTTATTAATTAAAAAAGGGAATATAAGGATTTATTATAAGTTAAAAGGGAAGAGGGGAAGAGAGAGGAGGATTATAAAGACTCTAATAAAAGAGAAGTAGTCTCAAGTAAAGGGAGCCCTCTAAGTAGTTAAGGGGAGGGGATACTAGAGTAATAAACTGGAGCCCTAGAGGTAGGGAAATAATAAAGAGGGATAACCCTATCCTTAAAGAGATTAAGAGGTAGGTAAGGGAGAAGTAAAAAGAGAGGTAGTTAAGATATTAAGATAATATCCCAAGCTATATAAAGATAGTAGTATAAAAAGGGGAAATTTAAGAGATAAAAATTAACTTTTATATAAGGCTTTTTAAGGTTAAGAGCTTTATAAGTATTTAATTATATATAAAGAAAATAGGACTATATACCTTCTTATATAAAAAGAGGGTATTTAAGGTTAATAATATTAATTATAAATATAAATAAAGGTATTAAGATATTAAATATATACTTATATTCTACCCTAATTATATAAAGGGGAGGAGGTAGATACTTTACAAAGTAGGGTTAAATAACTTCTATTAAATAATATTAACCTTAAAAGAGTTAAAAGTAGTAATTAAATAGATAATCTAGTAAAATATACTTAACTAATTTATATTAATAAGGGAATAACTCTTTAAAGTAGTATAAAAGTAGATAAGCTTTAATTAAAGGATAAAAGGATAAATAATTCTAATAAAAGAAGAGAGTAAGATAGTATAAAGAATATAAAAAAAGGTAATATATAATATCTAGAGATCTAGAAATATAATAGTAAGTAGAATAGGGGATAAGGTTTTCTTTTATAGATTATAGTTTTTTTTAATAAGTTAGATATAAACTACCCTTATTAACTCTAAGTAGCTAGATAATAGAGTATAAAATATAAATATAAATATAAATAATATAAGTAATTATATCTTATTAAATATAAAGTATATTAAGTTAATATAAGTAATTAAAAAATTATTATAATATTATTTAAGGCCTTTTAAGGTCTTTAATTATATTAGTAGTTAGGTATATAAGTTATAACTACATAATACCTTTTATATCTTACTTATAAAGTTATATAAGGATAATAGTAAGAGTATTATAAAAGTTATATAAATAAAGCTTATAAATAATAAAGATAAATAGGAGGATAAAGCTATTCTTAATTATAAAATCTCTTATAATAAACCTTAATATTTAATCTTATACTTTTAAACAAGGTGTTAACAATTTGCTAACAAGTAAAAACATTTATAAAATACAGGTAATTAACTGTTAGCGCTGTATTGACATTTTATTTATCTAAATTTTTTTTGAAACTTTGTCAACAATTTAGTAATAATATATTAACAAGGTTTTAGTATTATCACCTTATTTATAAGTATACGTGTTCCTCTAAGGTACTAAATATATTAAAGAGATTTAAATAGGATTACCTTAAAGTATAAAATTTATATTATATAAGAGGGGAAATAATTTCTATTATTATTAATAAAAAAGAAAAGATACCTAATATAATTAAACTATTAAGGGTATTATAAGAGAGGGCTATTATATTATATTAATAGTAGTACTAGGCCCATAACTATTACTACTACTATTAATAAGATCCTCCTCTTTATTTTTATTTTTATCTTTTATAATAGGAGGAAGGTACTCTTATAATATATTAGTAAGGCTTTAATAAGGTTTTAAAAGGGGAGATAGAGTAATATATATATATATTAGTAGAGGATATTAAGAATACCCTTAAGGGTATTTATAATATAGCTAATAATAGTAGGATCTACCCTAGCTAAGGTAATAGTAATAGAGGGGGTAGGGGTATAATAAAGGTAGTAGTAGTATTAATAAATAAGCCTATTAAAGGTTTATTAATATCTAGTAAGCTAAGGAAGATTAAAGCTAGTATTAGAGGTAGTTATAATATTAAAGGCTTATAAGAGGTATAAGTAGGAGTAGTAAATAAGGGTAAAGACTTTTATTTATATTTTATATTAAGGTCTTTATAATAGTTATATCTTATTAAGCTAGGGGAGGCGCGTATATAAAGTATACTATCAAAGAGGTAAGTAAAGCCTTAATTAAAAATATTAAACTTATAACTCTTTACTTTAAAATATAATATATTAAAGGTATATTATATAAGATAATATAAGAATAAGTTATAATAACTTAATAAAGGAGGTTAAGTACTATTATAAGGGGGGGTAGTAGGAGTCTTCTTTAATTAATAAAGGATAAGTTAATTATTAAGGATTACTTATAAAGTAACTACTAGGATTATAAAGAGATATAATAAGGTATAAAGGGGGTAATAATATAAATAAAAAATAAAAAGGACTTAATATAATTAATAAAAAATAAAGATATTATAATTAAAAGAATAATATTAATATTATATAAAGGAGGTATACCTTAAGTATTTAATAAACCTTTAATAGTAATAACTTCCTATTTACTTTAAAATACTAAGACTTCTAACTACTTTATAATAAATTAATAAAGAATAATAGGAAGTATAATAGGAATATATTATAATATAAGGATTCTATATAAGAGTATTATTTATAATTATTATAATTTAATAAAATTATATATTCCTTAAGACTTAGCTTAAAGGGCCTTATAATTAATTATATTATTATACTCTTATTAAAGGTATATTCTATTATTAAGGGAGTATCCTTTATAGATTATAACCTTTTATACTCTTAAAGCCTAAGAGCCTAGATAGGGAGATAATTATAAGGACTAGTTAAGAATATAATACTACTATTAACCTAGTATTTATAGTATATAGTAGTACTATACTAACCCTTTACCTATAGTATATAGAGGAGGGAATTCCCCTTAAAAGGAAGGGTAGTAATTAGTCTTACTATTAATAAGAATAGAGAGTTCTATATATATATATATATCTACGTACCGTTTATAGTACTTAATAGCTACGTTATTACCCGGTACCCTTATATAATCGCTATCTTATACTATTAATATACTATATAAAGGAGCTTCTTAACTTCCTAGTATATTAGCTAATAACTTATTAAGATAAGATATAAGATTTTCTCTAGGATAAGTTTAGTATTACTATAATATAATAAGTAGCGACTTAGCTAGAGTAGGAAGTAGGTAAAAAAGATTATATATTAATATAGTTAGTTCCTTAGAACTAACTAGATCCTTTATCTTACGGGTTAATAAGTAGAATAGCTTATTTTCCTAGATAAGAGTACTATAAATAAGTAGTCTAGCTTTAGGAAATATAGATATATACTAAATAGGGTAAGAGTAATATAAAAAGATTTCCTTATTTATAATAAGAGATAGAGTATTTTACTAGTAATTACTATTAATAGATATATTACCTAGGATATTTACTATAATATTATAATATTAGATATCTTCTTACTATAATAGAATACGCTGGGAGTCTCTATTCAGGAACACGCTATGCCTAATCGGGTAGTAATTATTTTAGGTGTATAGCTAATAGATTTATAGAGAAGTCCCCCGAATTACCGCTTTGGGGTTGGTGGGAAAAGCGAGGAATATTAAATTCCTAACTTTTTTCGCATTCTTTCCACGTATATACCTACGCCTTATATAATTATCTATTTAAAAGAAATTTCATGAACTTACTTTAATATAGCTAAGGCTTTAAAAATATCTAAAATTGGTCTATTAGATTAAAAGATACTTTAGAATAAATAGATTTTACCTACTAAATTTAGTATAACTGTGGCTATTAGTAAATATTAAAAACTCTATATATTACTCTACTTCTATTATAGTTACCTACTAATGTATATAATATATATCGTTATAAGTAATAAGATACGCCCTATTCTAAGGAGTCTAACGCTGTTAAAATTATATTAATCGGGGTATTAGTATATATAATATAACTGATATTATAGTATTTATACACTAAATTCCTATATCTTAGTATTAGCCTATTTACTAACTAAGTTTTTGTATTACTAGGTTTTTTCTTAATAATAATATTAGTAAAGCCTACCTACTATTTAATACTACCACGTTATATCTTAATCCGTTATAGACTTTAGGAGTACTACTAGAGTATTATAAGCTACTATATAGTGATATTAGAAGCGTAGGGCTTATATATAGAAGTATTAGTAATATAAGTAATTATAATCTTAGTATTAATAGTATATCTATTAATATATCCCTCCTCCCCCTTATCTACTACCTCCTCCTCCTAACTAGAATATCCTTTTCGTATAATAATAGTAACCGTCTACGCCTTATCGGGAACCCTAATATACTATAGATAGCTAGTAAATTAAGAAAGAAGACGCTTAGGTAATACCTAAAAGCTATACTACCTATTTATTCTAGGACTACTAGTAACCCTCTAATTAGTTAATATTTGATATCTAGAAAATAAGTAATCCTACTAAGTCTAATTACTATAATACCTAGGCTACTAGGGTATAATACTAGGACTAGACTAATTAGCGTATAGTAGAGCTAGAAAAATTCGGGAATATTATTAATAATAAGATGGAGTGAATTTAGGAAGAGGAGGACCTTAATATTAATAATATCTAGCTAGAAAGCTTTATACGGCGTTATAATAGCGCCCTTAAGGGATTTTTTACGCATACCTTTTAATAATATAAACTAGGTCTTATAGCTTTAAGATAAAGGCGTTATATTAAATATACCTATCTACTACTTAAGGATACTATCCTCTATAACGATAAGCTATTAATTAAGAGGGAGGTTTAAGTAGAAGTCCTACGCTATTACTATAAATAAGTTAAGAAATAGTATAGGGAATAGGAAGAGTATAAGCGTATATAAATCCTATTCTAGTTAATAACCCTTAAAGAGGAATATCGGGAGCGAGAACGCCGGATAAAGGTAATAATTAAGAGACTAGGAGATAAGGAGGACTATTAGTAGTACGCTATATACGCGGAATACCTACCTAATATATAAGGAATAACTTAATTCCTTTAGAAATACTATAATACTTATTAATAAGGATCTTATAAGGCTATTTTATAGATTAATAATAGTATAGAAGACCTCTAGTATTTTATAATAATATTGTACTTATAACCTAGGTAGTTAATAATTATATATCTAAATATCCTTTATAATAGCTCCGGACCTTCTTTATTATTATACCTACCTCTAGAGGTAGTACTTAGAATATAATATTTAATATTACTATCGTCGTTATATAATATAGAAGTATTCTCTAGATACTACTAGATATTAACTTAACTTAATTAATTTAGCTACCTAGGTTTACTATTATAATCCTAATATATTCTCCCCGCTATCCTACTTAACTAATAATATATATAATATATATAATTATATACCTATAGATATATCTTATTTAGGTAATTCTAATACTATTAAAATCATTAAAATTAGTATATAGGCGTATATAGTATAATAGATATTATCGCGAAAACCTTACTAATACTAGTATCTTAGTAAATACCTAATATACTCCCCCTACTATTTAAGTTAACTAATAATATATATAATATATATCATTATATATATATAGATATATCTTATTTAAATAATTCTAATACTATTAGAATTATTAAAATTAGTGTACAGATGTATATAATATAGCTGATATTATTACGTTTATAGGCTAAATACTATGTCTTAGCCCGTAAAATCCATGCTATTAATCCCCGAACGCCGGGTAGTAGGGGTGAGTTTCCCTACGTAAAAATCTTGAATTTTTATAGGTATTTTCTAGTCTTTAATAACTTTATTTAGATAAGAATCCTCTTATAAATAACTTAATTTCCTAGTTTATATTCTATTCTAATTATAGATAATATATTAGTATATAACTCTAATAAGTTAGAGGTTATATATTATATTACAGGTATTATCCTAGCTAAGATCCCTCCCTATTTACTAGACTTAAATCTTATTAAGATATTATTTATAAAGTTAAAGAGATAGATTAAGTGGAATAATTATAAGATAAAGGTATATATAGAAAATAATAACTTTAATAGCTTTATATAGTTCTTATAAAATACTATATATTATTTAAGAGCTATAGGGGTAGGAAAAGGGGGGGTAAGAGGTCTATTTAAAGTATTAAGTAATAAAAAGTAAAAATAGTAGAGAGTAACTTAAATATATAAGTACTAAGTAGTAAAGTATTTAAGAAACATATATAAGAGGGGAGTAGGGGAGTAATAAGGCGCCCTAGCCCTAATTAGGAGACTATTAGGGGTAAAGGTTAGAGTTAGAGAGGGAGGAGAGTATAAAGAGCTACGCGTTAGGGTAGGGGTTATAAGGGCCTTTACTCTACTTATAAGCTTAATAAATATAATAATACTTAGATTATAACATCGGCAAACTAGGAAGTGGAACAGAAAATCCGAAACTAGAAAATCCGCTGAAAGCGCATTTTCCAGGCAAAATACTAGTAAATACAGAAAATCCGGATTTAAGGCCTTAAATCCGTGATTTTCCTCTAGCGCCGGGAAGAAACGGGAAGCTCGCTAGAGCTATAGCGGCTACGTCGTCAACGCCAGCGTAATATAGGTTTTAAATACAGTCGATTCACGTAATTCATATACGCTTAAAAGTACCCCCCCTAGCCTAGGCCCGTTTCCTATATTTATATTACGCCTGCGATTAATTCTCCTACTAAGTATTAGTACTATTAGTTATTAATAAGACTTAATACCTTATTATAATTACCTAGTTAGTACTAGCCTAATATAGTTATATTATAACTAATTAGTAGGACTTATCCCCTATTAGTCCTATTACCTAGTATTTCTAAAAGTTGCTAAATCCAGCTAAATGCGCCTTTTCTAACTCATGGTATTAAAACGAGCCCGAGGGCTGACATATAAGCGCGCCTGTTATGTACGGAAAATACGTATTTTTCTATAGTATTCCACGTCCCCAGTTTACCGATAAATATACATATATTGTAAGGATTATAAATAAACTAAGTAGCTAGGCTATTATAACTCTTAAGGTTATAAAGAATATATAATTTAAGGACTTAAATATATTTAAATAAAAGATTTTAATAATAGGTATTAACCTAATATAAATATATATTAAGGAACTCTAATAAAAAGGGAGAAAATATAAGGAGAGAGTATAGGACTTTAATAGGCCTAGGACTACTAGTTCAGCTAATACCCTAATAAGATAGAACTCTTTATAAGGTTAATAGAGCTAAGGGAACCCCTTTATAAAGAATATATTACCCCCCCCTTATAAGGGCTATATATATATAGATATTAAAGGCGGTTAAGGCTAGGAGGGTCTAGTAGATATTAATAATACTAAAAAATAAGAAGGAGAGGGAAGTAATAATAAGAGTAGTAGGTAAGAGGCTAATTATAATATTCTAGGCCTCTAGTTATAAATATATATTAAAAATTATAATAATAAATTAAATAAAGAGTAGGGATATACTATTATAAGTTACTTTAATAAAGGTAAGGGAGGTATTAAAGAAGGAGTAATTATAAGTAAATATAATATATTATTTTATAATAGTAGTTAAGAAATTATTTAATATAATAATATATAAGGTATAAGTATCTATCTTTAATATAAAAAATTAATAAGTAATTAAAGAAAAGATTTAATAAGAGAATAAGGCCCTCTACCCTAATTTAGATATAATAGAAGGGAGGTAGTTAATAGGTATATATATAGTTAAAAAAGCCTACTCCTCCTTTATAATAAGTATTATATTATTATTATTAATAGATAAGTTAATTAAAAAGGATTTAATAAAAGTAAGAGAGATAAAACTTATAAAGTAGTATAAATAAAGGATTAAATTAATATAATACTTTAAATATTAATTATATAAGTATATATATTATAACTACCCTAATAATATATAATATATTAATTATAATTAAGGTTATAATATAATAAAGTATAAAGTAAAGGTTATAAGTACTTTATAAGGATATATTATATATAAATAATAAGGCTACTCCTTTTAATCTAATAAATACTTAATAAAGGCTAGGGAGAAGTAATATATTAAATAATAAGTTATAAATAAGACCCTATTTTATAAGATTAAATAAGAGTATATAATAATAATAATAAATATTAAAGGATTCATAATTATAAGAGTAAAGAAAAAGAGGAAGGTTATGATTAATTAAGTAATATATATTATACTAGGTAGTAGGGAGTAGTTAAGATTATAAAGACCTAGATATAAGCTAGGGAGACTACCTATCTTTAAGAGGCTCCTAATAAAGGAGCTAGGCTAGAAAATATTAAAGGTAATAATAAGTAATAATAAGGGGCTATTAAATAGTATTAATAAGCTACTTATAAAAGTAATAATAAATAACTTTATCTACTTAGTTAAAAAAGGTAAATAGGCTACTTTAAAAGAAATAAATATATAAGAGGAAAGTAGTAGTACCTTAAGCCTAAATATTTAATATATTAACTTCAAAGATATTATAATATAATATTAAGGGTAAAATAGATATAATAATAACCTTATTAAAAGATAGGGCTATTTAAGATATAAATATCTTAATAATCTAAGAATTATATTATAATATTAAGAACTACTTATTATATAACCCTAATTCTAAGGTATTTTTTTAATATATAAAGTAGAGTAGGGTATATAAGTATATTTCTATATTAATAAAAGACTTTAAATAAATAATTAAAATATAAAGTTTTTTATAAAAAATATTAATACCTTTAAGCTTTAACTTTATATTTAAAAGGAGGGGGAATATTTAATATACCTTTAATTATATAATATATATAACTTAAGCCTATTATTAATAATAGATAAAAACCTATTAAGCCTTTAAATAATAAAGGAAGAGGTTAGCTACCTTAGGGAATATATTATAATAAGAGATTTTAACCTCTATTACCTTAATTAAAATAACTTAAGATAGGTTTTATATTACTTTAAAGTAAATTAATTAATAGGAATTATATTTAATAATAAGATAGACTTAGCTCTATTAGATAGGATAATTACTTAAAGGATAAAGGAGTTTAAAAGTATAATTAATTTAATCTTTATTATACTTAAGCTTTTTAATATAATATAAGCTTATTAAGTATACCTTAAGTTATAATTTAGCTTTAACTACCTTCTTATATATATAAAGTTTAACTTAAGGGTAGAAGAATAGTAATATATATCTAAGAGATTATAAAAAATAGTAGACTTAAGAGAGATTAAAAATAGGGCTTATATATTAAGTTAAAAGCTAGGCCTTAAATTATTAAAGACTATAAATTAAATAAATAACTACCTCTTATAATTTTAATAAGGTTTAAAAGGGATAGTAAAGGAGATAATCCCTTAAATAAAGCTTAAAGGTAGGGGGAGAACCTTTTAAAACTTAAAGTACTAGCTTATTATAAAAAATATTATAAAAAGTATAAAAATATTTTAATAAAATAAAGATATTATTATAAAGGGAGTTAAAAATATAATTATTAAAGAGAGAGATAGGATATTATAAATAAAGAAGGTAATTAACTTTAAAAAAAAGTTTATAATACTATTAAATTATAAAAGGATATATAAGGCTTTATTAAATAAATAAAGAATAATAATTTATTATTATAACCCCTCTTTAAGTTTCCCTTTTTAAAAAGAGATAATAGGGATAAGGTAGCTAAGACCTTTAAAGAGAAAGTAGAGGTCTTATAAGTAATATTCTTCCTACCCCCCTTATAAGTTAATGTAAATAATATTAAGAGGATAAAGTATTTACTACTATTAATAGACCCTAGTAATAAGGTAATATATAAGGAGGTTTAATAAGCTATTTATAAATTAAAGTAAGATAAAGCCCTAAAGATTAATAAGATCTTAAGTTAATTCTTTAAGCTAATAATAAATAAGCTCTTTAAAGAGCTTACCTACTTATTTAATATATATTTCTCCCTTAGCTATTATTTAAAGGAATTTAAAAAGGCTAATATAATTATCTTAAAAAAATTAAAAAAGGAAGATTATATAAAACTTAAGGTATATTATTTAATAATATTATTAAATATTCTTAAAAAGGCCTTAAAATTAATAGTTATAAAATAACTTCATAATTATATTAAGAGTTAAAACCTCCTCCCTTAAAAATAAATAAAAGTATAAAGGAAGAGATATTATATTAAAGATTATTATAAAGATAATATATATAATATAAGATTATAATAAAATTAATATAATTAGCCTTCTTTTATTAAATATTATAAGAGCTTTTAATAATATCTCTTATTAAAAACTTATTTATAACCTTAAGGGAAAGGGGATCCTCTATTATATTATAAGTTAGATAGAAAGCTTCTTAAAGGGGAGGTTTTTATTTATTACTATTAAAAGGATAACAAGTAGAATAGAGCTAATAGAGATAAAGATCCCTTAAGGATTATTAATCTCCCCTATCCTCTTCCTCTTCTTTAATATACTACTTATTAAGGAGTATATAACTATTAAATTATAATTATAAATTAAAGGATTTATAAATAATATCTACTTATTAATATATAAAAAAATTATAAAAGGAAATTATAAGACTTTAAAATTAATATATAAGATTTACCTTAAATAGGCTTTAATATATAAGGTAAGCTTTACCCTTTAAAAGTATAAGTTAATTTATTTTACTTATTATCCCTATTATTTTAATATAAGTATAATAGTTAATTTAAGGTATATAATAATAAAACCTTAAGTAGATATCTAAGTCCTAGGATTACATATTAATAGTAAATTATAATAAGGCTTATACTTAAAGAGGATATAAGTAAAACTTATTATCTAAAGCCTAGCCCTTTTTATAATATTAATATTAATATAAAGAGCTACTTTTAATAAAGTTAAGAGGATATATAATATAATAATAAGGTTAATAATAACTTATATATTTATTATATAATATATATTATAAGGCTTAAAGGATATAAAAAAGATATATATAAAGAAGCTTAAAATTATTTAAAATAACTATTTAAAATATATATTAAGGATATATAAAGCTACTTTAATATAAGTATTAAAGGTAGAGGTAGAGATAGCCCTTATATAATTAATATTAAATTATTTAATTCTTTATTAATATATATTAAAAGGAATTTACCTAATAATAATAATAGGAAATAAATATATCTAGAGGAAGCTTAAAGTTAAGAAAGGGAAGAGGAGAAAGGTAATAAAGTCCTTTATAAAGGAGAAGAATAAGTAGGCTTTATACTTCTTATACTTAGATAATTAAAATATAATTATAATTAGAGAGGTAACTTAATACCTTTAAGGGATTAAAAAGAAGATATACTATTAATAAAAGTCCTCCTAGGAGGTAATATAAAAAGAATATTAAGTAGGATTAAGGGTTAAGGATTATCCCCTTACTTAGCTTAAAAGCTTATAAATTAATAAGAGGGCCCTTTATAAAGGCCTTTAAAAGGCTAAGAGCTCTATCCTTATATAAATAAAAATAGAGAAAATAAGGTTAACTACCTTTTTATATTAATATAAAGTCTTTAATATTATATTTATAAGTTATAAGTATAATTAATATAAATAGGATATAAGATATATCCTTATTAACTACCCTAGGTTTTATAACTACTATTAAGAGCTAAGGGATACCTTAAGTATATTAAATACTTATAAGATACTTATAAATATAAAGGAGGTAAAGTAAGTAATAAAATAAATAATTTAAATTAAGATATTAGGCTAGTTTTTACTTATAATAATATAGTTATATTAAGACTAAGTTAAGGTATAAGTCCTTATTATTAAAATAATACCTATTACTATAATATATAATCTAGCCCTAAGGAGCTAGGATAATAAAGTAATAAATATAGGTGTTAAGTATAAAGAACTAATTATAATATAAAGAGAAATAGACTAGAAGTTATAAAGAAATAAAAATAATAAGGGTTTTTACCTAAACCTTTATAAGGTATAAGTATATAGTTTCCCTTATAAGCTAGCTATTATAATAGTAATTATAATATACTTATAAGCCCTATAATTATCTTTTAATAGTTTAAATAAATATAAGTATAACTTATTAATTAACTAATTAAGTATATAATATTAAATTCCTTATTTATATCTAGAGTATCTAAAAAATATATCTAAGAAATAGGAAAATAAGTAGTAAATTAATACTTTTTAAGAGGTCTTCTCTATTAAAGCTATACTTCTAATCTTAAAAGGCTACTACTAAATTAATAATAAATTATCTACTTAAACTTAAGCTAGAAATACTTATAAAGCTAGTATTAAACCTATTAAAAGATATATATTTCTAGCTTAAAATAGAGCTATTCTTTTAAGTAACTTATATATCTAAATCTTAAAATCTTAATATTATTCTTATTATTCTTATCCTTATCTACCTTATTAATAATATTATCCTTATTTATACTTATAGCTTTATAAATCTTATAATTATAAAGACTACCTTTATTATACTTCGACTTAATATACTTACTTATATCCCTTATTAAGGCCTTATTAATATTAATAGTAATATTATATTTATAATATAAATACTCTAGATCTATCTTCTTTAACTAAAGGCTTCTAAGATTATATTACTTCTTTTATATTAGGTTTAATATATACTCCTATTATAGCCTATTAATATCTAGATAGCTTATTAAATACTACTTAATATATCCTCTTAAATTATTACCTTCTACTACTTTACTCCAAGGATATAAGGTAATAGGAGGGATAATATTAATATTTTTATATCTTAATAATAGAAGGATTAACTTTAATATTCTTATTCTTATAACCTTAATAATATTCTCTTTATTTATTTACCTTTACTCCTATTATATAATTTATAATAAGAAGATATTAGTAATTAATATACTAGTTAATATAAATATAAGTATAATTAAAGGTAGTTAGTATAAAGTAGGTATCTAAGGTAAGGAAGAACTAGTTAATAAGCTTACTTAAGGGGGTAGCTAGTAAGACTATTATATAATTCCTCCCCTTCTTCTAAATATAGTTCTTATTTAAGTCCTAGATTATATACTTTAATAGCCTTAATAGACTAGCTAAATTATTCTTAAGATCTATAACTACTTACTATTATATAAAATTCTTATAATTTATAAGGTAATATTTACCTATTTTAATATAAACCTAGTAATAATATAAGTAGTTAAGATAAGAATTAACCTCCTTATATTTATAGTTTATTATAAGTAGGGCTATTTATTACCTAATAAGTATTTATAAAGCTTATTACTTAGTAGCCTTAGAAATAAGTCTTACTATTATAATAGTAGCTTTCTAACTAGCTTAAGTAAGAGGAGGAGTATTATTTAATAGTATTTAAGTAAATACTATTAATAAGATAAACCCTTTTATAATATATATATATACTAAAAATTAATATATAACTTAATATCTTTAAACCTTATAACTTATTTATATAATATTACTTACTTAGTATTATACTAGTTAATACTAATATTAATAGTATATTTCTTATCCTTCTTTTAACCTTTCTATATAAGGGTTACCTTAATATTAATAAGGAAGTAGGATAATCCTTTATAAGAGGTATTTACTATTACCTTCCTTTTAATATTAAATTTAAGACTATATATACTAATATTTCTAGCTATCTTAAATCTACTAATAGTATAAATATAATTATATAAGTTATATTCCTCCCCCTTAAAGAATATCCTCTTAAATTATATATATTCTATTATTAATTCTACTACCTCTTCTTTACTAGATATAAATAGAGTTTATACTTAAGTACCTTATAATATAAATAGAGGAGTTATTAATAAAGATAGCTATATTAATAAAGGTATAAGAGAGTTATATTCTTACTATTATTAATATTATAATAGCTCTTAGATATCTAGGCTAATAGCCCTTAATAGTAATAAGGTAAGAGTAGCTATTTAAAGAGGAAGTTTAGCCTCTACTACTTTAATATTATATTAACTAGGTATATAAGGTTATTAATTAAGAAGCTTTACTACTATAAATATACTATTAGAGGTAGGCTACTTAAGTATTTTTTTATATATAACTATTATATAATAGCTAGATATTTTATATTATTATCTTTATATAATTAGGAATATCTTTTTAATAATTTTAATAATACTTTTTCTACTTTTTTTTAACCTACTTTTTAATTTCTTTAAAGATAAGGTTATATCCTCTTATAATTACTTTATCTTTAAGGCTTTAAGTTATTATTCTAATATCCCCTCCCTTTATTACTATTTAAAGGGCTTTTTTTACTTAAATTTACTTCTCTTTTATTAAAGTCTTTATAACCCTCTTCTCCCTTCCCCTTTTCCCCTTTAACTTATAATAAATCCTTATATTCCCTTTTTTAATTAATAGGTAAATCCCTTATATTATTAATATATTTAATATTTAATTAAAGCCTACCTTTATTAATAAGACTTTTAACTCTACTTTTAATTAAGAAAAATAGTAGAGAGTAGCTTAAATATATAAGTATTAAGTAGTAAAGTATTTAAGAAATATATATAAGAGAGGAGTAAGGGAGTAATAAGGCGCCTTAACCCTAATTAGAGGACTACTAAGGGTAAAGGTAGTAGAGTTAAAGAGGGAGGAGAGTATAAAGAACTATATATTAGAGTAGGGGTTATAAGAGCCTTTACTCTACTTATAAGCTTAATAAATATAATAATACTTATATTATAATATATATATATTATAAAGATTATAAATAAATTAAGTAGCTAAGTTATTATTATAATAATAACCTTTAAAGTTATAAAGAATATATTTATATTTATATTTATATTTATACTCTACTATCTAGCTACTTAGAGCTAATAAGGGCGTTCTAACTCTAGCTTATTAAGAGGAAACCGTAATACACGGAAGAAAACCTCTCTCACCTATCTAATTTACTGTAACACTTCTAGGCCTCTAAACACTATATGCTATCCTCTCCCTTATACTTTATACTACCTTAGTATTAGATCCTAATGCCTGTATACTCCTTTCTCTTACTGGGGCCTCGCCCCTTTCTCCGTACTATTTCCTAATAGTACCTCCTGAAAGGTCTATTCCCCCTTAATTACCCTCTTACCCTTCCCTATATAATTTAACTAATATAAGTACCCTTAACCCTCCTACTAGTTATTACTACCCTAGCTACTCCTTTCTCGTGTTATCTAGTAATATAGTATCCTTGTCTATTTAACCCGTAATATACAGGCCTCGATTACTATTATATTCCCTAGCTAGGTAGCCTAGTAGAAGGCCTATAACACTCTCGTTAGGAATTACCGCGTATCTTTTCCTAATGCGTAGGAGGGGGCTATTATAGTTATTAGGAGGTATAGATATGCTTCGTCGCCGTCGTCACGTCGCTATTTCCTAGTACTAAGCCGTGTAGTAATCTACTCGCAAGGGAAAGCGGATTATATGAAAATCCCGCCGGCTATACCTGTAGTCGTAGGGTTACTACTCCTACTCCTACACGTAGTCACGGTTCTCCTAGCTAGGTAGGGCGGCCCTAGCCTTTCGTTCCGTCTTTTCTACTTAGTATGCCTTCTATCTCTTAACCTAGAGTCTCCTACACGTTAAGCTAATGCTACTAACGGGAACTAAGGTAGGTATTATCGCGTATACCGAGGGCGCGCTTATAACACGTATAAAAACTCTATATTATAAGCTCCACTACCACGTAACGTCCTAGTTTCGTTCTAACTACGTTTAAAGAGACCTCTTAGCTCTATTAACAAGTAACAGGTTCGTAGCTAGTACTACGTACAGGTAGATCTTATCGCTAGCCTTATAATTACTTTAATAATATATAATATATTAATTATAATTAGGGTTATAATATAATAAAATATAAAGTAAAGGTTATAAATACCTTATAAAGGTATATTATATATAAATAATAGCCTTTATAAAATGGATTTAAGACGGAAATTAACGGCGGCGAGCTTATAGAGCGACGAAGCGTTTAAGAAACGCGGATAGATAAACGACGGTCCTAGGGACCCTAATAATAGCTACTATAGCGGTAGTAGTACTAGTAATAGGGGTGGTAGTGGCGGTATTAGAGGAGGACGTAAGGGAACGCGTAGTAGTTTCCTAGTAATTCGATAATAACTGGTAACGCAGGAATAAGCATTTCAGGTATACTATAATAGAGGTAATACGCGGGAAGGAGATAGGAAGAAGGATACCTATCCTTTTATAATAGCGGGCGGATAGTTAGTAGTCGCGTTTAGAATAATTATAGCGATATAGGATATACTATATAAGGATATTAACGCGTTATAATAGGCGATAATAAAGGCCGGCCTTAACTAAATTAAGGCTATATTAAGAGGGATCTAGTAGGATAATAAGTACCTTAAGGAAGAGTAGAAATATAACGCGCGAGGCCTATATAACCTCTCTAGTATATCGAATATATTAAGTATATCTCACGTGCCTAACGCGTATATACGATTAGGATCCCCCTCCTATACCGGGCTATAGAGCTAGGTAGCGTTAATACTAACGACGCGAACCGTAAATAGCTAGAACCCCTACCTATAAAGCTAGGTAGATACACGCCGTACGACGTAGCTTCTTATCACGCTAATAGATAGTACGGAGAGAGACTCTACGAAGGATATAACGAGCGAGAGGATTATTACAGCTTTTTAATCGCTTAAATACCTAGATACTTCGAAGATTATTACTTTAAGGAGGTTAAAAAGCGGGGATATATAGCTAGAGATAGCCCGTATAAAGGATAGGGAACGTCTTAAGAAGAACCTAAGATAGGTTAAAAAGACGTGGTACTTAGCTATAATAATAAGGAAGTTATTCGGGGTGATAGTATATAGTATAAAAGCCTCGGTCTTTAATACTAAGGACTAGGGCGCCGTAAAGGAGAGGATCGAGTGGGATAACGAGGTCTTATATAATAACCTTAAGGTAGTTTTAACCCGCTGGCTAATTAGGTCCTATTAGCTAATAAAATTATATTCGTCTCTTATAGTCTTCGTAGCTATACCTAAGTCGGCAGATACCTTAGTAAGGTAGGGGCTAGTAGAAGCTAAGGAGCTAAAGACGGTTAAGAGGTACGAGCCGAAGGCTCGTATACTCTAATACTTTAACTGCTAGGGGTATAGCTATATAGCGCGTGGATACTCTAATAGGACGTCTTATATAGACTATAGGAAGGAGCACGATATAAGGAGTTATAATGATAAAGAACACGGCACGTAGAGGCACTATATAGCGTGTAAGAAGCCTAGATACTCCGCCTAGGAGAAGGGATATTAGATATAGATAAAGGAGAAGTATCGGGCTTTATAGAAGATTACTATAAAAGCACCGTTATACGGTATATAACGAGAAATAACGAAGTAGATGACGGTAGACGCCGAAGGCTTTACTATAGTCGGGCCTAGGAAGAGGAAGGCGGCAACCGACTTATTATTAAGTAGTAGGACCCCGAGCGGAAGTTAGGGACCTGGGGTTACCCCTAGGTTAAGGGTAGGGAGGCCGCTGATATTCGCTTCGCCGAGGTTCGCCGCGACCGAGCTAGGGTAGACTACTCTAGAGACTATAGCTCGCTCGATTATAATAAGGGATAATAACATGCTTATAAATGGTTTAAGTAGCGAGAACCCGCTCGGGAGTCTTAGTAAGCTAAGCATATCTAGTATATTAAACGTATCAAGCATATCTAGGATATTAAGTATACCTAGTAAACTAAATATATCTAGTATATTAAACGCATCCTTAGGCACGTCGAGCCTACTAGACGTGCCGAATATATCTAGTATATTAAACGCGCCAAGATACTAGAACGGTAGTATAATAGAAATAGAAGTAGACTTAAACGTATAACTTTAAGCGGATATCTAAGATACTAAGCCTAAAGATCTTATAGTATAATATCCGAAATGAACTTGGTATAATAACCGCCCTATTAGCGGATAAGCGGGTACAGGATATTAATATCCTAGTAATCTAGGAACCGTGCTATAATAATAGGAATGAGTCCTCTTATAACCTGAGCTCTAGTACCTTCTACCTAGGGTATAGGGCTGGGAGGGACACACGTATATACTTCTATATTAACAAGAGACTTGATATAGAAATATAGGAGGTTAGCTATATATTACGCGATATAACGGTCTTAACTCTATAAATAGGTAGAGGGACTATTCGGGTTTATAGCGCTTATAACTCAAGCCTATTATTAGTTATAGACGATAATCCTTTATATATCCCTGATATATAGGAGCTTAGTAATACCGGGGAGCTTATCCTCCTTAGGGATTTTAACCTCTACTACCTAAGTTAGAATAACCCTAGGAGGTTCTTATACCACTTAGAGGTAGATAAACTAGCCGAGCTTACATTAGGACGGGGAATAAAGCTTCTCCTACCGGAGGGTTCGGTTATATAGCGGGCGCGCGGTTAGGAGAGCGCTATTAACCTAATATTCGCGACACCGCTCCTATTAAACGCGATTATAGAATATAGGGTTACCTCGGAATTATAATATAGGTCTAACTATCTACTAATCCTTATAATATTAGATATATAGGCGCTAGACTAGCTAGAAGTAAAACGGCGGTTATAAAAGACGGCTGACCCTAAGTAAATAGAGAAGAGTACCTAAGCCCTAGACGTAGCTCTCTATATAAGACCCCTGCGAATAGTAGCGGAGGTTAATAACTACCTGGAATAAATACTCTAGGGTTTTAAAGAGATCATCGAACAGGCTATCTTATAGGCGAAACCAGGCGGGCGGGCTAAATTATTCTAGAACCTAGAATACGCGCGGACTACCCGCCGGGTACTAGCCGCTGCGAGAAGCTTTCGGAAGGACTGCAGCGCGCTAATAAAAGAGGCCTGGCGCCGAATAAGGAAGGAGAGGGACAAGGCTATTACTAGAGTAAAGACCCTGTACTTCCGAGAGGGAGTATATAAGGCGGCGGAGTTACTAAAGGGTATATAGAGTCTAGCTAAGTAGGTATAAAACGATAGTATACGGCTACGGCCGCTACCTAGGTTCCCCCTATTAAGTATAAGGGATAGTAGATAGGCTAGAACGTTTAATAAGAAGGTATCCACGCTCCGCGAGACCTTCTTCCCTCTACCCCCTTAAGCGGATCTAGAAGATATTATAAAGGTAGTCTACCTAGATCTAATCTATAATAATGACGAGATTATAGAGTATAAGGTACGTAAGGCTATCTATCGCCCGGCCTAGGATAAGGCGCCGGGCCTAGATAGTATACTAAACAGGTTCATTTATATAATCTCCGGGGGACTCCTAGGCAAGATTACCCACCTGTTTAATACGTGTTTCTAGTTAGGATACCACCTAAAAGAGTTTAAAAGGGCTAACACGATAATCCTCCGGAAGCCGAAGAAGGAGAATTACGCGGAACTGAAGTCGTATTAACTAATAGCGCTATTAAATACGCTCGGAAAGGCCCTTAAGATAGTAGTTACGGGGAGACTAAGCGACTATACTAAAGACTATAGCCTCTTACCCCTAGAGTAAATAAGGGCTAGAAGAAAACGGTCTTATAAGATAGCGCTCGAGACTATTATCGACGCTATCTATATAGTCTAGGACTATAAGAAGAATAATATAGCTAGCCTGCTATTATTAGATATCGCGGGAGCCTTCAATAACGTCTCGTATTAGAGGCTCCTCTATAACCTCAGGAAGAAGGGAGTACCCGCGCGAATTATTAACTGGACGGGGAGCTTCCTTATAAATAGGTTTACATCCTTAACGTTAGGTACTAGGACGAGCGTAGTAGAGCAGGTAGAGATAGGTATACCGTAGGGATTACCGATCTCGCTTATACTATTTCTATTCTTTAATACCCCCCTTATTAAGGCTTGTTCTAGGACTAACCTTCGGCTCCAAGTAGGTAGGTTTATCGATAATCTCTACCTCCTAGCGTATGGTAATACTATAGAGTTAAACTACAGGACCTTAGAACGCGCTTACTAGTTATACCTGGAATAGGCGAATATATATAGGGCTAACTTTACCCCGTAGAAGTATAAGCTAATCTATCTTTCGCGGCGACTATACCGATTTAATATATAGGTAGTAGTTAACTTAGGCTCGGTGGTTACTAGACCTAAGGCGGAAATTCGGGTCCTAGGCCTCTATATTAATAGGAAGCTCCGCTGGGGCCCTTATATTAAAAGAGTCTAGGTAAAGATAACTAACTAAGAATTAGCGCTATTAATAACCGCGGCTTCGACGTAGGGTACTATATTAAGCCGAGCTAGGTAGGTATATAACACGGTTATTAGGCCGGCGATAATATACGCCGCATCTGCGTAGTATATACTAGGAGGTCTTCGCGACGCGAAGAAAATATATATATAAAAGCTCGAGGTCATCTAGAATAACTACCTGCGGAGGATTCTAGGGGCCTATAAAGCCACGCTAATACGAGTCCTCGAGGTAGAAGTATATATTACGCCTATATAGATAACCCTTAATAGCGCGGTCCTCCGGCACCATGCCTAATAAGGAATACACCTAGTAACAAGGATTAGGAACGTCCGTATTAGGAGGAAACTACGACCGAAGAGAGGTAGAAGGCTAGTAGCTACTAATATAGCCGCTAAGGAGAAAGGGGAGTAGGTACTCCGGTCCCTCAGCCTTAATAACTGGAAGGAACTCGAGCGAAGCGATAGTAGCCGTTATAAAGAGAAGATTAAGGATAAGATACGCCGCTAGTTAACCGGGCGGCGGGTTAGAATATAGGACGACTATAAGGCGAGGTTTAATAAATATAACCCCCCTAGCGTCTCCTAGGTTAGAGGTCTATAGGATAACCGCCTTAGCCTCTATAGCAAGCTCCTGAAAGCCGAGAGCTCGGTGCTTACCTAAGCCCGTATAGCGAGAATTAGACTTATAGATTTCCTATATAAGGCTAGGGTCCTAGGCTTCTCGTCACCTAGCTACGGATGCGGGTATAGGAGACAGGATATAAAATACATCGTTATAGGTTGCCTAGACTATACTAGTTAACGGCAACTCCTTATTAATAGGGCGGGTACAAGCGACCTCCGAGCTATATTAACGTCGGTTAGCAAGGGCCTTTAAGCTATATTATAATGGCTAATACGGATAGGCTTACTACCCTAGTTCTCGCTAGCGGTAGTATAGCTATATACCCCTCGGGTCTAGTATATCTCGCGTATCGAGCATGTTTGGCGCTCTTACCCCCCTCCTTCTTCCTCCCTCCCTTACTACCTAGCTATCGGGCTAGGTATTATAGTACGTCGTAGCTTCATATATACACGTTACTTCATTTATACTTATTACGGATATAGTACGTAGGTAAATAAAGATAAAGGATACTAAGTTAAAAAACTATAACGGTTTTTATCCGGTATATACAGTTTCCCTTACGTAAAGTATCGTTTATAGAAGCCCGTAATTACCTTTATAGTTTAGTAGACACGAGTATAAATTCAATTAATTAATTAATATATAAATAATAAGGCTATTCCTCCTAATTTAATAAATATTTAATAAGGGCTAGGGAGAGGTAATATATTAAATAATAAGTTATAAATAAAATCCTATTTTATAAGATTAAATAGGAGTATATAATAATAATAATAATATTAAAGGATTTATAATTATAAGAGTAAAGAAAAAGAGGAAGGTTATAATTAATTAAGTAATATATAATATATTAAGTAGTAAAGAGTAGTTAAGATTATAAAGACTTAGGTATAAGCTAGGGAGACTACCTATCTCTAAAAGGCTCCTAATAAAAGAGCTAGGCTAGAAAATATTAAAGGTAATAATAAATAATAATAAGGAGCTATTAAATAGTATTAATAAGCTACTTATAAAAGTAGTAGTAAATAGCCTTATCTACCTAGCTAGGGAAGGTAAATAGGCTACCTTAAAAGAAATAGATATATAAGAGGAAAGTAATAATACCCTAGGCTTAAATATTTAATATATTAACCTTAAAGATATTATAATATAATATTAGGGGTAAAATAAATATAATAATAACCTTATTAAAAGATAGGGTTATTTAAGATATAAATATCTTAATAATCTAGGAATTATATTATAATATTAAGAACTACTTATTATATAACCTTAATTTTAAGGTATTCTTTTTAATATATAAAGTAGAGTAGGGTATATAAATATATTCTTATATTAATAAAAAACTTTAAATAAATAGCTAGAATATAAAATTCTTTATAAAAGATATTAATACCTTTAAGCTTTAATTTTATATTTAAGAAGAAGGGGAATACTTAATATACCTCTAATTATATAATATATATAATTTAAACTTATTATTAATAATAAATAAAAACCTATTAAGCTTTTAAATAATAAAGGAAGAGGTTAGCTACCTTAAGGAATATATTATAATAGGAGATTTTAACTTTTATTACCTTAATTAAAATAACTTAAGATATTTTTTATATTACTTTAAAGTAGACTAGCTAGTAGGAATTATATTTAATAATAAGATAAATCTAACTCTATTAAATAGGATAATTATTTAAAGGATAAGGGGGTTTAAAAATATAATTAACTTGATCTTTATTATACCTAGGCTCCTTAATATAATATAAGCTTATTAGGTATATCTTAAGTTATAATTTAGCTTTAACTACCTTTTTATATATATAAAGCTTAACTTAAGAATAGAAGAATAATAATATATACTTAAAAGATTATAAAAAATAGTAAACTTAAGAGAAATTAAGAATAAAGCTTATATATTAAATTAAAAGCTAGGCCTTAAACTATTAAGAATTAAAAATTAAATAAATAACCACTTTTTATAATTTTAATAAGGTTTAAAGGGGATAATAGAGGAGATAATCCCCTAAGTAAAGCTTAAAAATAAAGGGAGAATCTTTTAAAACTTAAAGTATTAACTTATTATAAAAAATATTATAAAAAGTATAAAAGTATTTTAATAAAATAAGGATATTATTATAAAGGGAGCTAAGAATATAATTATTAAAGAGAGAGATAAGATATTATAAATAAAGAAGGTAATTAATTTTAAAAGGAAAGTTTATAATATTATTAAATTATAAAAGGATATATAAGGCCTTATTAAGTAGATAAAAAATAATAACTTATTATTATAACTCCTCTTTAAGTTTCCCCCTTTAAAAAGGGATAATAGGGATAGGGTAGTTAAGACCTGTAAGGAGAAAGTAGAAGTCTTATAAATAATATTCTTTTTACCCCCCTTATAAGTTAATCTAAATAATATTAAAAGGATAAAGTACCTACTACTATTAATAGACCCTAATAATAGGGTAGTATATAAGGAGGTCTAGTAAGCTATTTATAAATTAAAGTAAGATAGAGCCCTAGGGATTAATAAAATCTTAAATTAATTTTTTAAATTAATAATAAATAAGCTCTTTAAAGAGCTTACTTATTTATTTAATATATATTTCTCCCTTAATTGATATTTAAAAGAGTTTAAAAAGGTTAATATAATTATCTTAAAAAAATTAAAGAAGGAAGATTATATAATACTTAAAGTATATTATTTAATAATACTATTAAATACCCTTAAAAAGGCTTTAAAATTAATAATTATAAAGTAACTTAATAATTATATTAAGAGTTAAGGCCTCCTCCCTTAAAAATAAATAGGGGTATAAAGGAAGAGATTAATTAAGATTATATTTAAAACTATTATAAAAGTAATATATATAATATAAAATTATAATAGGGTTAATATAATTAGCCTTCTCTTATTAAATATTATAAGAGCTTTTAATAATATCTCTTACTAGAGATTTATTTATAACCTTAAAGGAAAGGGGATCCCCTATTATATTATAAGCTAGATAGAAAGCTTCTTAAAGGAGAGGTCTTTATCTATTACTATTAGAAGGATGATAAATAGAATAAAATTAATAGAGATAGAGATTCTTTAAAGGTTATTAATTTTTTGATCCTCTTTTTATTCTTTAATATACTACTTATTAAAGAGTATATAACTATTAAATTATAATTATAAGTTAAAGGGTTTATAAATAATATCTACCTATTAATATATATAAAAATTATAAAAGGAAATTATAAGATTTTAAAATTAATATATAAGATCTACCTAAAATAGGCCTTAATATATAAGATAAGCTTTACCTCCTTGAAGTATAAGTTAATTTACTTTACCTACTATCCTTATTACTTTAATATAAGTATAATAGTTAGTCTAAGGTATATAATAATAAAACCTTAAATAGAGATTTAAGTCTTAAGATTATATATTAATAATAAATTATAATAGGGCTTATACTTAAAAAGGGTATAAATAAAGCTTATTACTTAAAGCCTAGCCCTTTTTATAATATTAATATTAATATAAAGAGCTACCTTTAATAAGGTTAAAAGGATATATAATATAATAATAAGGCTAGTAATAATTTATATATCTATTATATAATATATATTATAAGGCTTAAAGGAAATAAAAAAGATATATATAAAGAAGCTTAAAGTTATTTAAAATAGCTACTTAAAATATATATTAAGGGTATATAAAGCTACTTTAATATAAGTATTAAAGGTAGAGGTAGGAATAACCCTTATATAATTAATATTAAACTACTTAATTCTCTACTAATATATATTAAAAGGAATTTACCTAATAATAATAATAAAGAATAAATATATTTAAAGGAAACTTAAAGTTAAAAAAGGGAAGAGGAGAAAGGTAGTAGAGTCCTTTATAAAGGAAAAGAATAAGTAGGCTTTATACTCCCTATACCTAGATAACTAGAATATAATTATAACTAGGGAGGTAACTTAATACCCTTAAGGGATTAAAAAGAAGATATACTATTAATAAAAATCCTCTTAAAAGGTAATATAAAAGGACTACTAAGTAGGATTAAGGGCTAGGAATTATCCCTCTACCTAGTTTAAAGGCTTATAAATTAATAGGAGGGCCCTTTATAAGGGCCTTTAAAAGACTAAGAGCTCCGCCTTTATATAAATAAAGATAGAGAAGATAGGGCTAATTACCTTCTTATATTAATATAAAGTCCTTAATATTATATTTATAAACTATAAGTATAATTAATATAAGTAGGATATAAGATATATCCTTATTAACTACCCTAGGTTTTATAACTACTATTAGGAGTTAAAGGATACCTTAAGTATATTAGATACTTATAAGATACTTATAAATATAAAGGGGGTAAAGTAGGTAGTAAATTAAAAAAATTTAAACTAGGATATTAGGCTAGTTCTTACTTATAATAATATAGTTATATTAAGACTACGCTAAGGTATAAGCCCTTATTATTAAAATAATACCTATTATTATAATATATAATCTAGCCCTAGGGAGCTAGGATAATAAGGTAGTAAATATAAATATTAAGTATAAAGAGTTAAATATAATATAAAGAGAAATAGACTAAAAGTTATAAAGAAGTAAGAATAGTAAGGGTTTTTACCTAGGCCTTTATAAGGTATAGGTATATAGTTTCCCTTATAAGTTAGCTACTATAGTAGTAATTATAATATACTTATAAGCCCCTATAATTATCTTTTAATAGTTTAAATAGATATAAGTATAACTTATTAATTAATTAAACTCTACCTTTAATACTTAGATATTAATTATTTTAAAGGCCTTAAGTATTATACTTAAATATATATCTTATATAGTTTTTAATATTATAATATTAGCCTTCTTTACCTTTAATATCTTCTTTAAATTAAATTAAATTAATATTATATAAGTTATTACTAATTAGACTGTTATATTATAAACTTATTTTACTTTATTAAGTATAATACCTTATATTAAGTTAATAATAATTAATAAAACTAGCTTTTATATTCCTATCTTTAATCTTATCTTTTTAATATATAAGTTCTACCTTAACTTATTATTAATATAAAGTCTAAGGACTTTTACTTATACTTCTAAGTATACTACTATTACTTTAAGGTTTATTATTACTTTTATATCAAACCTCTTTAAGCTTTTTAATAAATAGACTAACTTATACTTATAAGGGGTAAGAATTACCTTATATTTATTTATTTAATAAAGGTATATCTTATATACCTTTATTAAGATCTTATAATTCTTTTTAATACTTTTATTATATATAATTAAATAGATATTATTAATAAAGCCTTTAATTTATACTTAATTTTTTTTACCTTTATATACTCTTCTATAAGTAGGGAATTGAAAAATTTAATTGTAATAGATAATATTAAGGATTTTTAAGAAATCTTAGTTTCTATTATAGTCGTTTGCAAAGGTATTAGCTAGACGCTAGTAGCCCGTAAATCGTTAAAGGTCCCCTACTAAAAATAGGTAGTAAGGCCTTAATAATATATAGTTGTAATTATAGCTTATAAACCCCTAGATAGATATTAATTAAAGCTATAATTATCTTATATATCTAACCCTTAGTATTTTCCTTATTACTTATTACTTATAGTCTTGCTATCGCTATAGTTCCCCCTATTACCCCCGCTATTAGGGAGTATATTAGATACGAGTTTAAACTTAGCTATATTAATAAATAGATCGCTATAATATATAAAGTCAGCCTTAAGACGCTAAGGCGTATAAGGAAGAGTTAGAAGGAGTAGGATATAATCTATATACCTTTTTATACGCCTTAGCTAGGACGGAATTATATTATTAATAACCTATTATAGGAGAAGCTTTTAATCTACCTAGACTAGTAGCTAATAGCCTACCTTAATAAAAAGCCTAGTTCCTATATAATAAGTTTAAGGTTACTATTAATAAGTTAATAATCTAGCGGTATTTAAAACGGCTAGGCTAGTTAAGGAAGAATATAAGGAAGATAGCTTAATAATATAATTAAGACCTTAGAAACTTATAGTTTATACGTCTAGCTAGCTAGCAAGCTAACTAACTTATCTTCCTTAATAAGAGTACTACATATAAGTATACTAGTAAGAGACTTTATTAGCCTCCTTTTAATTATATCCTAATAGTAGTATCTAGGTAATAGGCGTTATAAATAGGTACTACTTACTAAAATACTATATTAGATATAAAGCTTAAAATAGTCAAAGAGGTAGAGTATATTACCTATATTTATAATTAATAGCTACCTCTTATACCTTATATACTAGGGCTTAATTAGGGCTACTATATTTAACGACTTTATCTACTACTAGGTCCTCCCTTATTATAGTTATATTATTAAAGGCGATCTACTATTAGTAATTATAATTAATAACGCGAGTATTTCTTAGAATTAAGAGCTTATTAATATATTAGATAAGGCTAGGGTTAAACTAGCTTATTTACCCCTATATTTATTAGATCTAATCCTAATTAAGATATTATTTACTATTCTTAAGGCGTAGATAAGGAAGTATTAAGATATAGCTACTATATATAAAGAAGATAATAGATATAAATACTTTTTATAGGTAGTAATAGAGGTATAAAGGGGATAGGCTAATCCTAATAATTTATTTTAAAAGTTAGGTATTATATATAATAGATAGTATATAGGAAGTAGAGATTATAGGCTAATTTAATATTATTTACTTTATAAAACTTATATATAACCTTACTATTACTATATTAATTTACTACTTAAATATAATAGTCTATTAGACTCCCTTAAAGATAGTTTAATTCTTATAAAGATTATTATAGTTATTAAACCCCTTAACCCTTATACCTTCCTCCTACTTAATAGAAGCTAAGATTATACCCTCTTTAAGTACTATTATAGGTTATAGGAGGCTAAAGTTAGGCGGAATATTAGAAGGTTTAATTAAATATCTAGGATAGTAAGGTAAAGGCCTTATAAGAAGCCTTGATATATATAGGGTATTTCTACCTCTTTTATAACCCTATTAATTAATACCTTTAGCTAGATATATACTAATATTATACTTAATATTAAGGGAGGCTTATAACTCTTTATTAATCTTCTACTCTTATATTAAGTTAGTAGTAAGACCCTAATTTATAAGCTTTTTATATATATTATTTATATTATTTATTTTATATATAGGCCTCCTCTTCTTTATCTACTTAATAAACTCTAAAAGATTACCTTTAATAAGGCTACTCTAGAGGTATACTAATAGTCCTAGGGTAGTAGAAGGTCTTAGTATAATAGAAGGTCTTAATATATAAAAGGCTCTTATTAAGGTTATTAATAAGTAGGTTTAAAGATTTAATAGCTCTCTTACTTACTCCTTTGACTCCTTTTATAGCTTAGACGTTTATATATTTTATAAGGTAGGGGGAATAGTAGGTAGGAGCTAGATTAGTAGGGTAAAAGCTCTATTATAGAGAGGAAGATATAAGGAGGGAGTAGGTATCTAGAAGACTCCTTTATAAGGGTTATACTAATTATATAAGGGAGTAGCTTAAAGGTAACTTTTAAATAGGAGGGGTATTCTAGTTTACTACTCCTTTAATTACTCTTTCTCTTTTAATCTTAATTTCTTCTTTATAAATACCCTTATTTTAATTATAAAAGTTATAGGAGGGGTATTCTTTATAATCCTCCTTATATTATCTTATAATATAGTACTAGCCTAGATTAGAGCTCCTTAAGTTATAAAGAAGATATACTTAGTATTACTATTAATATAATAAAATACCTTAAGACTATTATAATTTTAATAGTATTTATTAGTATATTTTTATAATATTAGGATCTCTTTATATAACTTCTTTACTAGAGTCTAGTTCCTAATATTATATTCTTATAATAGAGCTTTTATTAGATTACTTAGAGTAGGAGTAATAATCTAGCTACTAGGGTAAATAAGCTATTAATAAGTTATAATAGACCTATTTATAACTTAAGTAGTATATTTATATATAATATTAACTTTAAGGCTAGAAAAACTATCTTATTAAAAATTATAAATCTCTTACTTTATATTAGTCTACTTAGGTTTATTAATAATATTAATAGTATACTTATATATCTTAGATAATATATTATAAAATAGGGTAGCCTTAATTAATACTAGATAAGCTCTTATTAAATAAGTAAGAGTAAGTATTTAAATAGAAGTTTCCTATTTATATTTTTATATTCTAAATAGTAGTTAATTATAAGATAAATCTTATAAGAATAACTTCTTATTAATTATATTATCTAGTATCTCCTTTTTAAGGATAGCTTTTAGATATATCTTAAAGCTTACTAGCTTAAAGTCCCCCTTATTTATAAATTATAAGGGAGTAATAGATATAGGCTTTTTAGTAGTAATAGAAGCCTTAGTAATAGTAATAGAATTTTTAATATTTATTAGATCCTAACTAATTTTAGGTTCTTCTACTCTCTTATAAGAATTAGTTATATCCCTTACTTTTATAAATAGATTACTAGTCTAACTATTAAACTTATAATAATTATAATTATATACTAGGTACTAAGAGCTTAAGATATACTCTTATATTAACTTTATACTACTCTTACCCTTCTCTTCTAGTTAATAGTAAAGCTAGTAAGGTAGACTAAAAGCTATAGAAGATATAGATAGTAAGGGTAATAAAAATTTAAGATTATTCCTTACTTATTACTCTAGACTTATCGCCTATTTATAAATTAGCTAGAAACCTAACTAGCTAGGAAGAGGAGGGAGAGGAGGTAGTAGTATACTTAAATAAAATATATTAGAAGGGGGAGGGAGTATAAAATTATACTAGGAGTTATACTAGGAGCTTAGTAGAGGTTTTAAGCTATTAAGCTATAATTATAATATTTATAAATAACCTTAAAGCTTTATATTAAGTCTTAGTCTTAATATTTTAGTTATAAGGGTTACTCTACTAGTAGATAGTATTTCTAGTTTATAAGTAGGCCCTAGAATATTAACTTTAAGTTAAGGTATAATATCTTTTAACTTATTACTAGAAGTATACTTCTAGGTAGTCCTCCCTATCTTAAGAGTTAATAACTAGATAGAAGTTTAATTAGGCTATATTTTAAGCTTAATAGAGGGTTTTAAATTAGGTTTAAGAGGCGTTTTATTAGTATATTTAAGAAGAATTATAATCTTTATAATTATAAAAGAAGTAGGTATTTAGGTAAGATATATATAGTAAGTATAAGTATATAGATATACTAGATTATACTACTATTATAAGGCTATTATATAAGTAGTATATACTATAGTATAATATAGAGCCGTTACTACGTAGCTAGTATAGTAATAGTAGCGGCGATAATAGTAGGTAGATAGGCTAGAAGGAAAACTCTATGAATTAAGTATATAGGATAATTTATAGCTTTATTTAGATATCTATTAATAATATTTCTAGGCTATAATATAGACTATATATTATTAAGGCCTTACTACCTGTTTTTAGTAGGGGACCTTTAATAATTTATAGGCTACTAGTATCTAGCTAATACCTTCGTAAATAACTATATCTTTATCCTATTTATCTCCTAGCCTAGTATAATTATTATAGCCCTTTTTATTAAAAAGCTTTATACCTATTATATAATAAAGATTAAGACTCTTTTCTAGGTTTATAAAGACTTTAATAGAGGAGAAGTAATTCTAGGTAAAGGGAGCCTTTTAAGTAGTAGTAAGGGGAGGAGATATTAAGATAATAGCTTAAAGCCTTAAAAATAAAGGAATTATAAGGGGAGATAACTTTATCCTTAAAATTAAAAAGTAGATTAAAGAAAAGTAGAAAAAGGGGTAGCTAGGATACTAAAAACTTATCTCTAACTATATAAAAATAATAATATAAAGGAGAGAGATTTAAAAGATAAGAGTTAATTTTTATATAAAACTATTTAAGGCTAAGAGCTTAATAAGAATCTAATTATATATAAAGAAAATAAGATTATATACCTTCTTATATATAAAAAGGTATTTAAGGTTAATAATATTAATTATAAATAAAAATAAAATAACTAAAATACTTATTTAAAACCTGAATTTACTTTAATATATAGTAAGACGAGTCCTAATATTAAGATATAGTATAAGGGGAAGAATTATAAGTAGTAGTAGTAGTAGAGGTAGTAGGTTAGAGAATAGAGGAGAAATACCCATATAAGGGCTAGGGAGCTTAAAGGGGGGGAAGGAACTTAAAGATAAGGGAATACGCGTTAGAAGAATATTAATAAAGGCCTTAAAAGTTATAATAGTTATATAAGACGCGTTAAAAAGTAGAATAATATATAAAATAAGAAGGATAATAGGGGTAGGGCTTAAATATATAAAGGAGTTTATTATAAAGGTAGATTAATAGCTTAAGGAGGTATATAAGTTTAAGAAAATAGTAGAAAAGTAATCTTAAAGAGGGAAGATATAAAGGGGTAAAAGGAGCTAGGTATAAATAGCTAGCTAGAGCCTAATAAATATAAAAATTAATAATATAAGCTTTAAAGGGATATTTATTATAATAATAATAGGTAATATTATAAAGAAGGGATTTAAAGTAATAAATAATAAAAAGGCTAGGATTATAATAATCTAAATTAAAAATAAAATTAAGAGAGAAATAATAAAGGTGTTTATTAAGGAGTAGTTAGTTAAAAGGTTTAAAATAATTATTTTCTTAAAGATATAAGAGATTATAATAATAAGGTACTTAATTAAAAGTAACTTAATACTATTTATAATAGAGATAGAGGTAAAGAAGGAGTTAAAAGAGAATAATAATTAAGTAAAGAAGGTATATAAGTTAATAAAGGTATTAAGATAAACCTTTTTAATTATAATATATAAAGTATTAAAGAAGGTAGTAGATATATTAAAATAAAAGGAGGTAAAGGAGGTAATTATCTAATAAAATAAAATAAACCTCCTAGGGCTAAAGATTATAAGAGTAGCCTAGCTATAAGTAGTTATATAAGAGAGGAGAGAGGGAAAGATAGAGAAGGAGAGAGCCTTACTACTTCTAAAGCTCCTTATATTAAAGATAATAGATAAAGTAATTAAAAAGGGCTTAATAAAGGGATATAATTTTTTACAGTATAAGAGGTAGGAGAGGAATAAGGTTATAATATAATACTTTAACTATTAATAGTATAAATATATAATAAGATAGTATAAAAGCTTAATATAATATAAAATCTATATTAATAAATATAATTTAAGAGAATATAAAGTAAAAAAAGGGGAGATTAAAAGGTATAATAATTATAAGAAGAACAATTATATAACCTAGAAGTAAGAGTATATAATTAAGGTAAAGGAATTAAATAAGCTCTATTAAAAGATAATAGAGAATAAGAAGAAGTTATATAAAGGCTTTATAAAAGGAAATAAGTAATAAGATACCTAGAAGTAGCTTTAAGGGGAGTAGATAATAATAGTAATAAAGAAGAAAAGAAAGCTTATATTAAAATTTAAAGACCTTAATAAGGTTATAATATAAATAAGTTTTTAAGGGGATATAAGAAAAAGGGGAATTATACTACTATTAATAGTGATATTATAAAATAGGCTAGGAAGGCTAATTACTCTCTAAGTAATAGAGATAAGTTAATAGATATTAAAGGAAATATTAATATAAGAGGCTTTAATTATTAAGGGGGTAAAGATTATAAGAGATATTTAATAAGTAGACTAACCGTCGAGTTAGGATTTAGTACTAAGAATTAGTACCGACTAAATACTTAGTACTAGCTCCGGGTACTAACTAAAATACTTAGTACTAGCTATTAGTATTAACTCGCTAAGGCCTTAATACCTTAGCGAGTTAGGTATTACTAAGACGCTAAGGCCCTAATAAAATAGTAGAAGGAACTAAAATAGTCTCCCTATAATATATATTCAAAATAATTATTATACTTATAACTTTATCTTCCTAGTATCCTTTATCTATTCTCCTTAGTATAGTAAATATTTATATTACTAGTTTATATTACTCCTACCTTATTATATATATAGGGCTTATATAATATTAACTCCTATAGAACCTAGTAATAAAGATATTAAATTAAAACTAGATAATCTTATTATACTTAATTCTATATTAAGTAGTATTCATCCTAGCTAATCTATAAGTTAGGTTAGTTAGAGTATATTAAAAAAATCCTTTTATTAGAAGAAAGAGCTTCTTTAAAATACTATTTAATCTATTAAAAAAGAATTCCCTAAATTAGTACTAGCAAGGAATAATAAATATATTAGATAGAATTCAGCCTCTAAAGTCTAATTTAAAGTATAGTAGGGGTAAACTACTATTAGTAAAAGTATTAAATTAAAGTCTAATATTAAAGTTAAAAATCCCCTTTAGTTTAAGAAAGCTAATATCTAGGATAACTTTATCTAATTAGCTTTAATAGTAGAAGGATTACTAAAGATTATATATAAGAAGTATAAAAAACTTCTAGACTACCTAATAATAACTAGTAATTTAAGTATATCTAATATAAAGAAATATATTTAAATAAGTAAATACTATTTATAAAAGTAGCTAAATCTATTATTATAAATAGAACTTTCTTTAACTTAGGTAAGTTATCTATAGTAATATAAAATAGTAATATAAAACTAGTTTTTTAAGATAATATCAGAAGAAAAGTAATACTAAGTTCTCTACTAACTTTTCTTAAGAGAAGTAGAATAAATAATTATATAAATACTTTATTACCTTAAATTAGTCTTTCTATACTATTAATTAACTAGAGTTTTAGTAATTATTATTAATAGCCCGTCTAGATTTAAACCTAATCTATTATACTAAATTATAAAGTATAATCTTTTTAGATTTTAAAGGAATATATATAAAAATTAAAGTAGATTTAAAGTATCCTTAATAAGTTTCTCTTATACTAGATACCTAGTCTAGTCCTTAAAAGGTCGCCTATTTTAGAGTCCTAGTCTACTAGGTTAATACTAATTTTTAATATTAGGAATATCTTATTACTTTTATACTACTTAATATCTATTATTCTAGGTATTTACTTATAATAGAACTAATAAAGATATTAACTATTTATAGAATTAAAGATAAACTTTTTAGGGTTATTATTAATAATACTAGTAATAATAGAATAATAAAAGATAAACTAGAGAAATCTCTTACTTAGCGTAATATCTAATAGGATAAACTATAGAACTCTATTACTTATATAGCTTATATCTTTAACCTTATAATATAAGACTTTATTAAAGCCCTAGATTTAGAAGCTTTAAATAATATAATAGTATTATTAGAGGATACTTAAGTTAAGGATATTTAAGTAAATATAAGTTTATCTACTATTATTAAGAAGGTATAGTATAATAGAGGTAATATAAACGGGTAATATACTTGTTAATACTTATAATAGATCCGCGCTCTTATAATAGCTATTAACTTATCTCCTTAATAAAAGCTTAGTTTTTAATAGTTATAAGAAAGTTCTATTAAAAGACCTAGAAAACTTATATAAGATATTTATATCTATTAGAATTCTACCTACCTAATACTTTATTATATATATTAGTTATATAAATTTATTAATTCTTAAGTAGATAAAAATATAATTAATCTAAAAATTAATAAGATTAGCTTTAATAGATATAAGTAGTTAATTATCTTACTACTTAGAAATATATTAAATCCTATCTATTTACTTACCTTAATAGTTTCTTAGATAATAAATATAAGTATATATTTAAGGTTCTAATTATATAATACCCTTTTTAACTATTTTAACTATACTAAAGTAATAATATATAGTAGTAGGATACTTAGTAGAGTAAGTATTATTAATACTTATAAAGTAGCCTTAATAAAACTTACTAAGTATTATTTTAAAATAGAAGGTAAAGGTAGATTAATATATAACCTTATTAATATTTTAGACCCTTCTATAAAACTAAGTCTATATAAAACTTAGGATAAATAAGAGGAGTTAAATAATAATAATACTTTAACCTCTTATAAAGAGATATATAAGAATAAATTTACCGACTACTTTTATAAGTATTATAAGATAATACTAATTATTAGAAGGATTAATATATAAGAGATATAAAATATTAATAAGGTAATATAATATAGTAATATATCTAAATTTATACTAACTAGTAATAGCCTTTAATAAGAGTAAGGAGAAGTCTACTTTAATATTTAAATTATAAGTCTTTATTATAAAGCGAAGCTATTTAATACTTTTATTCTAAAAGTCTACTAGAGGATATTCTTATATAGGAGTACTAGAGGGATAATACTTTAGCTTATCTAAATCTAATATAATTAGTTAAGGATATCCTTTTATATCTAATATTATTTATAGGTATTAAGAGAGTCTTTATCTTACTTAAAGAGTATATTTATAAGATTATATATAATTAAAACTAGAGTTTATAAAATAAGTAATACTTCTAAAGTATTATAATTATATTATAGGTTTAAACCCTAAAGAAGCTCTTACTAAGCCCTAGGATATTCTTTAAAGGGAAGAAGATATTAATTAAAGTATTAATAGAAGTAAAGATCCCTTTAAATTAGAATTAGTAGATATCTTAAGATAAATAGATTAATAGTTATTATCTTAAAGTTTATTTAATAATTAGGTAGTATATTTATAAAGTATATTTAATTTCTATATATAAATATAAAGGTAATATAAGAAGGTAATATAATTCTTTATCTTACTAAGAGCGCCGTAATACTAGGAGTATTACACTATCCTAGACCTACCCTCTACTCCTAATACTATAAAACTATTACTACCCTTAAGCGCTAAATAGTATAATATTAAAGCTCTTTATTAGTTCCCTTATAAGTTATAGATCCCTCTTTATTATAGTAATATATTTAGTATAGATATAAAGTAGATTTAAATTTATATTATAAGATATATTAGTAAGTAAATAGTAATATAAAATAGTAATATACTTATCTTATAATACTATTAAAGCTAAACTTTAGATTTAATATAAATTTATACTAACTCCTATAATATCTACTACTACCTCCCTTATAATATAATTAAATAGTAGCTTTAAGATAAGGTTATTAATAGTCTTTTAATATTGTTTTATCTCCCTTAGAGCTTTAAGACTTAAGTTAACTCTATACTTTTATCTTATAAGTACTACTAGTTATAAAGGATTAATTAATTATACTTTAATATATTACCCTTTTATATTACCTTCCCCTTCCTTCTTAATAATATATTCCCCCTCCTACCTTATATAAGCTTCGCCCCTCTAACTTTCTTAGCTAGTAATTATAGTATTTTATTAGCTATTTATAATATCTATCTATTAATATATAAAGTAAGAAATATATTATTAAAGGATATTATAAGTCTACTTAGTATAAGCTATTATTAAAGTTATTAAAGATATATAATAGTAGATAAAAGAAGGAATATAAGGTTTAAAAGTTTTAATATAAGGTAAAGTAATATTAAGCGGAATATTCCGCGTAATTATAATATAATTATAGGTATAATTACCCCTTAAAATCTTCTTTCTAACTCTTTCTACCTTTATATACTTAAGATATTATAGTAAGATAGGCTATTAATATATAATAGGTATTTAATACTAATTATATTATTAAAATATATTACTAGATAGATAAGCTAATATAATACTTTAGTAATATTAAGTCTTTATAACTAGAATCCTAAATTAATTACGAGTAGAGAATAGGTAAAAGACTAGGATAATAATAAAAAGCTATTATATATAAAAGTATCTAATAACCGCGTAGTAGTATTAAAAAGGATTAAGAAGTTAAAGGAATTATATATATAAAAGTCAGCTTCTAAGGAAAATTATATAGAGCTAGTAATAAGAGTTAAAGATATTATAAAGGAGGAAAGATATAAGAGAGGGATTTATAATAATATAATTAGGTAATATAATACTTCCTAAATAGCTAATACTATATAATAGAATGTTTTAAGATAGAGTTACGCCTTAAAGATAATAAAGAGGCTATTAAGGAATAAACTAAGCTAGATAAACTAGTAAATTATATAGAAAATATAAATAGTATAACTAATTTTATAGAAGAGATTAATATATAATCTATCTTTAATCCTATCTTCTAATTAATATAACTTTTAAAATACTTCTAAGGAAGATATAAATACTATTAAGCTTAAATTTACTAGGTTTAATCTTTTAATCTTATAAATTATTAAGTAAAAGATTATATATTATAAGGGTCTAGAGGAGTTAAAAGATACTAAGGACCTAGATATTATAAATACCTATATTATATTTATATAATAGTACGCTAACGCGTTTAATATAAAGAAATATATTATACCTAACCTTATATAATAGAATTAAGATAAGGAGGGTATCTTAATTAAGATTAGCACTAATAGGAAAGAGACTAAGTATACTACTAAAGAGGATAAAGAAGAGGATAGGGAGTATAAGCTAGAAGATACTAGTAAGACTAGTAGTAATAGTAAGGATAATAATAGTAAGTATAATAATAGTAAGTATAATAATAGTAAAGAGGATAGTAAAGAATAGAAGGATTATAAGTATAAGATTATAAAGATATCTAATTAGATAGATAGGCTATTTATTATAAATTATAAAATAATTATATTACCTTTTTATATTACTAGAAAGTATTCTTAATATTATAGTCTTAGTAAAATATTATAACTAAAACTAAAGTCTTAGTAATTTAAGTTAATACTTGAATATTAATACTTAGTACCTACCTAGGTACTAACTTAAGATACTTAGTACTTATATAAGTACTAACTTAAGATACTTAGTACTAGACTTTAGTATTAAATTACTAAGACTCGAGTCAGGTATCCAACTCGAGTTTAAAGTACTAACTCGATGCGGTTAGTCTATTAATAAGGATCTTTATAAGGGTATAAAAGATAATAAAACTATTATAATATAATATATAAATGGAGTAAGTTGTAATAATAATAATACTATTAAAAGATAAAGAAGTATAATAGATAAATATCCTAGCTATTTAAAACCTATTATATATAAAGAGGATAAGTTTAATATATAATCTAAGTAGAGGAGTATTCTACTTAATATATAAAGTAGAGAGGGATATAAGGATATATTTCTTTATAAATAAATATTAGAATATTAATAAATAAAGAATTAAATTTATATTAAGGTACTTATACTCCCTAGAGATATAATTTATAAGAAAGGAAGGGGGAGTATTAATATATCTCTAGATATATAATATATATAACCCTAGCCTAAAGTTTAAGACCTTAATAAGTAACCCTTTTATATTATTAGAGGTAAAGAAGTAATTAAGTTAACCTAGGGAATATATATTAATAGGAGACTTTAACTTTTATTACTTAAACTAGAATAATAGGGGTAGATATATATATATTATAAAGTAATAGATATATTAATAGATATTATAAAAAAAGGGAATAAAGCTTACCCTATTAAAGGATATAATAACCTAGAAGATAAGGAAAGTAGAAAGTATTATTAATTTAATATTTATAATAAAAGCTATTAAGTAAATACTATTAAGATATTATATTAAGTTAAACCTTTATTATAAGTTTAATTATATTTTAATATATATTAATGTTAGTCTTAAAGTAGAGGTAGTAGTCTTATACTTATAAAGAGTATAAAAGATAGTAGACTTAAAGGAGATAAAGAGGTAAGTAAATACTCTTTAATATTTATTACTTAAAGGGGAGTTAATAATTAAGGGGTAGATAGATAGCTACCTAGTTAAAATACTTTAAAGCCTAGTAGAAATAATAAATAAGGTAGTATTATAAGTAAAGTCCTCTTTAAAAGTAAAGTCCTTTTAAAACTTAAATTATATAAGGATAATAAAGATAGTATTAAAACTTAAGATAAAATATAATTATAAAAGAAGCTAGAGGAGTTTAAAGATATAATAAGAGGCCTAGAAGATTAAAGGAAGGATATTAAAGAAAGTAAAAGTACTCTATTTTAAAAAGGTAGTATATAAGGTATCTTAAATACTTAATAAACTTTAGAAACTAGTTTAATAGGATTAAGAGAAAAGTATATTACCTTAAGAGCTCCTAAAGTTCCCTACCCTTAAAAAGGATAAGGAAGGCTTTAAAGTAAAGTTATTTTAAAAGAAGGTAAAAGTCCTTTAAAAGACCTTTTTTTTACTACTTTTAAAGGTAGATTTAAGTAATATTTAGGGGTTTTAATATAAGATACCCCTAATAATAAATATAAAAGTTATTAAAGAGGAAGTTTATAAGGTAATTAATAGGCTAAAATAAGATAAAGTATTAAAGATAAATAGGATCTTAGATAAATTTTTAAGAATAGTAGAAAAGAAGCTACTACCTAGCTTTATATACCTATTCTAAACTTATATAAAAGTTAAATACTACTTAATAAAATTTAAAAAAGTTAATATAATTATCTTAAAAAAGTTAAAAAAGGAGGACTATTTTAAATTAAAATTATATTATCTAATTACCCTTCTTAATACTTTAAAGAAGGTATTAAAAGTAGTTATAATAAAGAAGCTAGGTAACTTTATAAAAGATTATAAATTACTACCTTAATAATAAATAAAGATAAGGAAAGGAAGGTTAATAATAATATTTCTTAGAATAATAATAGAGGTAGTATATATAATATAAAATTATAATAAGTCTAATATATTAAATATATTATTATTAAATATTATAAGAGCCTTTAATAATATCTCTTATAAAAAGTTATTATATAACTTAAAAAAGAAAGGGGTCTTAACCCTTATTATATAATAGGTATAAAGCTTTTTAATAAAAAGGGTTATAATAATTATATTAAGCTAGGAGATAAATAAGATAAAAATAATAAATACTAAGATCCTTTAAAAATCTTTAATATTACTTATTTTATTTTTATTTTTAACTTCCTACTTATAAAAGAGTATATAAAGATAAAATTCTAAATATATATTTATTAATAATATTTACTTAATAATATATAATAAAAGTATTAAAGAGAATTATAAGGATTTAATAAAGGTATATAAGATATACCTTTATTAAGTAAATATATATAATGTAACCTTTACCCCTTATAAATATAAGTTAATCTACTTATTAAAAAGCTTAAAGAGGTTTAATATAAAAGTAATAATAGACCTTAAAGTAATAATAGTATATTTAAAAGTATTAATAAGAGTCTTTAAATTTTATATTAATAATAAATTAAAGTAGGGCTTATATATTAATAAAATAAAATTAAAGATAAAGATATAAAAACTAGCTCTATTAATTATTACTAGCTTAATATAAAGTATTATATTTAATAAAGTAAGATAAGTTTATAATATAATAATCTAACTAGTAATAACTTATATAATAGAGATATAATATAACTTAAAGGGGATATTAGAAGTAAAGAAAGTTAATATTATAATAATATTAAAAATTATATAAAATAAGTGTTTAAAGATAATACTTAAGACCTTTAAAGTAATTAATATATAAGTATTAAAGGTAGAATTAGAGGTCTTATTAATAAAGATAAGCCTTAACTAGTTAATATTATATATATTAATAATATAAGGGATCTACCTATTAATTAAGGAAGGGAATATAAGGATCTATTATAAGTTAAAAGGGAAAAGGGAAAGAGAGAAAAGGGTTATAAAGACTCTAATAAAAGAGAAGTAGTCTTAAGTAAGAGGAGCCCTCTAAGTAGTAGTAGTAAAGGGAGAGGATATTAGAATAATAGCCTAGATTACCCTTAAAGAGATTAAGAGGTAGGTAAAGGAGAAGTAGAAAGAGAGGTAGTTAAGATATTAAAAAGATATTTTTAATTATACTAAAATAATAGTATAAAGGGGTAAAATTTAAGAGATAAGAGTTAATCTTTATATAAGGCTTTTTAAGGCTAAGAGCTTTATAAGTATTTAGTTATATATAAAGAAGATAGGACTATATACATTCTTATATAAGAGAAGGGTACTAGGGGTTAATAATATTAATTATAAATATAAATAAAAGTATTAGGATATTAAGTATATACTTATATTCTACCTTAATTATATAAAAGGGAGGTAGATATTTTAAAGGATAGGGTTAAGTAACTTCTCTTAAATAATATTAACTTTAAAGGAGTTAAAAGTAGTAATTAAATAAGTTATTTAATAAGGTATACTTAGCTAGTTTATATTAATAATGGAATAACTTATAAGGGTTATATAAGAGTAGATAGGCTCTAATTAAAGGATAAAAGGGTAAGTAACCTTAATAAAAGAAGAGATAAAATAATATAAAGAATATAAAATATAATAATATATAATATCTAGAATTCTAGAAATATAATAATAAAAAAGGTAGGAGATAAGGTTTTCTTTTATAAGTTATAATTTCCTCTAGTAAGCTAGATATAAACCGCCCTTATTAGCTTTAAGTAGTTAGATAGTAGAGTATAAAATACAAATAAAAATAAAAATAAAAATATTAAGATATAAGATATATACTTATATTCTACCTTAATTATATAAAGTAAAGGAAATTAATACTTTAAAAAGTAGAGTTAAATAACTTCTATTAAATAGTATTAACTTTAAAGAGATTAAAAGTAATAATTAAATAAGATATAAATAATTAATTTATATTAATAAAAAAAAAATCTTTAAAGTTATATAAGAGTAGATAGACTCTAATTAAAAAATAAGAGGGTAGGTAATTCTAATAAGAGGTAAGAATAAGATAATATAAGATAATATATAATAAGGTAATATATAATATTTAAAAATCTAAGAATATAATAATAAATAAGGTAGAAAATAGAGTTTTCTTTTATAAATTATAATTTCCTTTAATAAGCTAGCTATAAACTACCCTTATTAACTCTAAGTAGCTAGATAGTAGAGTATAAAATATAAATATAAATATAAATATAAATATAAATATAAATATAAATATAAATATAAATATAAATATAAATATAAATATAAATATAAATATAAATATAAATATAAATATAAA
>JAABUN010001829.1_pt1 | contig 42860 bp, 45 predicted proteins | sample 5559311 | NCBI WGS metagenome assembly JAABUN01 (sample SAMN10711877, study PRJNA513370) | rock metagenome | isolation source: Antarctica rocks | place: Antarctica: Victoria Land, Siegfried Peak sud
AAACCCAAATTCAAAAAGCCAGCAAAGTTCGTTCCGCCGATGGCTTGATGCTACACTGTTGGGGAAAACTGGCAGTCGCTTTTTATTTGCTCGTTTTCAACTACTGATTCGCATTTATAACAATTTTATCCGTCCGATATGCCTCGGCTGAATTATTAAATTTAAATTTGTTTAAAGTATGTCGCCGTCTTTTATCGAAACCGAAGAAACTTTGATTATCGAAACGCCGGAGCGGGTGCAGCTCGCCTTTGCGCTAGCGTCTATCGGCAATCGGTTTCTGGCGGTGGCGATTGACCATTTTTTGCAGTATCTGACGATTTTTATTGCGGCTTGGGCTTTTATAAGTTTGTCGAACTTTGGCAAAGGCAGTTCGCCTGCGGCGACTTTGGAGTTTTTTGAAGAAATGCCGAAATGGACGCTCGCGGTTTTGATAATAGTGATTTTTCTGATTTTTTCCGGTTATTTCGTTTTGTTTGAATGGCTCTGGAACGGGCAGACGCCGGGCAAACGGCTTTTAAAGCTGCGTGTTATCCGTGAAGACGGGCGTCCCGTTACGCTTTGGGAAGCGCTGGCGCGCAACTTGTTGCGGATTTTTGACGCCGTGCCGGGTTTTGTCGCGCCGGTTTATTCGGTCGGTTTGATTTCGATTTTTTTGAGCAAAAAAGACCAGCGAATAGGCGACGTTTTTGCCGGAACGGTCGTCGTGCGCGAACGCGCCGACGAAGCGCCGACCTTTCAAGAAACTTTTTCAAATCCGATTAGCGACGCAGCGCTTCGGCGCGTGCAGAAGCGAACCGACTTTCAGGCGAACATTGCGGATTTAAACGTCGAAGAAATCGAAGTCGTCGAAAGTTTCCTGCGCCGACGCTGGGATTTGAGCGAGCGGCAAAGGCTTTGGATGGCGTGGCGCGTCGCGCTTCCGCTGATGTATAAACTCAAGCCGAACTATGATTTACAGACTTTTACATACGAAGGTTTTCTCGAAGAAATCGTGCATCGGTTTTACGCCCGACAGCGTTTTTTAAATTAGTATTTTGCAAGCGCCTTTGAATTTATGCTATCTTTTTCGCGTATTTCAAACTTGAATTTTCTTGCCCAAAACTTCAGAAAAACTCCTGGAGCATCTCTAAAGTGCGAAGAAATATTTTAATAACCGGCGGCGCTGGTTTTATCGGCTCGCATCTTGTCGAACGATTGCTGGGCGAAAACCTTTGGCGCGTGTCGGTCGTTGACGATTTCAACGATTTTTATTCGCCGCAGGTCAAGCGCGCGAACGTTTCTGCGTTTTTGAAGAATCCGAATTTTTCTCTGCACGAAATTAACATTTGCGACGCGTCGGCTTTACAAAGCGTTTTTCGTGAAAATAATTTTGACGCGATTGTGCATTTGGCGGCGCGCGCCGGCGTTCGTCCGTCGCTTCTTGAGCCGAAACTTTACACGAACACGAACGTCGGCGGAACTTTGAATTTGCTTGAAGCGGCACGCGAATTCGGCGTCAAACAATTCGTTTTCGGCTCGTCGTCCTCCGTCTACGGCGTCAACTGCAAAATTCCATTCTCGGAAGACGACAAAATTTCGCGCCCGATTTCGCCGTATGCGGCGACAAAAGCGGCGGGCGAGCTTTTGTGTCATACATACGCGCATTTATACGACATTCGCGCCGTTTGTCTGCGGTTTTTCACCGTCTACGGCGCACGTCAGCGTCCCGATTTGGCGGTTCATAAATTCTCGCGCCTGATTTCGGAAAACCGACCGATTGAGATGTTCGGCGACGGCGGAAGCGAGCGCGATTACACGTATGTCGACGACGTAATCGAAGGCGTGCGCGCGGCGATTGATTACGACCGGAACGATTACGAAATTTTCAATCTCGGCGAATCGGAAACGGTCAAGCTGCGCGATTTGATAAAGCTGCTCGAAGAAAATCTCGGCAGGCGCGCCCTAATTGAACAACGACCAATGCAGCCGGGCGACGTGCCGCGAACGTTTGCCGACATCAGAAAAGCCAGAGAATTGCTCGGCTACAATCCCCAGACGAAAATCGAAGCGGGCATCAAAAAATTCGTCGAATGGTTCGGCGAGCAAAATAAAAATTCCGAATCCAAGATTTTCAATCCGCAGCTTGAATTTCAGTAAAATCCCGCCTCGCCTTTCGGTCGCGTGTTCCAGCGCTTGTGAATCCACAGCCATTGTTCGGGAAATGAGCGCACGTATCGTTCGACGACGCGCGTAATATCCTGCGTTAAATTTTTCACGTCCGCATCAGCATCGTCGGTTTTTTCGTATTCGACCGCCGGTTCGAGATGGACGACGTATTTTCCTTTTGCTTCATTCCAAACGGCAAACGCCGGAAGCACGGCGGCGTTTGTCGCTAGCGCGAGTTTAGCGATTCCGGTTGTCGTCGAAGCCGGAACGCCGAAAAAATCGACAAAAACGCCTTCCTTTTTCTGCACGTTTAAATCGGCAAGAATGCCGAGCAGCTCGCCTTTGCGCAGAACGCGAAACATCTGCCGCGCCGATTGCGATTTGTCCAGAGTTTTACAGCCGAGCCGTGTCCGCAAATTATCGACAAAATTTTCCACAAGCGGATTATCGATGCGGCGGACGAGAATGTTCATCGTATGACCGAAGGCGGGCGGCAGCAAATTAAAAACTTCCCAGCTTCCGAAATGTCCGGTGAAAAAAAGCACGCCGCGCCCGCGCGCAAACGCTTCGTCGAAATTTTCCTTGCCGACGACTTCGACAAACTCGCGCACTCGTTCGGGCGAAAATTCGTTGAAATGCGAAACGAAACCGAGATGGCGACCGAGCGATTCAAAAGTTCCGTTCAGGATTTTTTCCCGCTCGATTTCCGACGTTTCGGGCAGAGCGATTTCAAGATTGCGGCGACCTGTTTTTTTTAGTTTCGGCAGTAAAGAGCCGACCGATTTGCCGGTAAGTTTTCCGATTTTCATCGACGTTTTAAGCGGAAAAATACCGATTGCGCCCATGAGCGCGCGCACGGCGTAATATTCGAGTTTAGTTTGAAAACTGCTTCGTTTTTTCGGCATTTGAAATTTGGATTAAGCGGCAGGATTTAGAAACGGCGGTCAAGCAAGTTTTCATTTATCAATTTCGGACATTTTCCGGTTGTTAATTTCCCTTTCGGAAGCGCGCTCATTTTATTTTTACCAGATTTCAGTTAAGTCTAATTCAAAACCTTGCAAAACATCTTCGCCCGCAACAGTTTTCGGATTATTCAATATTTCAGTTTCCGCATTCGGGCGATAAACGTGAACTTTTTTTGTCTTCGGGTCAATCAGCCAGCCGAGCCGCGCGCCGTTTTCGATATATTCGCGCATTTTTTTTTTGCGAATTTTTCAAACTGTCAGATGCGGAGCACAATTCGAGAACAAAGTCAGGACACAACGGCAAAAACTTTTCGCGCTGCTCGGCGGTAAATTTCTCGATTCTCTCTTTCAACACCCACGAAGCGTCCGGCGAAAGGGTCGCGCCGTTCGGCAGCTTAAATCCGGTCGAAGAATCGTAGGTTTTGCCGCGCTTGTCTTTTTTCGCCCAAAGTCTTAGCTGAAAATTGATTTCCGAATTTCTATCGCCCGTTTCGCTTCCCGTCGGCGGCATAATTATCACGTCGCCTTCTTTGGTCATTTCAATTCGCATCTCGTCGTTTTGGCGGCAAAATTCCCAAAACTCGTCGTCAGTAAATTTCATTCGCCGATTGTTTTCCTCGAATTTGAAACGCAGCGCCACTCCGCGATTGGGAACGAAGATTTTGCTGTAACTCTTTTCTGAAACCGTCTGCATCGTCCTGTCTCCTCTAAAATGTTTCGGGCGTTAATTTTGTTTTCGGAATCGCGCTTATTTTGTTTCTCCAATCCAACGTCTTGCCCCACTTAATTCTTCAATTTTATCTTCCAGTAAAGTTAAATCAACAAGCGGTTTCTCAAACTCTGTATTGTATCCGACGCATCCTAAATAATGGTTGACGCTCTTTTTCTTGCCATTCATTTGAATAGACGTATTAACATCGTGAGAATCAGTAAACGCATTTGGACAAGTTTCGTAATTATATTTGTCAATCAAATTAAAGTAATTGGCTTTGTCAAATTCCTTTATTAATTCTTTGACCTTTTCTTCGCTAATTTTGCCTTTGGTTTTTCCTTTAAGTTTCGTGTTCTGTATGCCCTCGAACAAAACTTCGCCATTCGATTTCACAGTTATTTTGTAAATCTGACAAAGTTCATAACCTTGACATAATGGTTTATCAAGCGTGATTAACAAATCGCTCGGAATTTCATTAATAACGTTTTCAACATTCTCTTTATTTTTAGGTTCTTCAATTTTCAAACTTTCTGACACATTCTTAGCCGAACTTAAATTGTTGACAGAATTGCATCCAAAGTTAAATGCTAAAATTATTGTTAATATCAGAGTTTTGAATCCAAGCATTTTGTTTTTACCTACAATTAAGCCGCGACTCTTTCCACGCGATTATAAACCGTATCTCTTTCAACAGCTTCAAAACCGGCGTTTTCAATCATCGCAATCAATTCTTGCCTTGTCATTTTCTGCTCGCCGCCTTCTTCGACCGAATAGCTGTGCGTCAGTTCGCCGCCGTCGGTGATTGTGCCGTCAACGTCGTTTGCGCCGAAATGCAGCGCGGTTTGCGTCGTCGCTTTGCCGAGCATTACCCAATAGGCTTTGATGTGGTCGAAATTGTCAATCATCAAGCGCGAAACCGCAATCGTTTTCAAATTCGTAATCGCGTCCGGCGCGGGAATCGAAGACAGCGCAGTTCCCGGCGGATAAAACGCGAGCGGAATAAAACATTGAAAGCCGCCGGTTTTGTCCTGCTGTTCGCGCAATTTTACGAAATGGTCAACGCGGTCTTCGAGTGATTCGATATGCCCGTAAAGCATCGTCGCGTTTGTTTTCAAGCCCGCTCGATGAACTTTGCCGCTCAATTCCAGCCAGCGCGCGCCGTCGCATTTGTGGTCGCAGATGCGTGAGCGAGTCGGCTCGGCGAAAATCTCCGCGCCGCCGCCCGGACACGAATCCATTCCCGCCGCTTTCAACCGTTCGATAACTTCTTCGTCCGACATCTTGTAAAAACGCGCGAAGAAATCCAGTTCAACCATCGTCAACGCCTTCAAATGCAATTTCGGAAATTCGCGTTTCAAAGACGAAAACAAATCGGTGTAATACTCAAACGGCAATTTTGTATTCAAACCGCCGACGATATGCAGTTCGGTCGCGCCTTCGGCAACGGCGTTTCGCGCAATCTCGATGCCTTCGTCAATCGAATGCGTGTATGCGCCTTCCTGTCTGGCGCGTTTGTAAAAACCGCAGAATTTGCAATCCGCCACGCAGATATTCGTGTGATTAAAATGCCGGTTGACGTTAAAATAAGTCGTCCGCCCGTGCTTTTTCCGCCGCACAAAATCGGCGAGTTTGCCGAGCGCGTTCAAATCGTCGGTTTTATAAAGCACGACGCCTTCATCAAAGTTAAGACGCTCGCCGCGTTCAACTTTTGCGTGGATAAAATTTAATTTTGTATCAAATGAAAATTGCATAAATCTATTTTTAAGTTGTTATTTCGGATGCTATTTTAACTCAAAAGCCAGCGCGCTGTGCCATTCGTGCGCGACGTTCTGCATCAGCAAAGCGTGGTCAAATTCGATTGAGTTTTTCGGAAAAATATTCGTGTCTTCATAAAAACTTGATTCGACAAAATCTACGTCAAGCGCTTTGACTTTCCAATCTTTGATTTCTAAATCTATTGCATCTAAATAATCGCCGCTTTTCGTCACGGAATAGCCGAGCGAACCTTTTTCAAAAAAGTTGGATGCTTCGGCGAGCGAGAAAAAAATGGAATTGTCGGGGAAACCTTCGGAAATTTCGCCTTTTAGTTTCACGAAAATTTTTCCGTCATCGGATTTCATCGCAAAATCTATTTCGTTTCTATTTTCTTCGATTTTAAAATCCGCCTTGTTGTGTTCGCCCGGAAAAATTCTCCCGCCTGCAAGGTGATTTAGCATCGAATCGGTGTCGCGGCGCGGAATATAAACGCCTTCGCGCGTCGCGCCTGATTCGTCTTCCCATAAAACCGCAATGCGGTGTGCAGCGTTTTCGCTTTTTATGCCTACGAATTCAGGCACGAATTTTGGACGAATGTGTTCAAGTCCAATCAAGCAAATTCCTGCAATCGCCTTTCCTTTGTGCAGTTTCGGACGAAAGCCGTCCGGCAAAATCTTTTGAATAATATTTGCATCGGCGCGGTAATTTACCAAAATTCTGCGTTTGATAATGCCTTGAATTGTCGGTAGTTTAATCATAATTTTGCCACGAAAACCGCGCCGCCGAATGTTAGAAATAAAATCACGCTTACCATTGCGTTCGTCGTAAAAAACGCCGCGTTCATTCGTGATAAATCGTTTGCCTTAACGAGCGTATGCTGGTAAATCATCAGCGCGCCGACGGCGAAAACGCCGACGAGTGCAAGCCAGCCGAGACCTGTGAATAAATAAAGCAGAACAAGCACGAAAAACGCTTGCGCGTGAAAAATTCTTGCGATGGTTAAAGAATGTTTGATGCCGAAACGCGCCGGAATCGAGCGTAAACCTGCGCGCTTATCGAATTCAAAATCCTGACACGCATATAAAACATCAAATCCGGCTGTCCACATCATCACTAGCAGCGAAAGAAGAATCGGGATTTCCGAATCGAGCGCGCCGCGCACGGCAATCCACGCCGCCGTCGGGGAAATTGCTAAACTCCAACCGAGAATTAGATGCGCCAGACTCGTAAATCTTTTCGCGTATGAATAACCTAAAACGCTCGCCAAAGCGACGGGCGACAAGATAAATGTCAGCCGATTTAATTCGTAAGACGCGAGTTCAAATAACAAAACCGAAACAATGAAAAACGCCCACGCGAACGAAACGCTTAGCTTTCCGCTCGGCAATTCGCGCTCTGCGGTGCGCGGATTTTCGGAGTCGATTTTCCGGTCTATTATCCGATTGAAAGTCATCGCGGCGGAACGCGCGCCGAACATCGCAATCGTTATCCAGACAATTTGCCACGCCGTCGGCAAGCCGTCAGCCGCCAGAACCGCGCCCAGAAAGGCGAACGGCAAGGCGAATAAAGTATGCTCGAATTTAATCATCGAGAGCGTTGTTTTTAATTTTTGCCGGAAATCGTTCATCGAAAATTCTAAAACTTCAAACAGACACGAAAACACGAAAATAAAATTTGCGGCGTTTGCAAATAAATTTACAAACCGAAAAACCGTTTCCCGAAAGTAAAAAAGCAAAGACAATACCAAAGGAAAAGTTTAACAAAAACGCCTTTTTTCGTCGCTCAAACTTTGCAATCTGCGAAATTTACCGCTCGCAAAATCGCAAAATGCTGTAATATATTTTTTGTCCGCGATAAAACGCTTCGCCGACGCGCAAACACAAATCCAAAATCCAAAATCTAAAATCTAAAATCCAAAAATGCCTTCCGGAAAAACGCACGACGCCGTTACATTTCTTCTGGCTGCGCCGACATTTGCCGCAGTTTGGCGGCTGACCGAACAAAACATTGCGCTCGCTTCGATTGTAACGGCGGCGTTTCTTTTCGGCGGCTTGATGTTTGGTCCCGACCTCGACACGATGTCAAAGCAATATACACGCTGGAGCTTTTTTCGCTTTCTTTGGTATCCGTATAAGGCGTTTTTCGCGCATCGCTCGCGCTGGTCGCACGGTTTCCTTTTCGGAACGCTCATCAGAATCGTATATTTTATGGGCGCGCTGACGCTGGTTAGTTTTCTTCTGACTTTTATTTTCGCGGTGTATTTACAGGGCGGAAGCGAAAATGAAACGAGCCTTCTCGCGGTTGCAAAAACGTGGGGCGCGATTGGCGAAGCTGTTCGCGCGAACGTCGGTGAACACGCTTTTTTATTTGTCTTCGCCGGACTCTGGCTCGGCGCGGCAAGCCATACTTTAACCGACCTTGCCGGAACATTTATCAAAACAGGGAAAGTCAAAGTTTAGCGAGTTGACTGGGTTTAGCGAGTTTAGCGAGTTTGTGAATTTGCGATAACTTCTTTAACTCGCTCAACTCGCCGAACTCGCTAAACTCGCTAAACTTCCTCACCGTCCGGCGCGCGCCTGCGCCAAGCGCGTTGCTTGACGGCGGACGGCATCCGAGACATTGCGATTTTTTGTAATCGCTTGCAGGTCGCGCAGTTGCAGACGGCTTAAAATTGTAATTGCATTCCCGATTGACGTGCGCGGGTTGCGCGCGAGGTTGTGCATAATCGTGTAGTTGCGCGCCCAGTTGCGGTTTATCGCAATCTGCCGCAGAACTTCTTCCGGCACGGTTCGCATCGCGGCGATTTTTTCGATTTCCTGTTCGGTGATGCGCGCATTGTTGATGACGGCTTGAGCGACGATGCGGTTCGGGTCGCGGATTAAGATGTTGCGCGCCTCGCGGTCACCTTTCATCGCCAATTTCACGCGGTCTTTCATTCCCATCCGCAAAATGCGGTTTATCATCGAGACGCGCTCGCCTGAAATTTCGTCGTCTTCCGCCGAAAGCTCGCCTAAGATTTTATCGACGATATGCTGTCGCTGCTCGTCGGTTTCCTCGTAAAATTCTTCGATAAATTCCAGCGACAGCCACGAATCGTCCGTTTCTGAGTCAGGAACTTCGATGTGTTCGGCAAGCAGAATCGCGTCTTCAAAACTCAAATTCGACGCCGAAGAAGTTTCGTGCAAACGGTCGGCAAATTCCGCGTTTTCGATAAACTCGGCGGCGGCTTCCTTGCCCTGCGCCCGAAGTTCGCCAGCGATTTGCTTTGCGCCGCGCGCCTTTTCAAAAAATTCGCTTCTGACTTCCGCCGCGTGGCGTTCGGCTGCCGCCGTTCGATACGGGTTGGCGACGATGGCGTCGATTATCGCCGGAGTTTTGATTAAAAGCTGCTGGTTTAGAGAAATCAGTTCCAGCAATTCGCCGCTCGCCGTTTCGCGCGCAAATTTTACAATTGCCGCTTCCGGCGTTTTCGGATTGATTAAAATCGCTTCGTGAACTGCACTCGGCAAATCGGCGCGCGCGGCGAAAAAGTCAAGAACGCTTGGCGCTATATCGGCGGATTTGACGCTCGCTTCGATTTCTTCGACGTTTTGTGCCGCCAGCGTTTCGTTTGCCGCCGCCGCCATTTCCGCGTCCGCGTCGTCGCCGCCGAGCGCGACGAGAATTTCGAGCAAATCGGTTTGCGAGAGCGGCAAAATCCCGCGCGCGGCGGCAAGCTGCACCGGACGCGGCGCGCTTCCCGAAATTATTGCTTTGACCGTCGGATTTGCCGAAGCTATTTGAAAACTCATAAATAAAATGGAGAACGGGCGTGATTGGAAATCTTAAAATGCGGCTGTCGCTCGATTATTTATCAGGAATTCGAGCAGAAACATTTTATCACAAAGCATTTGCAGCGCGAGAGGCTTTCTTGACAGCGGAAAAACCTTAACTTAGTCTAAAAAACACAGGGTTTGATAAACCGCCTTCGGCAAAAATCTCTAATCATAGAAACGAATAAATAAAAAGAAATAAATGATAAAAGACGAATTAAAAAATCTTATCGCGGAAAAGCGCGCCTGCGTCGGCGTCGTCGGTTTGGGTTACGTCGGCTTGCCGCTGATTGTCGAGTTTGCTTTGAAAGATTTTCCGGCAATCGGCTTTGAAGTCGACGAAAAAAAGACCGCCGACATCAATGCGGGCAAATCGCACATCGTTGATGTATCTTCAGAGAACGTCCAAAAATGTCTTGACGGCGGAAAATTTCACGCGACGACCGATTTTTCCGAAATGGAAAAATGCGACGTAATTATAATCTGCGTTCCGACACCGCTTCGCAAAACCAAAGACCCGGATATGTCTTATATTCTGGCGGCGGGCGACGAGATAAAAAAATACGCGCGGCGCGGTCAGCTCGTGATTTTAGAATCGACGACGTATCCGGGAACGACCGACGAAGTTCTTCAGCCGATGATTGAAGAAGCCGGTTTGAAAATGGACGAAGATTTTCTGCTTGCGTTTTCGCCCGAACGGGTTGACCCGGGAAATCCGCAGTTTCAAACGCACAACATCCCGAAAGTCGTCGGCGGCGTAACGAAAGATTCAGGCGAAGTTTCGTCATTTTTGTATTCGCAAATCGTCGAAAACGTGCATCTGGTCAGCTCGGCGCGCGTCGCCGAAGCCGCGAAATTGTGGGAAAACACTTTTCGCGCAATCAATATCGGAATGGCGAATGAGATGGCGAAAGTCTGCAAGGCGCTCGGCATCGACACCTGGGAAGTCGTCGGCGCGGCGGCGACAAAGCCGTTCGGTTTTATGGCGTTTTATCCGGGACCCGGAATCGGCGGTCATTGTATTCCGCTTGACCCGCATTATTTGTCTTGGAAAGCGCGGCAGCACGGTTTTGATTCGCAGTTTATATCTCTTGCCGAGCAGATAAATTCGGGAATGCCGAAATATGTTGTCGAGCTTGTCCGCGACGCGCTGAACGACAACGAAAAATCTATAAAGGGCGCGAAAATTCTTATTTTAGGCGTTGCGTATAAAAAAGACATCGACGATATGCGCGAAAGTCCGGCGCTTTCAATCATCGATTTGCTGCGCGCAAAGGGCGCGGAAGTCGTCTATCACGACCCGTTCGTGCCGGAAGTTCATTTCGACCACTCTTACACAATCGGCGCGGGCGACCCGCTTTTCAATTCGGATTTGACCGACGATTTAATAAAATCCGCCGACTGCGCCATTATCTGCACAGAACACACGGAGGTTGATTACCCGCGCGTTCTGGAATTTGCTCCGCTTGTCGTCGATACGCGCAACGCCTTGAGCAAAGATTTGCGCGGCGCAAGCAAGGCGAAAGTCGTGCGATTATAAGGCAAACATCCGAACGATTTGGTTTTGCCGCAATAATAAAAATCGAACGTAAAACTAATCAATGCAGCCGAACACTCTCGTCGGCATAAATGCGGCGAAAATCAAACAAGCCGCGTTTGAATTTTATCGCAAAAGCGGAGCGCAAAAGATAAAAAAATCCGCTGCTCTGGGACGGACGAGCAGCGGAACACCTTTGTTATGTTTTGTTAAATTTTTACGCCGCTTGATAAATTAGCGGGCGAAAACGCGGTTCGGGAACAGGCTTTCCGTTAGTTTTTGCCGCTTCGAGCCATTCCTTTTTTGCTTTTAAAACTTCGCTCAGTGCTTCTTCCGGTGTTTCGCCAAAAGCTGAACAACTTTTTAGATCCGGAATATCAGCGATGTAACCTTCGTCGTGTTCGCTGTAAAATACGTTGATGTGATAATCGCTCATTCTTTTTATTTTATCTGGAGATTATACTGTTCAACCAGTTGCAAAAATTGTTTTACCTGATAATTTTTCGCTTTAACCCTTCACGTTCTGTAAATTGAGCAGCTCGTCAATATCCGGATGAACAAAAATGTGATGACTGCCGCTGATGCGGTCGAGACGAAAGCCAAACGCTTCGGCGCAAGCTGCGGCATCGGAGAATTTTATATTCTTTGAACCCGAAAGCAGTTTTGCCAGTAGTTTGGCTTTTTTCATTTGTAGAAAATTATTTCCGCTCGCCGCTCTCCATCGGATAACCGGCGTTTTTCCAAGCCGCCGTTCCGCCGAGTAATGCAAACGCATTGCCTATACCTTTTTCTTTCAAAATCTGCACCGCACGGGCGCTGGTATATTCCGCCGGTCAGGAACAGTAGGCGATGATTCGCTTGTTTTTCGGCACTTCCGCGTAGCGTTTTTCAAACTCGCCCGCCGGAATATTTATCGCGCCTTTGATGTGTTCAGTTTTAAAACCTTCTGCGGCGCGCGTATCAACGAAAACCGCTTCGCCCGCGTCAAACGCTTTTTTCGCGTCTGCCAGAGAAATGCGCGGCACTTCATCAGCAGACGCATCATTATGCGCGGCGGCGGGTGTTTGAGAATTTGCAACCGAACTTGTGTTAGCTTTCGCAACTTCGGTTTTGCTTGTCGTCGTTGTCTTCTCTTTATGACAATCCTGCTGCACAAAACCAAGCAGCGCAAAAAACATAAACGATAAAATTAAACGCATATTACCTCCGAATTTAGTGAAAAACGAAAAGTGAAAAGTGAAAAATTAAATTCCTTCACTATTCACTTTTCACTATTCACTTTTCACTAACTGTTGTCAATGGTCGGCTCGCCGCCCGCAATGCTCGTCGGATAATTCCCGTTCCAGCAGGCGACGCACGACGAATCGTTTTCAAAGCCGATTGCTTCGAGCATTCCGTTCAAGGACAAATAAGCAAGAGAATCGGCTTCAATGTAGCGGCAAACTTCTGCAACAGACATTTGCGCGGCGATTAAATCTGCCTTGCGCGGCGTGTCAACGCCGTAATAACAGGGCGAAACGGTCGGCGGACAGCTAATCCGCATATGAACTTCGCGCGCGCCGGCTTCTCTGACCATCTGCACGATTTTTTTCGATGTCGTGCCGCGAACGATTGAATCGTCAACCAAAACGACGCGCTTGCCTTCGATTAAATCTCGCACGGGATTTAATTTCAAGCGCACGCCGAACGAGCGAATCGATTGCGACGGCTCGATAAAAGTTCGCCCGACGTAATGATTGCGGATAATCGCGTGGCGAAACGTAATGCCCGATTGCGCCGCAAAACCGATTGCCGCCGCCACGCCCGAATCGGGAACGGGAACGACCAAATCGGCTTCGACCGGATTTTCAATCGCAAGGCGCTCGCCCATTTTATGGCGCGAATCGCTGACCGAACGCCCGAAAATTATCGAATCGGGACGCGAAAAATAAACGTGTTCAAAAGCGCAAACCGATTTCGGTTTTTCGGCGAAAGGGAAAAAAGAATGCAAACCGTTTTCGTCAACGACGAGCATTTCGCCCGCTTTTATTTCTCTGACATATTCGGCGTCAATCAAATCAAACGCGCACGTTTCCGACGCGGCGCACCAAGCACCGTTTAATTTCCCCAAATTCAGCGGACGAAATCCGCGCGGGTCGCGCACGGCGACCATAGCGTTCGGCGTCAAAAAAAGAAGCGAAAACGCGCCTTCGGTTTCCTGCAAAACCTGCTCAATCGCTTCAATTATATTTTTCGCATCGCAGCGCGCAATCGAATGCAGAATCGTTTCCGTATCCGAAGTTGAAGAAAAAATCGCGCCGCCGCGTTCGAGTTCGGCGCGCTTCTGCGGCGCAAACGGCAAATTTCCGTTATGACAAACCGCGATTTGCCCGTGCTGACAGGCGACCGAAAAAGGCTGGACTTCCCGAATTGTATTCGCGCCCGCCGTCGAATAGCGCGTGTGTCCGATTGCAGATGCGCCGGTTAATTTCCTTAAAACGTCTTCGCTCAAAACGTCCGCGACAAGTCCCATCGAGCGAAACTGATGCAGCGTTTCGCCGTCGGATGAAACAATTCCGCACGCTTCCTGCCCACGATGCTGAAGCGCGAAAAGTCCGAGTTGCGTCAAGGTTGACGCTTCATTGTGTCCGAAAACGCCGAAAACGCCGCATTCGTCTTTGAATTTGTCGAGCGGGAAATTCATCATTTTTATTTTGCCACAAAAAAGATTTAGCCACCAACAAACACGAAAAGACACGAAAGATAAGAAATTAAACCACAGATTTACACAGATAAACGCGGACAAAATTTAGGTAAAATCAATTTAATTTTATCCTTAAAACATCAACGTTTATCTGTGTAAATCTGTGGTTAAACCATTTCGCGTCCTGTGTTATGTCTGTTCGCGGCTAAAAAAAATTATTCGGCAGGCATAACAACGCCGCGACATTCGCCGAAGCCGATGCGCCGAAAATTTTCGCGCTCGCAGAAGCCGCGCATAATAATTTCGTCGCCGTCTTCGAGAAATCTGCGCGTCTCGCCGTTCGGCAAATTCATCGGTTCTGTGCCGCGCCACGATAATTCCAAAAGGCAGCCGCGCGCGTCTTTCGCTTCGCCGGAAACCGTTCCGGTCGCCATCAAATCGCCGGTTTGCAGATTGCAGCCGTTCGATGCGTGATGGGTAAGCATTTGCGCGATTGTCCAATATAAATCTTTTGTATTCGAGCGCGAGAGCAGAAACGGCTCGGTTTTTTCGTCGCGCATTTTTTCGGTTTGAATATAAACTTCAAGATTTATGTCGAAGCCGCCGAATTTTTCGTTTTCTTCGCTCGATAAATAATCGAGCGGTTTCGGGTCGCCTTCGGGACGCGCGAAAGCAGTGGCGCGAAACGGCGCGAGCGCTTCCATCGTTACGACGAACGGCGAAATTGACGTGGCAAAATTCTTTGCCAAAAACGGACCTAACGGCTGATATTCCCACGCCTGAATATCACGCGCAGACCAATCATTTACAAGACATAAACCGAAAATATGTTTTTCGGCATCGTCAATCGAAATCGGCTCGCCGAGTTCGTTTCCGCTGCCGATAAAGAAGCCGACTTCCATTTCGTAATCGAGATTTTTGCACGCGCCGAAAACCGGCGGCGCGTTTGCATCGCTTCTGTTTTGACCTTTCGGGCGCGTGATTTCCGTGCCGGAAACGACGATGCTTGATGCACGTCCGTGATAGCCGATTGGAACGAATTTGTAATTTTCGAGCAGCGGATTGTCGGGACGGAACATCGAGCCGACGTTCGTCGCGTGAAATATCGAGCAGTAAAAATCGGTGTAATCGCCGATATGGACGGGCAGGTAAAATTGCGCTTCCGTTATCGGAATCAAATTTCGCTGGACGTTTTTTCTGGTTTCCTCGCTCGCGTCTTCGGACAAAATCTCAATCAAACGGCGGCGAAACGCATTTTGTAAATTCGCGTTTTTTCGCATTATCGAATGGTCGAGACAGTAATTGTTCGCGCTGACGGCGACCGTGAAAGATTCGTCGTCAAACAGACAGCATTCGTAGCAGGAATAAACGTCAAGAATAAAATCGCCGATGGCGACGCCGACGCGCACGTTTTCATACGTGCAGGAGCGCGTAAAAACGCAGAACGGCAGATTCTGAACGGGAAAATCCGCGTCGGGTGCGTTCGCCGATTCAATCCAGCTTTTAAGATTCGGGTCGTGTGTTTCATTTACATTTATCATTTTTCATTTACCATTTATCACTTTTTATTCAACACGCTTCATCTGATAAATGATAAATGTTGAATGCTAAATGCTATAAAATTCCAATCTTCCGCAAATCGGTAATCGGTTCTTCAAACGAACACGAGCCGAAGGAAACAATACTTTTTTCGCGCAGATTTTTTAGCTGCGCCGTGCTGACGAAATGCTCCTGTCGCCACAAAACGCCGTCGTCTTCAAATTGAAAATTTTCCGCCCGTTCGTCTTCGAGCAACTCGTTGATAAGTTTCGGTTTGCCGCCTTGCCGCAGAAAAGCCGTCGCCAGAAAAACGTTTAGAAAGCCGTGCATCGCGCTGCGTTCGGCATCTTCTTCATACGTCAAAGGCTTTGTGCAGCGCAACGGATGATGCAGTCCGGCGGTTGCTTTGAACGGCACGTTAGCGGCAATGCAGATTCGCACGAAGCGCGCAATTTGGCGGGCGTTCGGGAAAGCATCGGGCGTGATTCCGCCGGTGCGAATTTTGGCGCGCCGCCCGCAAATCGCCAGCGTCGCAACCGCGTCGCCTAAATTTTCGTCAACCGGAATTTCAAAATACGTCGTCAACTCCGGCGGCACGGTCTCATTGATTTGTTCAATCTGCGCGCCCGTGTTCGCTTTGATTTCGAGCGCGTCGCAAACGGCGAACGCGGCATAATCTCGATTGAAATCTTCGATTTCACGAACCGTTCCGTAAATGTCTTCGCTCGCCAGAACACTCAATTTCCAAAGTTTTTTATCGCGCGAAAAAAAATCTTTCGCGCTTTCGACAAACTCGTCGAGACGCGCCGCCGACGCGACGAAACGTCCGAGCATCCATTCGTAACCGCTCTTTTGATAACCCGCGTAATTGGCGACGGCTTCGGGCATCGAAAGCTGCGCGGGCGGGAAAAGCCCCGCGTAATCAACGATTTCCGCGAGCAGCGCGCGGGCTGATTCGGTTGGAATTGAGTTTGCCATTACGATTTTTATTCTACGATAATTTTCCTCAAAGAAAAACTTAATTGAAAAATCTGCAAGTCAAATTGACCTTTGCACGCAGATTCACATATAATTAATGTTTTTCGATTGGCGATGACTTTCTCGCCTTGTGAAGGAGTTAATAAATAAGAAATGAGTTACGCAATTATCAGAACAGGCGGAAAACAGTTTGCGGTCGAATCCGGTCAAAAGCTGCGCGTGCCTTCGATTGAGAAAAACGCGGGCGAAACGGTCGAAATCGAAACCTTACTAAGCGGCGGCGCGGTCGGCGCGGGAACTATTAACGCAACGGTCGTCAGCCACGGACGCGGCGATAAAATTATCGTTTTCAAAAAGAAACGCCGCAAACAATACAAACGCAAACAAGGTCATCGGCAAGGTTATACGGAAATTAAGATTGATTAAGGAGAGTTTGGAAGTGCGAAGTGCGAAGTGCGGAATGCGGAATTAAAAACCGCCAATCCGCAATCCGCAATCCGCAATCCGCAATCGAATTATGGCTCATAAAAAAGGTGTAGGTTCATCGAGAAACGGGCGCGACTCGAACGCGCAGCGATTGGGTTTGAAGAAATTCGGCGGCGAAAAAGTTCGCGGCGGAAACATTCTCGCTCGCCAGCGCGGAACGAAATGGAAGCCGGGCAAAAACGTCGGGCGCGGTAAGGACGACACGCTCTTTTCCTTGATTGACGGGTTCGTCAAATTTGAAAACAAAGGGACAAAAGGCAAATTCATCAGCGTTTATGCCGAAGGCGCGGCGGAATTGCCGCAACCGCAAGCGGTAGAACTCGCCGCTTAGAATTTTCAATTTGCGATTGCTTGTTCGCAAAGTTTTTATATCAAACAACGCGACTCGCTAATAAGGTTTGGCGAGCGCGTTTTTTATTTTGTTCAATTTTTATAATTTTAATTTGGATTTGGAAATCGCAAATTGAAAATCGAAAATAACCGATGTTTATTGACCGCGTAAAAATTCACGTAAAAGCCGGCGACGGCGGCGACGGCGTAACGGCTTTCCGGCGCGAAAAATTCGTGCCGCGCGGCGGACCTTCGGGCGGCGACGGCGGCAAAGGCGGCGACGTTTGGATGGAAGCGGACGAAGGCTTAAACACGCTTCTGCATTTGCGCTACAATCCCGAACATAAAGCCGAGCGCGGGCGACACGGCGAAGGCTCGAACCGGCACGGCAAAGACAGCGAAGACGTTTTGATAAAAGTTCCGGTCGGCACGCAGGTTTTCGACGCGGAAACCGAAGATTTAATTTTCGATTTTACCGAAGCCGGACAAAGATTTCTCGCGGCGAAAGGCGGCAAAGGCGGTTGGGGAAACCAGCATTTTGCGACGCCGACGCAGCGTGCGCCGAAATATCATTACACGGGCAGACCGGGCGGCGAGCGCGAGATGCAATTGGAATTAAAACTTATTGCGGACGTTGGGCTTGTCGGTTTTCCGAACGCGGGAAAATCGACTTTGATTTCCGTCATTTCCGCCGCGAAACCGAAAATTGCTGATTATCCTTTTACGACTTTAGAGCCGAATTTGGGCGTTGTTGATTTAGGCGAATACAAAACTTTCGTTGTCGCCGATATTCCCGGACTTATTGAAGGCGCATCCGAAGGCGCGGGCTTGGGCGATAGATTTCTTCGCCACGTCGAGCGCACGAAATTGATGCTGCATCTGGTTGACGTTTCTTCTATTTCGGGCAGAAATCCGGTCGAAGATTACGAAATTATCAATCGTGAACTGGCTAATTATAATCAGGATTTAGCCGTTCGCCCGCAGATTGTCGTGGCGACGAAGCTCGATGCTTTGGACGAGCCAGAACGATTGGAAAACCTTCGTGAGCGAGCAACAAAAGACGGCAAACCGTTTCTCGAAATTTCCGCCGTCGCCAATCAGGGAACGCGCGAACTCGTTAATTTCGTGGCGCAGAAATTATACGAAATAAACGAGCGCGAAGCCGAACAGAAAATTGATTTGAGCAGCGACGAAGAAATATGAAACGAGTCGCATTTTACGGCGGAAGTTTTGACCCGATTCACGACGGACATCTGCAAATTGCAAAATCTTTGACCGAGCTTTTCGAGTTAAACGAATTTTGGTTCGTTCCCGCTTTTCACGCGCCGCACAAAAAAGGCAGAAGCGTAACTTCGCCCGTTTGTCGCTACGCGATGATTGCTTTGGCGACAAACGATTTGCCGCAAATAAAAATTTCAACCGTCGAACTGAACGCGCCGGAAAAACCATATACATTTGAAACGCTCTTGAAATTAAAAAACGAATTAGCGAGTGCGCAGATTTTTTTCGTAATGGGCGGGGACTCGTGGGAAGAAATCACGACCTGGCGCGAGTGGAAATTGGTTTTGACGACGGTCAATATCATCGTCGTTACGCGCCCGCGTTTTGAAATCGAATTTTCGCACGTCGGCGAAGAAATCCGCGCGAGAATTGTTGACCTGCGGGAAAGTCCGCAGTCCGCAGTCCGCAGTCCGCAGTCAAAAGACCAACAAATCTACATTACCGACGCGGTTTGTCTCGATGTTTCTGCGACCGAAATCCGGCGGAAAATTCGCGCGGGCGAAGGCGATTGGCGCGAACTCGTGCCGCCGCAGGTTGCAAAATACATCGAAAAATACGAGATTTACATTTAACATTTATCATTGAGCATTTAACAGCGCTTTGATAAATGTTAAATGCTCAATGATAAATGAATTTATGGAAGCAACACAGGAAAAATCTCTCGAACCGAGAACGAACGAAGTAAAAATCGCCGATGACGACGCGCCGCGAACGACGCCGTTTGCGGATTTGGACGCGCCCGTAAAACTTGCAATCGAATGCGCGAGCGAGAAAAAAGCGTTCGGCATCGTCGCGCTCGATTTGCGCGAGATTGCGAGTTTTACAGAATTTTTTATCGTTTGCAGCGGCGCGAACACGCGGCAGGCGCAGGCGATTTCCGACGAGATAAACGAGCGTCTGAAAAAAGATTTGAATGCGCGCGCCGTTCGCATCGAAGGCTATCGCGCGGCGGAATGGATTCTGCTTGATTACGGCGATTTCGTCGTCCATATTTTCGAGAAAGACGCGCGCGAGTTTTACGATTTGGAGCGGCTTTGGCGCGACGCGAAAAAAGTCGAACTGCCCGAAGATTTTAATTAGCCACGCGCCAGACACGCGCAATTCACGAAAATACATTAATAAACTTTTTCGTGTTCTGCGTGTGTTTGGCGCGTGGCTGAACTCTTATGAAGTTTCGTTTCGTATGGGTTGGCAAAACACGGGATAAAAACTGGCGCGCTTTACAGGACGAGTATTTGGCGCGCCTTTCGCATTTTATAAAATGCGAAACGGTCGAACTCAAAGAAGGCGGCGGCACAGAAATTGAAGGCAAACGCATTTTGGAAAATTTGAATCAAAGCCAATTCGCTTGTTTGCTTGATATCAAGGGCAGTCTTATTTCGTCGCACGAATTGTCGGGCGAAATCGAGAAATGGCAAAATCGCGCGTTGAAAGAAATCGTTTTTATCGTCGGCGGCGCGCAAGGCGTATCAAGCGCGGTTGTCGAACGGGCTGATTTTAGTTTATCTTTATCGAGTTTTACTTTTACGCACGACGCGGCGCGCGTCATTCTGCTCGAACAGCTTTATCGCGCCTTTACAATAATAAAAGGGTTTCCGTATCAAAAATGAGTAAATCAACCAATAAAAAAATCAAAGACAGATTGTTCGCCGAGCGCACGCAGCTGCTCAACAAACTCAACGGCAATGACCTTTCGGTCGACTCGTCTGAAACTCCTGACCCGGTGGATTTGGCGGTCAGAAATTATTCAAAAAACGTGGCGCTCGCCGTCTCAGAAAACGACAGCCGACAGGTTGTGATGATAAACGAAGCGTTGACGCGCATCGACGACAACGAATACGGCGTCTGCCAGAACTGCGAAAAACCGATTAACCCGAAACGCCTCGAAGCCGTCCCGTGGGCGCGTTACTGTTTGAATTGTCAGGAACTTGTCGAACAAGGCTTGCTCGACGAAGAATGAAATTAACGGTGAACGGTGAACGGTTAGTGGTTAGTGAATGAATTTTTCTTACACTAACCACTAACCGTTCACCGTTCACCACTAAACTTATGTTTTCCGCCGTCGCCGATTCGCTTTTGACGCTCGTTTATCCGCGGGCGTGCGCGGTTTGCGACAAAGGCGGCGTTGAAAATTCGGCGGACGGCGTTGCTTGCCGCAACTGTTGGAGAAGGACGCGCGTTTTTTCCGGCGCGGAAACTTTATGCGCTAAATGCGGAAGATTTTTGAGAGAAGGCGCAAGCGGTTTTCAAACTTTTTGCCATCAGTGCGACGAGCATTTCTACGACGCGGCGCGTGCCGTCGGCATTTATGAATTCGCGCTTGCCGCTTCAATCATTCATCTAAAACGCGAACCTTTTGTCGCAAGACGCCTTCAGAAACTTTTTCTTTCCCGTTTTCAAACTTCCCTTTTTCAAGACGCCGACGTAACAATTCCAGTCCCGCTTTCAAACAAAAGATTTCTCGAACGCGGCTTTAATCAAGCCGTCGTCCTAACCGAAATTTTATCTAAAAAACCCGCTTTGCCGCTCGACGCGCAAACGCTTCGTCGCATCGTTCACACGTCGATGCACCGCGCGGGAATGGACGGAAAGGCGCGCGAGACGAGCGTCCGAAACGCCTTTCAGGTGGTGCGTCCGAACTTCGTCAAAAACAAAAACATTTTATTGATTGACGACATTTTCACGTCCGGAGCAACCGCGTCCAACTGCGCTAAAACATTAAAGGAAAACGGCGCGGGCAAGGTTTATGTTTTAACTCTCGCCCGAACCGTTTAGAAAACAGAAAGGCGAAAAACCAAACTAATAAATATCGATTAAAGCCGGTAGCGAACCTTCTTTTTTCTAAGTTCGTCGTCTTCGTTTTCGAGGTTTTGCAGTCGCATAGTTACGTCGGCGGTCATTTGCAGGTTGGCGCGCTCGCCGCGCATCAGATGAAAGTGTCCGGCGGCGGCAATCATCGCGGCGTTGTCGGTCGAAAGATGTTTTGAAGGAAAATAGACGGGCAGATTCAGATTTTTTGCCGCCGCTCGCGCTGCCGTTTGCAGTGCCTGATTGCAGGCGACACCGCCGGCGACGATTAAGGTTTTCGGCTGCAGCTCGCGCGCGAGTTTTTCGAGCGTCCCGACCAAAGATTTAACGACTGTCGTTTGAAAACTCGCGCACAAATCTTTTATCGCCTGCGACGGCAATTCGTCGGGCGCAACCGGACTGATATTGTTTTCGCGGACATAGCGCGAAACGCCCGTTTTCAAACCGCTGAAGCTGAAATCCGGTCGTCCGTCCGAGATTTTTGCAACCGGAAATTTTACTTTTGATGCGTCGCCTTCTCTCGCAAGACGCTCGACAACGGGTCCGCCCGGATATTCAAGACCGAGCATTTTGGCGACTTTATCGAACGCTTCGCCCGCCGCGTCGTCGCGCGTGCGCGAAACGACTTTGTAGCTTCCGGCTTCGGGAATGTAAAAAATATTTGTGTGTCCGCCCGAAACTATCAGGGCGAGAGCGGGAAATTCTGTCGCGGGATTTTCAAAGGCGACGCTGAAGACGTGTCCTTCGATGTGGTTGATGCCGACCAGCGGAATGTCGAGACCGAAGGCGAGCGCTTTGGCATAGCAGACGCCGACGAGCAGCGAGCCGATGAGACCGGGACCTTGCGTTACGGCGACGGCTTCGATTTGGTCGAGCGAGACGTTTGCTTCCCTCAACGCTTGTTCGACAATCGGGTCGATTTTCTCTAAATGCTCGCGCGAAGCAAGTTCCGGCACGACGCCGCCGAACGGTTTATGCAGCTCAATCTGCGAAGAAATGACGGACGATAAAATCTCGCGCCCGTCGCGCACAACCGCCGCTGCCGTCTCGTCGCACGAGGTTTCGATACCGAGAACTAACATAATGGAAAATGGAAAATGGAAAACGAAAAATTAAGAGATGTTTTTATATTTTCATTTTCCGTCAACTGTTATTGCTGTCTTCGCTGATCCATTTGTGAAGGCTGTTCGTTCGGCTTGTTGTCGGTTGAGGCTTTCAGAAAAAAAGCCAGAAATATAATCGCGGCGATAAGAACAAATGCTCCGACGCTCCATAATGCCCAAGTCGTGCCGCGAAAGGCTTTCGCAGTGTCCTCGCGGACAACTTTGTCTTCGCCGCCCGTGTGGATTGTTTGTTTTGACATAATGTTTTCTATCTTTTGACTCCGTTTCTATAATTTATATTTTCCGCCGCGCAAAAGCAAAAAGAAAACGGTTAGTGGCAAACGGTTAGTTTAGGAGATTTTTCACTAACCGTTCACCGTTAATCTCATTCAAAGTCTAACGGCTCGATGCGGAGAGCGGCGCGTTTCAGGGAGATTTCCGAGTCTTTGCAGACGGCGCGGACTTCGTTCAGGCGGCGCGGGTCGATTTCGCGGAACGAAATCAGGATTTCTTCCACAGCGTTGTCGCGGCAAATTTTCTCGAGTGAGCCGTTGCCGCCGAAGACGCGCAAGCCGTGTATGACTTTATCGGTTTTGAGCGGGTCGTCGTCGACAAAACCGACGGGCGCGTAATGCCACGCCGGATTGTTTTTCAATTCGCGCAAAACCATCTCGCCGCCGTCGCCCGCGCCGTAAATCAAAACCTTGCGCCCTTCGCCCGCGTTCGGCGTCGGCAAAAGCTGCCGGAAAAGTCGAAAGGCGAGACGGCTCGCCGCGATTGAGGCAAACAAGATAAAAGCGTTGACGATGAAAATCGTGCGCGAGAAATCTTGGAAACGATAAACCAGCAGCAGAGCGAAGATGCTTAAAACCGAGCCTAACGACACGCCTTTGGCAAAAGTTACGAAATCCTGCATCCCGGTGTAACGCCAGATGCCGCGATAAACGCCGACGGCGAGAAACGAGAAAAGCTGCAGGACAATCAAAATCGGCAAGGACTTAATAAACAAAGACCAGTTATCGCTTTCTTCAAACGTTCCGAAAACCACGCTGTATGAAGCGTAATAAGCGAGCGTTATCAAAACCGCGTCGAGAATTATCTCGAAGACGCGGCGTTTGTGCGAAAGGTTCAGCAGAAAACCGAACGCGGCTTTGTCCTGCAGAGCGAGCGCTTCTTCCTGTTCTTTATAAACCTTAACTTTAGAAAGATAGACGCCGACAATCGTCAAAATCAAAATAAAAACGGCAATCAGCGCGATGCTCTGCGTCGTCTCCAACTGATTGACGAGCAGGGAAAGCGCACCCGCCGCGCAAGCCAGACCGTAAAGCATCAGAACCGCGTTTTGCTCTGAAAGACCGAGCGCGACGAGACGATGAGACGTGTGGTCGCGCCCGCCTTCGCTCGCTTTTCTCCCCCAGATTTTTCGCAGAACGGTTACGAACGTCGTATCGAATATCGGCACGATAAGAATCAGTGCCGGAACTGCCAGAACCGAGACGACGCTGCGCGAACGCCCGCCGACCTGCGTCATCAAAACCGAACTCGAAAGGAAAAACCCAACAAACATTGAGCCGCAGTCGCCCATAAATATAGACGCCGGATTAAAGTTATAAATCAAAAAACCGACGAGCGCGCCGACAAAAACCGAAACCAGCAGAAGCTCGTTCGACTGTCCGCTCGCGCCGAAACCGATTGCCAGCACAAAGGCGGCAATTGCCGAAATGCCCGCCGCCAGCCCGTCCATATTGTCGAGCAGATTTATCGCGTTCGTGATGCCGACGAGCCAGAAAGCGGTAATAGCGATATTGAGAATGTCCGAGTCTGTCCAGGGCAGAACCAGTCCGAAACCGACGACGATTGCCACGCCGACGAACTGCCCGAACAGTTTCTGATACGGTTTTATGTGCAGAACGTCGTCAATCAAGCCGACGAAAAACAAAACCGTGCTGCCGGCTAGAACGACTAACGACTGCGTTGAAAACGGCACGACAAAGGCGGCGATTAAAACGGTTGTCAGAAATATCGCCGCGCCGCCCATCATCGCCGTCGGCTTTTTATGCCAGCGGTCTGATTTGGGCGCGGCGACGAATCCGTGTCGGCGGGCAAAAGCGCGCGTCGCGTAGGTCAGCGCGACGGACGCGACGAAACTTAAAGCGGCGACAATAAACGAATTTAATAACATTGGCAATCAAAGCGAGAGAAGCGTGCCGGTTTTCACCGGAGAATTTTAAAGTTTATTACAAAATACTTTTTCACTAAAATCAAGACGCATTCGCTCGCGGTTTAACATTCAATTCAAACTTTCGTAAAGTTTTTTTATGTCGTTCACAAGACGCTCTTTCGAGTAATTTTCACGGGCGAAAGCTGTGCCGCTCGCGCCCATTTCCCCACGCGTTCGAGCGTCGTTCGCCAGATATGTCAAACCGCCGAAAAATCCTTCGGCATCGCCGGAAGCAACAGATACGCCGCGCTCGCAAACTTTGAAATTGTCTTTCCGCACCTGCACTGCGCCGAGCAAATCATTGACGCCGCCGACTTCGGTCGAGATGACGGCGCGCCCGTTCGCCATCGCTTCGATTAAGGAGAGCGGCGTGCCTTCATTCAAAGAAGTCAGCGCAACGATGTCGAGACCGGCGTAAAAAACATCGGTGTCGCTGCGGTTGCCGAGAAATATTACGACATCGTTCAAATCAAGCGCGGCAACTTCGTTTTCAAGATTTTTCCTGAGATGTCCTTCGCCGACGATGACGAAACGGATGCGCGGCTCGTCATCGTCTTCGTCGATTCGCCGCCGCTTTTTATAAAGCGCGGCGACTTTCAGAAAAAGCCCGATGTTTTTTATTTCCGTCAAGCGTCCGACCAAGCCGACGAGAATCTCCGGTTCGCCCGCGCCGATTTCCCGACGCAAAACGCCGCGCTTTTCACCCGCGTTCGCAAACGGCTCTAAATCGATGCCGAGTCTTACGATTTGAAATTGTCCGGCGCGCCCGACCCTAAACGTTCCGTGAATTTCTTCAAACTGCTGTTTTGTGATAACGACGATTTTATCGGTTGCCAGCCGCGCCAGAGTTTTTTCGATAAACAGAAAAATCTTCGTCTTAAAATCGCCGTAATAACTGTGAAAAACGTGTCCGTGATATGTGTGGACAAGTTTGACGCGGCGCGGTTTGCCGATTAAAGTCGTCCAAGTCAGCCAGCGATACAAAAAACCCGCCGCACGTCCGACCGTTCCGGCTTTCGCCGTGTGCGTGTGTATGATGTCGGGCTTGCGGCGGCGGATTTCGCGGTAAATTTTCCACAGTGAAACAGCGTCTTTTATTGATAATTCGCGGCTCATCTCTTGGATATAAACGGGCGCGACGCCGTTTTCGCGGGCGAACCAGCTCATATCTTCTTCGCCTTCGGGAACTGTTCCGGTCAGCAAATCAGATTGAAATTTTTCGTTTTGCAGCGCGCTTGTCAGCCAAATGACGTGGCGCGCCGGACCGCCGACGTTGAGGCGCGCGATGACGCGAACGATTTTCATAAAACTTTTTCAGTCAATGAAATAAGACGGCATTTGCTGCCGAATTGACAAACAAAAGTCGCGGAATTTTGAGCAAACTTATAAAATGTTGCTTTTCCGAACCGTATTTTATTTTTTGAAACCGACCGCAGTCCAAAAAGACGTTTGGCTGAAAGTTATATTTTCCAATCCGGCTTTTTCCATCATTTCGCGCATTTCTTTTTTGGTAAACCGCTGCTCCAACTGCGTTCCGAAACGGTCGAGAGCGTCGTTTCGCATCACATAAAAAGTATTGCCGCGATATTGGGAAAGCGGAATTTTCTCGACGTTCATTCCCGATTTTTCCAAAATCTTTGCCGTGCGCGCCAGCGGAAAATAAACGGTCGCGGCTAAAATCTGGCTTGCGCCGAAGCGAAGCGAATGCGGCATTCGGCTGATTACGCGGCGCGCGACATCCGACACTTTCCAAACCGCGCGAAACCACGCCGGACGATTATCAAAACGGTAATACAGATAAAGCAAAAACGGCGCGCCGGATTTTAACTTAGCGACGCACGCCATTAATCCGGCTTCCGTGTCGGGAACGTGATGCAGAACTCCCAAACTGTAGCCGAAATCGCAGCTGTCTTCGGCAAGCGGAATCTGCTCGACACCCGCCAGATGAAATTGACAATTGGCGGCATCCTTCAAATTACGCCTGGCAACCGCCAATGCTTCCGCGCTCGGGTCAATTAAATGCAGCTTGCCGACGCGCGGCGCGACCATTTTCGCCCAACGCCCGCTGCCGCAGCCCAAATCGAAACCCGTCGCGTCGTCCGGCAATTTTCCCCAAGGGAAGATATTGAAATAATTGTCGAACATCCGTTCGAGTTCGTCGGGCGTCAGCGCCGATTGGTCAAAGCGCGACCACTCGTCGCCGAAGCCTTCGACAACCTGTTTGTCTATGTTTTCGGTCATTTCTAATCGATAAATCTTTGAAACCAAAGTTCCAGCATCAAGAGCGTCCAAATCTGAAACGTGTGGTCGCGTTCTGCTTCGGTGTGTTCTTTGACGTAAGTTTCCACGATTTCGCGCTTTGCGATTCCGCGATTAAGGGATTTTTCCGACAGCAGAATATCGCGCACGAAATTTTTCATCTCGCCGCGAAACCAGTTGCCGACCGGCACGCCGAAACCCATTTTGCGGCGGTATATGACTTCGCGCGGAACTAATTTCGCCGCCGCTTTTTTGAGCAGAGATTTTGTTTCAAACCGGCGCATTTTCAAGTTTTCCGGCAGGCTCGCCGCGAACTCGATAACTTTGTGGTCGAGAAACGGCGAGCGCGCTTCCAGAGAATTCGCCATCGAAGCGATATCAACCTTAACCAGCAAATCGTTCGGCAGATACGTCATCTGGTCGGTCAAAAGCGTCGCGTCGAGAATGCCCGCGCCGTTCGCTCTTGCAAACCAATCGTCGAGAAACACCGACGGATTTTCTCCGGCGACCGTTTCGGCAAATTCGCGCGTGTAAAGCGCCTTTTTCGCGTCGCGGTTAAAAATCGACATCCAGCGAAAATAGCGTTCGGTTTTCGGCAGATTAGCCGCCTGCAAAAAGCGTTTGGCGTCGCGGACGCGCGATTTTTTCATCTCCGAAGTCGGAAACAAATTAATCGGCTTTTCGATTAAAGTTTTTCGCAAAACCGCAGGCAGACGATGATAAAGCTCGGCAATCCGCATTGCCGCGTGGCGCTCGTATCCGGCGAAAGACTCGTCGCCGCCGTCGCCGTTCAAAGCGACGGTAACGAATTTGCGCGTTTCTTTGGCGACGTAGTAAGTCGGAATCGCGCTCGAATCGGCATAAGGCTCGCCGTAATGCTCGACCAGTTTCGGCAAAACTTCGAGCGCGTCGGGTTTGACGACAAATTCGTTGTATTCCGCGCCGACGTGTTCGGCGACTCGCTTTGCATATTTGAGTTCGCTGAAATCCTGTTCTTCAAAGCCGATTGAAAAAGTTTTGACCGGCTGGCTGCTTTCCTGCGCCATCAGCGCGACGATTAGCGAAGAATCGACGCCGCCCGACAGAAACGCGCCCAAAGGCACTTCGGAAATCATCCGCAATTTTGTCGCCTCGCGCAAAATTCTGGTTGTTTCCTCGATTGCTTCGACTTCAGAAATCTTTATTTTTCTTGAAAAATCCGGCTGCCAGTATCTTTGCGTTTCGATTTTCCCGTCTTTCCAGCGAAGCCAGTGCGCCGGTTCGAGCTTGCGAATTTGCTGAAAAGCCGTTTGCGGCGCGGGAACGCACAGATACGATAAATAACTGTCAATCGCCGCGTAATCGACTTCGCGCGAAACGCTCGGATGCGTCAGAAGCGCCGTAAATTCCGAGCCGAAAATCAAATCGCCGTTCGGCTGGTGCGAATATAAAAGCGGTTTTTTGCCTACTCTATCGCGGGCGATGAAAAGCGATTTGTCGGTTTCGTCCCAAACGGCAAAGGCAAACATTCCGCGCAGATAATTAACGCAGTCCGCGCCGTATTCGTCGTAAAGATGAACGATGACTTCGGTGTCGGAATTGGTGTGAAACTTGTGGCTGCGCTTTTTCAAATCGGCTTTTAACTCTTGAAAGTTATAAATCTCGCCGTTAAAAACAATCGCCTTGGTTTTGTCTTCGCTGAAAATCGGCTGCTGTCCGCCCGCCAAATCGATAATCGAAAGCCGCCGCATCGCCAGCCCGATATTTTCGCGCAGGAAAAAACCGTCTTCGTCCGGTCCGCGATGAACGATGCAGCGGTTCATACGCTCTAAGGTTTCGCGGCTTGCGGCGCGCGAGTTAGTATTTGCTATTCCGACGATTCCGCACATTTATAAATTATTTAACTCGTTGCCAAAAACTAAATCACCAACACTATCTTAACCTTCGGGCGTTGCGACCAAGCTGTCGATTTTCTCTTTTTTCTTTCCAAAGCACAATTCCGACCGCGACGAAAATAAAGTAGAAAATCTGCATCTGCGCCCGCATTCGATATGCGGTGCCGACATTTCCCTGAAAAATCGCGTAGGAAACCGTAAGTAATAAAGTAAAAACAAGAACTGCTAATGACTCGCGAAATTTATTTTTTATTGAATACCAGATTCCGAATATCATAAAGGGAATTAACGCCCACCAAAGGAGAACTTCAGGAATAGTTATCGCCTGTCGAAAATTCTCCACTTCCCAGGGAAAGGGCGCGAGGATTATATAAGTTAATCCGATAGGTAAAGCCTCAAGCGCCCCGCTTGAAGTCGAAACATCAATATCTTGTCCAAAGCCTGATTCGCCGGTTCTTGCTTGGTCAATACGGCTATTTTGCAGGGTTTCTAAATTACCATATGTTTCTATGCTTTCTTGAGCATTATTGAGAACGCCGAAATAAGTCAAACCGAGCGTAACAATTATCAAAACAGCTATCTGTCGCCCGATAGAGGCGGCTGATTTTTCAGCGCTGATAAAAAAACTGCCGAAAACTGCGGCGACAAAAGCAAAAAATATGTAAAACCGCAATGAGTAAATTCCTATAAGGGAAATCAATAATATAATGATATTCAAATAATCAAGTTTTTTCTGTAGTGAAAAAACCGCATTCATTGCTAAGACCAGCAAAAAGCAGATAATTCCGTCTTTTAATCCTTGCGAAGACCATAAAATGAGTGAGGGGAAAACCGCTACTAAAATCGCCGCCAGTTTTGCAACGCGGATATTCCTAAAAATTTTTTGCGCGCAATTGTATGTTAAACAGGCAGTTGCCGCTCCTAAAACGCAGTTGAAAAGTTGAGTGGCAAACGGGTTTCTTCCGACGATTGTGTAAATGCTCGCAACAATATAAGCCATACCCCATCCGCTCCCGCGGGCTTGACTGACATAGTCGGTAAAAAACTCACTTTGAGCCTCCTGCGCGTAGCCGAACCAAATATTATATAAAGCTAAACCGCCACGATCATAAGTAACCGAATCGCCGCCGAAAAATTCCTGTAGGCTTAATACATATGTAACTGTTGCCAGTATTACTCTCAATATAAGAGCTATGATAAATATGCGGCGCATAAAAATTTTTTCTTCTCCTTCAAAATAGTAATTGATGAAGAAAAAAGCCGCCAAACAACAACCCGCACCCAGTAAAACTGCCAGAAAGCCGAGAGGATACGCAAAGGTTACCGCGCCGAATCCCGTAATAACTAATAAAAGAATTAATAACTTATCCATTTATTTTGATTTCCGAACCAAAACTAACCATTAGGCTTAGTAAATTTTTAAATCATTCGTCAATAATTTACAAACTATTTTGTTTTTGATGCCGATTAGCCAAATCGCGAAACTGCGTTTCTAAAAAGTTATATTGTTTCTGAATATCAAATTTCTCAAGCGCGGTTTTTCGAGCATTCTCGCCGAGTTTTCGGCGAAGATTCGGGTCGTCGAGTAATAATTTCAGTTTATCGCGCCATTCCTTTTCGTCTCTGGCTAAAAATCCGTTTTCGCCGTCCTCAACAATCTCCAGATTTGAACCGATTGCCGAAGCGACGACCGGCAATCCGAGACTCATAAACTGCACCGTCTTAAAGAAGAATTTCCATTTTCCCCAGGGACTTTCGCCGACCGGAACAACGCCGATTTCCGCTTCCTGAAGTTTCGGAACTTCAATCGCATAACTCCACGGAACAAAATCAACTTCTATTCCTTCAAAACTCATCGGCTCGTCGGCGACAATCCGAAAAACAAAATCATCGGTTTTGCCAAGCTCGCGCATCGCCGGAACTGCCACTTCTATATTCGGCTGATTTGACCACGTTCCGACCCACGCGATAATAGGCTTTTTACTCGCCTTCTGTTTGTCGTTCGGCTGATACCTGTCAACGTCAACCGTCATCGGCACGACGTGGACGTTTTCGTTGAAATTTTCGGCGTATTCGGCAATGGCTCGATTGACGGCGAATACCGAATCGCTCATTTCAAATAATTTATCTATCTTTGAAGCGAATCGAAGTTTGCTGAATTTACCGTTGACAGAACTTTGAAAAGGCACAAAAAGAGGTTCGTCAATATCATAAACAATCGGCACATTCCAGCGGCGAACGATTTTTTCGATAATTGCCGGACCTGCAATGGCGGCTTCACGGTATATGAAAATAAGGTCTGGTTTATTTGTTTGAAAAATCTTAGCCACTTGTCGGGCGAAAGCGCCAAGCATTAACGAAGCCTTTTTTAATTGCCGGTTCGGTTTATATAGAACATCGGTCAGCCCCGGATTTGTGAACGGCAAAAAATCAATTTCGATTCCGCGCTTGACAAGTTCTTTTGCCCACAATTCAATGCGAAATTTTTGTCCCGCGCAAAAATCCAGATGATATGGGACTATCGCTAAAACTTTCATAAATTTTTACTGTGAGGTAGATAGGAAATAATTGATTTTACCTTAGGGTTTATTTATGTTGGATTTGTCTAAGGTTACACAATTTATCAACGCTTTGCACGCCGGAGCGCACAAAATGTTTTGAAAACTGTTTGAATTTTGCGCCGCTGACCAAGACCTTAAATGAGCGTATCACTAACTGTGCGGGGATTTGTTTTGCATCGCGCCGGAAACCAATAATGATGTTGCATTTTCCCGATTAAATGTTTAGCAGCTTTCGATAAATATTCAGATACCGCTTACCGCCGACCGTCTGCAAATCAAAGCGCTTCCGCGCGCTGTTTTTACATTTTTCGGTTAAATCCGCTTTGTTTTTAAGAAGCTCGTCCAGTTCTTCCAGAGCTTTTTTGTAGCTTTCTCGATTAAAGTCATCGATAATCACGCCGACGCCGTCCTCGAGCGTCATTTCCGTCGTGTCGCCGACCTTGCTGTTAGCTATCATCGGAAGTCCGCAAGCTAAGTATTCGGCATTCTTTGTCGGCGATGAAGCTATCTTTGAATACGAAGGCTTAATAAAAGAAAGCGCCGCGTCACCGGCGCTCAAATAAAGCGGAATTTCGTGCGGCGAAACCTTTTTGATAAAAAAATCCTTTTCCGTGTAGCCGTGTTTTTCCAATAAAGGTTGAATCATCTCGCGGGGCGTTTGCGTCAGAATCAGGGCGAAGGCGTTCGGATATTTTTCTCTCGCCGCGCCGTAAAAATCAGCCGTTTCCTTCGTCATATAAAAACCGCCGAAAGAGCCGACATAAACGATGACAAAGCGATTTTCCAGGTCTAATTTCCGGCGCATTTCGCGGCTCAAATCTTCCGTAACAATCTCGAAACGCTTTACTTCGACGCAGCAGGGAATTACCTCGACCGGTCTGCCGATTTTATCGAAACCCGTTTCCTTTGATTCGGGAAATAATATCTCTCTCGCTTTTTCCGTCAAAACAACAAACGCATCCGACTCTTTCAAAAGCCATTTTTCGGCAATTTTAACCGATTTATACAGCCAGCCGTTTTTTTTCCAAAATCCGGCGTCAACATATTCGTCGGGAAAAAAACCGCGTATATCGAAAAAGAGCTTGACTTTGCCGAAACTCAATTTTTTGGCAATCAAACCCATCATTGCCGGAATGTGGACGCGCGCGTGCAAGACATCGATTTTTTCGCGCCGAATCGTTTTCCATGCGAACCACGCTCCGCACAAAACATCGTAAAGCGTCGCCGGCGCGGACGGGCGTTTGTGATATTTCAAAAAATGCCATTCGATTCCCTCGTCGGCAAGGTTTTTTCGCTCGGCTTCTATTTGTTCAGTTGTCCAGTTTTCTTCAGGATTAGGCTCGAATGTGAGTATTAAAATTCTTATTCCGCTTTTGCCAATCTGTCGCAGGTAAGGTAAAACCTGTGTTTGTACGAGCGGTTCGCGCAAGCCGAAATAACATAAATAGAGAGTGCTTAGGCTCATAAAAATTATTGTTTTGGTCAAACAGAATTATTTATCACTTGCATCCGAGAGGATTTCAAATGCCCGGCAGTCTACGCTAATACGAGATGTTAATTTTTTGACCGGATGCTTTGATATATGCACCGGAGACAAGCAAACACAGGCATTTTCTTTTAATTTTTAATTTCTATAATAATCAGCGCGATTTTCTTCCGACGTAAAAATATCTATTCCCGAATTTTTCTAAATTCGTCGATGAAATCATTTGAGAAATTTTCCTGACGCCGAACAAAGCCACTTTCCGGTAATCCGACACATCGTTCAGGGATATACTTTCGGGCGCCGGAAACATTACTTCTTTGGTCTTAAAAACAAGTTCGGTCAAGCTGAATCTATTAAAAAACTGTCTTTGTGCTTTAGTAGTCGCCAGCATAACGTGATAGGGAGCCATTTTCGTTCTTTTCGGGTTTCTTACTTGGCGAAAAAATTTCAGTGTCTGTGTAAATAAATTAGGGTTAGCCTCGAGCGGACCGTGCGCGATTAAAAGTCCGTCGTCTTTCAAAAAATTCAAAATTTCCGGCATTTGAGAGTTTAGCGAAGTCAGGTGTTCCAGCACGTCTCCCAAATGAAGCACGTCAGCTTTTTCCTTTATTTCCGTTAAATGACCGACGACTTTGATTCCGTCGTGATTGACAACTTCCTTTGCCGCGTCCGGGTTGAATTCAACTCCTAAAGTTTTCCAGCCAAGCTGTGAAACCGCTTTTAGTAAAATTCCGTCGCCGCATCCGTAATCTATAAAAAGTCCCTTTTCCTGATTTTTCAAAAAGTCCAAAACGTCGGTAAATTTTTCGGCAGCCGTATCTTCATCCGGGTAAGAATATGTCTCGCTATACATAATCGACAAATGTCTTTCGTCCGGCATCGGAGTGCAAATTAACGAATGACACTCCGAGCATTCCAAATAATTGAATACATCGCCCTCGAACTCAATGTTGCTCAGCCACGATTTGCTGAAAACATTATTATCACAAAGCGGGCAAGCGGCATCGGACATATTTTTCGCTTCTTTTTGGAACATTTATTTTATAGAGTTTTATACTGTCGACAAATAAATCTGCGCAAGTTTATCAGCCGCCGGCTGCGGACTAAACCGAGTTAACACCATCTCCCTTGCGGCAGCGCCCAGCGATTTGCGCTTTTCTTCATCCGCGAGCAGCTCACAAACGCTTTCCGCTAAACTTTTAGGATTTCGCGGCGGCACTAACAATCCGTTAACTTCGTGCGTAATGAATTCGGGAATTGGTCCCGTCCGGCTTGCAATACAGGCGCACCCGCATACCATCGCTTCGATTAAAGCTATGCCGAGACCTTCGTGCAGCGATGGAAAAAGAAATAAATCACAGGTTTGTAAAAATTTTACAACATCTTTCTGCGCTCCCAAAAAATGGACGGAATCGCCTAAGTTCAAGCGGTCAATTTCGTTTTCAATTTTTCCCAGCCAATTTTTATCATTCATCGCTCCAACCGAAACCAAATGGGCGTTTGGAAATTTAGCTTTAATTTGCGGCAAGGCTTGAACTGCGTAAAGAAAGCCTTTCTGCGGAGAAATTCGAGCGACATTTAATAAAACTATGGCTTGCTCAGGAATACCGAATGAAGTTAAAAACGCTTTTCTGTCGATACCGAATTCCGTTTGAAAAGCTCGGACATCGACCGGATTATAAAGAGACTTTATTTTTTCCTCCGGAAAACTCAGCCGTTTGTGAGTGCTGTGTTTTACATACTCGCTGACGGCTATCATCTCCCGGCAAAACAGACGCGCCGTCCACCGGTCTAAATTTCTAATAATAAAGTTTTTGGATGCGCTGATTTGAGAGCCGTCAGTTAATGCCTCTACCTCATAATCCGGGTTGTGAATTGAACTTAAGACCGGAACTTTAGCTAAATATCCGCTAATTCTACCAATGATATTTGCCGTCCACAAGTGCGTGTGAAGCAAATCCGGCTTTGATTCGCGCAGCATTTTCGTAAGTCTCACAATCGCTTTCGGAATATCTTTTTTGCTTTCGCACTCAAGACTTCTGACCGGCACGCCGAGTTCCTGTATCGGATTTTTCCAATGCTCGTCCTGAGGAAAGACCGTGATAACTTCACTGCTTATAACATCAGGGTTTAGGTATTTTAGATTAGTATAAAGAAGTCTTTCCGCTCCGCCCGAGCCTAATCCTTCAATTAAATGACAAACTTTCATATTTTTAAATTCTTATACAAATAGCAGCAATTCAGTTGAAAGGCACGGCAAAGCAAATAAAAATTATCTCGCTTCGATATAACCGATACTAACAAATCTCAAGCCAATATCTTTGAAAAAATTCTGAACTAAAGGCTGTCGTTCAAAAATAATGAATCGAGGTAATACGGGTAAGGTTAAAAAGAATTTATTCTCTACTTTAATCGCATCAATGTTTATCAAGAAGATTTTTAGCCGGAATTCCGCCAACTACCGCCCCCTCCGGCACCTTTTTAGTAACTACGGCATTCGCTCCGATTACGGCATTATCACCTATTTCAACTCCTCGAAGGATTGTCGCCTTTGCTCCGATCCAAACATTTCTTTCTATGTTTATCGGCGAGGAAACCAACCCGCTAATATCCAACGGCTGGTTTGTTCCATAGCGGTGATTTTGGTCACGAATTACAACCATTTCGGCAATCTGACAATTATCTTTAATTTCTATTTGCTCACTAGCCACTATTACCGAACTATATCCGATATAAGAATTTGCTATTTTTAGTTTTCCGCCTCCGACCGCTCGCAGAACTACGTTGGGAGACAGATAAACGTTTTTTAATGACATCTGCGAACTGTCGGCGCAAACAATCTCGCATCCTCTTGAAATATTAGAGCCGAAATTAATCCGAAGTCCCGGATACTTCATCTGAAGATGTAGAATGCGTAAGAAAGAGATTATTTTTGCGGATATTTCAAAAAACTTGCGATAAAATTTGGTCAAAAGCATATTTCATTCAACCTCAAGGTTTTAGCCTTACGATAAATCGATGCGGCGTATGCTAAGAATTTAGCTTCTGCATCGCTATTTTTTGTATCCTACATAGATGCCCGTGTCGTCGGTAAATAAACGGCAGAACCAGTACCTTAAAGGGAAGCGGGAAGTTTCACGACAGAGCAAGTAATCTTCCACAGGCAATGGCGTTAAACCATTTTCTCGTGCAATAGCACGAATGGCATTCCATTCAATGCAATCGTCTGGATAAACGTGAATATCGCCTTCTTCAAGTATCGGACGCTCATTAGGCGGAAGAAGCGGCGGTTCAGGGTCGCCGAATAAACTTTTGATACGTGCCAATAATCTCTTTAGCGCATAACTAGGTGCCACTAATGCGCGATGCATTCGCAGGCTGAAAGGCGATCGCCAGTAGTTCGCATTAGCTTCGTGATCAATGTATAGAACGCCGCCTTTGTCGAGAACGCGCACTAATTCTCGCACCGCTTCAAGATAGTCGGGGAGATGATGCAGCACCGAATAAGTTGCAACGAAAGAAAAATGGCGATCCGGGAAAGGCAGAGGAAATTCTCCCGACAAAGCAACGGTGTTCAAAGTATTCGTTGCAACGAATTTCGGGTGTTTCCGCGCCAGCAACTGAAGCATTTGAGTCGAAACGTCCGTTGCCCATAATTCTTTGCCGAAGTCGAGCATTTTGTCGGTCAAGTTACCCGTGCCGCAGCCGAAATCAAGGATATGCGGACTAGAAGACGTAACGGCGGCAAATGCGTTCTTAAGCTCGCCACGCAGTCTTGATTGCTCTGTCGGATTATAAATTTCGATGTGGCGCGCGTCATAATGGACAGCCACTTTGTCGTGCCGTCGGATATTTTCTTCAATTAATAATTGATTTGTCATCGCGTAATAGCGCTTAAATCTAAGAAAACTAAAACCTCTTTATATTACTGCTTCAATTTCAATATCTCTAGGTTGACGAACTTTGATTTACTTGTTTTTTTAGCTCTTGAAAAGAGCGTCCAATACGTGTTTTGAAAAATGCCTCGCTCGAGCTTATCAATCTCGGATGGTTAATAATGCCATCTATCGCCTCATCCACAGATTGATGATTCTTAATGAGCGTCAGTTCCCTGTCGCTCGACATAACCCTGATTTTCAACTTCCGCATTAATTTACGCCCGTTCTGTATCAGATAGACTTTTAATATATAAGGAGGAAGTTTTATTTTATTTACTGAAATCATTCCCAACAGCGAGTTAAATTTCTCTTGATTGTCTTCATATTGCAAAACAAGACTGAGCATCGTTCCCAGAAATTTTGTCTCGTCTAACTCCTTAAATTTGCTGCTGCCGCTTAACTGTTTGACTAATTCATATTCGTATGCAACGTGTTGAACCCAGCTAAGCGGCAGTTTAAAGATAAAGTTGTCTGAAATATCATTTAATTTTGTAGTTTTGATAAAATCGACGGTCGTCTTCGTTTTATTGAACAGCCCTCTGTGAAATGTCGTTCCGTTACTGCGATTTAAGCCGTAACCTATCATAATCGGACTATCATAAAAAAGAATCGAGTCTTCGGTTTCCAGGCAAGTATAAGCAAAATTATAATCAGGAGAATTAGAAAAAAAGAAGTGACCGTATTTTTTATGGATTGCTTCGATAGTCTCTCTCGGACAACAGCAGTTAAGCATTTTCGGCATCGAGTAAGTAAGAAAACTTTCGGCTGATAAATCTAATAAATCCTGAGACGAAACTTCAAACAGCTTCTCGGTTCGCATCATTTGAAACGACGAGACGGGCGAGTCAATATCGTTAATTGAATCATAAGAATAGGAAACCGTCTTTTCAGGATATAGATTTACTATGTTTGCAATTTCACTTAAAGCCAAAGGTTTTAGCAAACACCTGTCGGTCAGATAAATAATATGACTTGCCTGCGAGATGGTTAAAGCCTCGCCCATTGCCCAATCCCAATGTTCGGTCATTGGCAGCGGCTCGGGCGGGCGAATATAACGTAACCGGCTGTCAGTATTTTTTTCGCAAAAAGCGTGAAGTTTTTCAACCTCTTGTTCTTCGGTAGAGTTGTCGGAAACTATAACTTCAAAATTACAATTTTCTTGATTCAACACCGAATTTACCGCATTGATGGCTAAATCGTGCCGATTTCTGGTCGGAATAACTACTAATAAACTTTTATACTGCATATCTATAATTATGTTTTTATTAATCTGTTGAATTGATAAAACAAAACACGACGTATTTGCGGAGTAACGAAAACACAAGCGAAAAGTAATAAAGTGAAAACTGACGCTAGAGTAATGAAAATATAAACGGGTGATGTAATTTTAGGAACTATTATGTGAAAACCCAAAGCGATTAGCAAACTAGTTGCCAGAGGAATACCGACATCGCGCAGATACCAGCGTTTTAATTCGCCTTGTAAAAGCCATCGGTGCATAATCTGCAAACCGATAACGATATAAAGGAAATTCAAAATAGCCCACGTCAAAGCGCCGCCGACCGCGCCGTATCTGGATGTGGCAAAAATCATAAACGGAATGAGCAAAACGATTGCTCCGATGTTTATATAAAAAGACATCTTCGTCATACCAAAGGCAAGCTGGATGAAATAAGGCAAAACCATCAAGCCGTTCAGCCCGCTGCCGATGGCTACTAACGCCAATAAAATATACGTGTTGGCAACTATCTGCTCGTTTCTCGTCCACAACTGCAAAATCTCAAACGAAAAAACCGACAACATAATCATTACCGGAAGCAGAAAGACGGACATTACCTGCGAGCTGCGGTGATAAAGCTCGCGCAAGCCGGCGATGTCGTCGCGCGCGACCAGTTGTGAAAATTGCGGAAAATAAGCATTACCGATTGAGCCGACAATCATTCCGATTGCCGTGCTTGCTAAAGTCGCCGCTAAAGTGTAGTAGCCGAAGTATTCCAAAGTCAGAAGTCGGCTCAAGACGATTTTATCCGATTGCGTCAAAATCAACGATACGAGACTGATTCCGGTCATTCCGGCGGCATATCTCCATACGCCGCGCAGTAAATTAAGACGAAATGCCGGCTTTGACGCGGCTGGAGGCAGACATCTCCAATATACAATTGCCATTAAAGCCATCGTTAGAAATGAAGTGAGAACCTGCCACATTAAAAAGGCTTGAATCGTCGCCGAAACGAAAGCGAGTATCAGAAATGCCCCGACAGAGCGGAAAGTTATGCCGATGCAATTTACCAAATTGTATAGCTTTTGCTGCTGCAGCCCGATTAAACCGCCCAGATAAAAAGTAATTGCCCATTGAAAAGTAAAACTGACGCTCATCAGCATTAATGACTGCGTAACGGTTTGAGAAGAAAGACTTCCTGAATGAAGCCAGTAATTTGCTATTAAAGGAGAAATAAGAAGCGCGATTCCGCCGACAAATAAAGCCGTTATCCAACACAAAATTTCCAGCGTCCGCGAAAGGTCGCGTATTTCCTGCGCCTTATCGGGAAAGGCGGAAAGGCGGGCAACTTCCCGGCTCAAAGTCGGGGAAATTCCGCCGTCGAGCAGTGATAAAACAGTTTGCAGGCTGGTGAAAAAACCGATAATTCCATATACCTCAATACTCAAATAACGTAAGTAGACAGGCACGAAAAGAATACTCATCAACGCCATCCAGCCGCGTCCGGCGAAGTTGGCAATGATATTGGTTTTTAATGATGTCGATTGCTTAAACATTAAACGTAAAAGAAAATCCGATATTACTTTTCGGCGAAAAACTCTTTTTCGGCACAGGATTTGGCGTTGTCTCTTTTATACCAGCCGACGGATTTTTCCAAACTTTCTTTGATATTAAAATCTTTACGCCACTTTACTTCATTCTTTAAACGCGAAACGTCGGCAACAATTTTTAGCGGTTCATTGAGAGGAACGTCTGAATGCTGAAAATGCAGGAGTTCGGGTTTTCCGAGAATTTCGGCAATTATTTTAGCCACTTCGCTCACCAAAACACCTTCACCCGTTGCAATATTTACCGAGCCGCCGACATCGCTTTCTAAAAACGCGACAAATGCTTCAGCCACGTCTTCGATATACATAAAATCGCGCGCCAGATTTCCGCGAAGAATCTCTGCTCTCCGGTTATTCAACAAAGAATCGGTTATCGAAGGAATAAGTTTGTCTGCCGGTTCTTTCTTGCCGAAGGGGAAAAAAATTCTTCCCCAGCCGTAGCTGACGCCGAATTTTTCGGTCAGTTTCGACAAATTCAAATTAACCGAGTGTTTCGCCGTTCCGTAAAAAGTATGCGGGGTCGAAATAAAATCGCTTTCCAGGTAAATCCCGCTTTTGCTCCAATCATATTCGGCGCAGGTTCCGGCGGCGACCAATCTTTCGCCGCCGTTTTCGATAAATTCTCTGGCTAAATGCAGCGTCGCCTGCACCCAATCCAAATTCTCGACGGCGTTCCAAAACTTTCGATGCTCGACATACCAAGCCAGATGTAACAGATGCGTCGGGCGAATTTTTCTAATCAGAGCGGATGTTTCTTCTCTCGACAACAAATTAGCTTGATGATAAATAAAATTATCCGATGATTTTTCCACGATTGGCTTGGAAGTTACGGCGTGAACAAAATAACCTTGATTGAGCAAAAATTTAACGGTCGAACTGCCAATGTATCCATTAGCGCCCGTGAGAAGGACTTTTTTCATCTGAATAATTTAGTTATAATTGCCGCCGCACAATTTCAGCGCGCTTTTTATAAAATCGTGATAACGCAAACATCGGTGTTCAATGTTTGCCGGCGCTAAAAATTACTTGGTTCGTTTAAGGAATCCGTCCGGCGCAACAGTTATTAAAAGTTTATCTTCTATTGTCTTATCAATTTCAAAATCTTTGTTTTCGCGCATAAATTCCCAAACCGCCGTTTTAGAATTATTTCCTCTGCTCCACGGTCTTTCGTGAAATAACTCCTCCGGTATATCTTCGATAACCGTGTCAAATACTATGCAGTAGCTGCCGACCGTAACCAGCGGGCTATACATTTGCAGTTCGCTTAAAACGTGGTCGTGCGTGTGATTCGAGTCGAGAATTACCAGAACGCTTTTTTTATTTTGAGCAATATCTCTGACCTTTTCGACTACTTCTTCGGAAATAGAAGAACCTTCTATTAATTCTATTCTTTTAAATAACTGATGGCTTTCAATCGCTTCCCGGTTGTGGGGACGAATATCGATGTCGATGCCGATGACGCTGCCTTCACCGCCTATCAGCTCCAATATCGAGGCGGACAAAATTAAAGAGCCGCCGTGAGCAATGCCGGTTTCGATAATCAAATCGGGCTTAACTTCCCAGATAATCTCTTGCAAAGCAACGATGTCCTGCGGAAATTGGATTATCGGTATGCCGAGCCACGTAAAATTATAAGAATATTTACTCGGATGGGTTTCGACTAAAAAAGACAGTCCAAGTTCTTTTAAGTTTGATTGATTTCCAAGTTCCTCTATATTCTTCTTTTTTTCTTCTAAAAATTCTTTTGTTTTTGAATGCATTTTATTAAATGAGAATGTCTCCTGAATCAAATTTCGGTTCGACTGTTTTTATAACTCTTGCCGGATTTCCCGCCACTACGCTGTATGGCGGGACATCGCGGATAACGACGCTTCCCGCGCCGATGACTGACCATTTGCCGATATTTATTCGCGGCATAACGGTCGCGCCGACGCCGAAGAAAACACCGTCTTCGACATTTACGCAGCCTGCCAAACGACAGCCCGGCGCGAGAAAAGTCGAATTGCCTAAGCGACTCTCGTGCGAAACGATTGAACCTGCATTAACGGCGCAGTTGTTTCCGATTCGACTTCTGGCTTGCAAAACGACGTTTTCTTGTATGTAGTTCCCGACGCCCAATCTAACTTGCTCCAAATTGACATTCGGGTGCAGCAGATTGACGAATTTCCCGCCGAGTTCCGCGATTTCAAGCGAAGTAATAAGTCTGGTTTGACAATCTCTGGTTATCAAATTCAGAAAACCGACTTCGGATAATTCAACCAGCTCGGCGGCATCTTTCATTTTTCCCAAAACGCGGTAGCCGTGAAAACCCGCGTCGATTTTCTTTTCGTCATTATCCAAAAACCCGACGACCTCGAAATTTGAAACGGCTCTTTTTTGCGCGGATATATCGCGCAATGTTTCAGGATTGTTTGCTCCGAGAAAAACGATTTTCATTTCTTAAAAAATTCTTTAATCGTATCTGCGACCGTTTTGATATTTTCTCCGGTCAAATCGTGATGACTCGGTAAATTAACAGCACGCTCGTAAATCGAATATGACACCGTGTTTTCGGGCTTTGCCTCAAACATCGGGAGTGAGCTTAAAGGATAAAAAAACGGGCGCGTGTCAATCCGTCGTTCTTTCGTGTAATCCATCAGCTCGTAGCGATTAACATTTAACGATTCGTCAAAAACAACCGTCGGCATCCAGTAGCTGTTTTTTGTTCCTTCCGGTTCCGGGTTAAGTTTGCACGGAAAATCCGCCAGTAATTCTTGATAGCCGCTAAAAATTTCTCGCTTCCTTTCAATCAGTGCTTCAACCCGTTCGATTTGCGCGCAGCCCATCGCCGCCTGCAAATTAGACATTTTATATTTATAGCCGTAATCGCGCATCCAAAAAGTCTTGTTGTCTTTCGGATTGCGCCCGTGGTCATTCAAGATAGAGGCTTTCTCCGCAATCTGCGGATTATTGGTAACCAGCATTCCGCCCTCGCCCGTTGAAACCGTTTTTGTTCCGTGAAAGGAAAAAACGCCCGTGTCTCCGATGCTTCCGCATTTTTTGCCTTTATATTCCGAGCCTAAACCTTCGGCGGCGTCTTCTAAAACCATTAAATTATTTTCACGGGCGATTTGCATAATTTCGTCCATTTCACAAACATTTCCGTAAAGATGGACGAGAAGAATTGCCTTTGTGCGCGGCGTAATCGCTTCTTTGATTTTCTGCGGGTCGATACACCAGGTGTCCGGCAGAACGTCAACAAAAACGGGCTTTGCGCCGATATATAAAACCGGCTCAACCGAAGCAATCCAGGTAATATCAGGGAGAATAACTTCGTCTCCGGCTTTGACGCCCATCGCCATCAAAGCAAGGTGAATTGCGCCCGTGCAGCTTGAAGTCGCCAGCGAATGTTTAACTCCGAGATACTGCGCGAACGAATTTTGAAAACGGTAAATATAATCAAAGCAATGCTCTCCCCAACCGTTGCGAATCGCATCGTTAACATACTCAATTTCTAAATCGGTAATCGAAGGCTTGGTAATCCTTATTTTTTCTGTTTGCTGTTCGGGTGTCATTGCCATA
>JAABUN010001830.1_pt1 | contig 42773 bp, 34 predicted proteins | sample 5559311 | NCBI WGS metagenome assembly JAABUN01 (sample SAMN10711877, study PRJNA513370) | rock metagenome | isolation source: Antarctica rocks | place: Antarctica: Victoria Land, Siegfried Peak sud
CGCAACACGGCGGCGAGCAAGATCGACTGGCGGTTTACCATGGCGGACGCACGGATTAAACTCCGGCATCTCTACCCGGTGACGACACCGACGTGAACACGGCAAATCATCCGTGTCAGACCACTAGCGCGTTCGTATACGCGACGTACCCCTGCGGCGCACAACGCGTTCGGGGTGCTAATCCCACCAGAGCAGAACTGGCGCGTCGCCGTCGTCATCGTCTGTCCAGTCCAACCCTTCGCGCTCGGACTCAGCGCGGCAGAGGGCGACCACGCCGGCACGACGGGCAGGGTCGGCGGGCGGGTTCACGATCAGCGCGTCCGCGTACGGCCCGCCCTCCGCCGCCACGCGCTCCGGTTCGTCGTAGATGCTCGTCACGTACACCCCTTCCGCCCCGGCGCAATAGAGTTCGTCCACGAACGCCCGCGCCGCACCCGTCGGTCCGAAGCGGTTTGTAGCGAGGGCCGTCCGGTTCCTGTTCTCCCGCAGCCATGCGCGGGCTTCGGGCGGAATGTCGGGTGTCGTCGGCACGGTGTCCCTCCTGAAGTCGGCGGTCGTCAGTCGTCAGAGAAAGGCAAACGCGCCGATGCAATGCGCCCGCATTCCTCCGCCGACCGCCAACTGCCGACTTACCCCTTCGGCAGTGTATCCGGTTCCACGCGGTAGATCAGGTAGCCGCTCACCCCGTTCGCGTCCGGGTCGTAGTGCAGCCGCGAGATGCCCGGTCGTTCGCGGTAGCGGTATAGATCTTCTACGCTCCACCGGATCGTGGTGGTGTCCTTCAGGTGGTCGAGTTGCAGCACCGTGACATTGTATCGCCGCATCGTGTCGTAGATCTCCGCTGCCGAGCCGAGCGGCAGCATCACCGCCCGCCGCCCACTGTGCCAACTGATCTCCCACGGGTTGCGCGTCATTATCACGGCGTCGGGCGGCGTGTTCTCCGCCAGCCACCGCCCGATGACCACCGCCTCGTTGCCGCTCGTCTGCTGCCGCGCCTCGTACGCGATACTCCCCACCCCCGGCGCGATCACTGTCAGGGCAACCGCGAGGGCGAGAAGATCGGCAGCAGAGAGATGCCGCGTGCCGCGTGCCATGTGCGGCGCGTCGGGCGCATTTTCTGCCGACCGCCGACTGCCGACTGCCGACCGCAAAGCGTCCGCCCCCCACAGCAGCCCATGCGCGGCATAGAGGCAGAGCCACGGCACGAACACGAGGAAGTACCGCGCCTCGTAGTGCCAGTAGAGCAGCACGAACGGCGTGTACAGCGCGAATGCCCCCGCCAGCACTGCCCCGAACCCCGCCGTTCGCGGGCGGCGGACGGAGACGATCATCCCCACGAGCGCGAGCGCGACCACCACCCCCGGCACGAGCGAACCGTCCGCGAAGCCCGCCGCGAAGCGCGTCACCTCGCGCCACTGCACCGCGAACAGGTGGTCTACGCCGTAGCCGACGAGCACGCGGGGGTGCGGCAACTCCCCGCCCGCGAAGACGCGGTAGATGCCCTCCGTGGGCTGTCGGGGGTCGTACTTCAGCACCCATGCGTCGTACGTCTCGGTGCTGGCGAACGGCGCACCGAAGGTGACGAGATTGCGCACCGCCCACGGCGCGTACGTCGCCCCCACCGCGCACACGGCAATCCCCGCACCCCGCGCCAGCGACACCACCGACCGCCTATTGCGCCGCCCGATCAGCAAGGCCGCGCCTACCGCCCCCGCCGCCAGCACCGCCCCGCTCGGCTTCGCCAGCACCAGCAGCCCTGCAACGGTTCCGACCAACGCAGGGAAGACGAACCACAAAGACACGAAGACACGAAGACGATAAACGAACACATTCTTTGCGTGTCTTCGTGTCTTCGTGTCTTTGTGGTTCAATTCTTCCCGCCGTCCCCACGCGAGGTAGGCGGCGACAGCGAGGCCACCGAACAGCAGCGCGAAGGCGAGATCATTGAGCGGCACGAGCGTTCCGGCGAAGAACGGCACATTCGCGGCGAGGAAGGCCGCCGCCAGAAGCCCGACGCGCCGCCCCCACCGCCACGAACCAACCGCCGCCACGAACGCGAGTAGCCCCGCCATGATCGCCACATTCGGGAGTTTCGCCGCCGCCGTAGAGACGCCGAAGACGCGAAACGCGGCGGCGATCAGCCACGGTTGCAGCGGAGGCCATGTCTCGGCGGGGTGCGCGATGCTCGCGGGGTATGTCCGGTAGAACTGCGCCACGTAGTCCACCGCGTCGCCCCGCCCCGCGACGATGTTCCGCGCCCGTACGGCATTGTCGGCGTAATCCGCGTGACCGATGAAGTCCACCCGTGCGATCACGAGCGACACACCCGCGACGTACACCGCGATCAGTGCCGCGACGGCGACGCGGAACACGGCGGCGCGGTCGAGCGCGGCGAAGACATTCGCGCCGCTTCGTTGCGGGAAGGCCGCGAGGCGTTCGCGCCACGCGGCGACGGTACCGCGCTCACTCCAGAGGTGACGGGCTGAAGCCCATCCTACCAGCCCGACACTCGCGGGGACGAGCAGCGGCGGCAGCACGAGGCGCGAATCCGGCACCGCCACGAGCGCAACCGACGCCGCCAGTGCCACGCCCCCCCCCCACAGCCCGCGCCATCGCCCCCGCGCCGCGACCGCCGCGACCGCCGCGAACAGGACGAGCCGCACCGCCCACCGCCAGCCCCCGAACGCCCCCGCGAGCCAATCCGAGCGCACCGGCACGAGGGCGACGCGATCCACCTGCACGCCGAGGGTGCGGGCGTCGCTGTCGGGGGCATAGGGGGAAGCGCGGAGGGTGAGCGCGAACTCCGGCCCGTCCTCCGGGCGGCGCGTGAGGTCGGCGTTCGCGGTCGCCCACGTCGGCCCCGCCGCGAGTGCCGCCGCGTCGCGCCCGCCCAGATCGGCGGCGTAGGCGATCTCCGAGCCGTCGGGCATCCCGCCCGCGCCGACGCGCCCGTTGCGGGCGTGAACCTCGATGTGTGCCGCCGTTACCCCTTCCCAACCGGGTACGACGAGGGCCGTGCGCGTCGTCGTCCAGCGGTAGGTGACGCCCCGGTCGCGCTCGTCGCCGTTGACGCCACTCAGGACGAGGCGGTCGCCCACCCGCCCCGCATCGAGCGACAGCGGGCGCACGGCGGGCCAGCACAGCAGGTACGCCACCAGCGCGATCCCTGCGGCAAGGACGATTTGCCCTGCAATTGAACGAAACCGGGACAAACCACGAAGACACGAAGACACAAAGGATGAACCGGGGAAATCCGGGAAACCTCGTTCATCCCCGCGTATTGCCTTCGTGTCTTCGTGTCTTCGTGGTTCGTTCCGCTTCTGGATTGTCCCCGCCATCGCGTCACCGCACCGTGAGGGCAATGCGCTGCCCCGCGCCGAGCGTGCCGAGGCGTACCTGCGCCCCTTGCCGGTCGGGCAGGCCGCTGCCGCCCGCGAAGACGACGCGCTCCGGGGCGCGAGGCAGCGTCAGTGTCGCCCCCGCCACGGGGGTTGGCCCCGTGTTCGTTACCGTGATCGTCGTCTGCTCGCCCACGCGCACGCTCTGCACGCGCAGGGCGTCCCGCGCATTGGCGTAGGCGACGATCTGCGAAGCGGGGGCGATCCACAGGCCGTTGTCGCGCTGCGCCGCCGCGTAGCCGATGGCGCGCTCCCACAGCGTCTGCGCGGCGGGCGTGGTCACGCTCTCCGGGTGCGTCCAGAGGCTCCATGCCCCGCCGCCCGCGAGCGTGAGGTCAATGCCGCGCCTCGCGGCGGCCTCGTCGCCCCGGCGATTGGCAAACTCCTCGTTGCCCGCGCCTACCTCAAGTTCGGTGTCCGGCAGCACGCGGATCGCGGGGCGTTGCGGCACATTGCCGAGTTCGTACAACCCGGCAGGCAGGTCGTAGAAGCGCGTCACCCCCGCGATGCCGTGCGCCGCGAAGACCGCGTAGTACTCGTCGGTCAGTTTGTTGCTCGCCCCCCACGGGAAGGCGAACGACGTGGCGGGCGGCAACCCGGCCTCGCGGGCCACGGTATCGTACGCCGTGAGGTCGTCGTCCAACTGCTGCGGCGTGACACCGCTGGCGAGGAAGATATGCGCGAAGGTGTGCGACTGGATATCCTGCCCGCCCGCCGCGAACTCCTGCGTCAGGGTGCCGAAATACCACGCGGGGTGCGTCCCCTCGGTGCCGTACGGGTCGTCGCCGAACCACGGGTTGCGCGTCCAGTAGTCGGTGCGGAAACCCGCGTTCGTCGGGCTGTAGCGCGTGTAGGTCGGGTTGCCCATGAACTGCCGCCTGGCGGTGTTACCCGTGAGGAAGTTGTAGCCGTTCACGTACCACGTCGCCTTGATGCCGTAGATGTCGAACTGCCGCCGCAGGATCACGGCACCCTGCCGCATCCGCCCCGCCCGCGATTCGGCGTCCGCCACATCGTGTTCGCGCACGCCGCCCCGCGTGTGGATGAGGCCACCCATCGCCGTTTCCCAGTCGAAGGTGAAGGCGAAGGCGGCGCGGTGGTAGTCGGGCCACGGGTCGAGCCGCCCGCCATCGAGCGGCGCGAGGCGCAGGTCGCCCGCCGCCGCACCGGAGGGCAGCGAGAGCGCGAGGCGCACCGCCGCCGCCCCCGGCACCGCCGCCACGATGCGGGTCGTCTCGATCTCCAGCGGCACCCGCTCCTCGCCGAGCGCGACATTGTTCGCGTCGAGCCACTGCGCCGCGAGCATCCCGCCGCCCGTGCCGCCGGGATAGATCACGCGCAACGAGAGGCGATAGCGGTCGCCACCGCCCACCGGGACGCGGGGCGCGGTCGCGGTGCCGGGGCCGCTTCCCGCAACGAGGGAAGAGCCGTCGGGCGTCGGGATGAGGCCACCCGCGAGCCGCCAGACCGCTTCCGTGACCCCCGCCCCGCCGCGCACCGCGAAGGGCGGCGCGAGGTTCGTGAGCAGGGGTGCCGTGCTCTCCGGCAGGGGCGCGACCGCCGCCCGACCGCACGCCACGAGCACGAGCGGCAGCAGTAGCAGCCCGACACCGCCCAGACGCATCGCCTGCGTGCGTTCGCCGCCGCTGCCCGCGCCGCCCGTGCCGCTCCGTCGCCCGCGCCGGGGCAGGGCGATAGCGGGGAAAGCCAGCAGCAGCACGGCGGCGGCGCACAGGGCCAGCGGCACGACATACGCGGCGGGCGTTCCCCCGGCGGGGATGATCGCGGCCCGCCCGTCCCGCGTCGCCGCGCCGATCAGCAGGCCGAGGGCGAACAGACCGGCACCGCCGCCGAAGACGACGGGCAGCATCCGCACCCGGTCCCGCGTCACCACGCCCGCGAGCAGCAGGTAGCCCGCCGCCGCGAAGGGGGTGAGGCTTGCAACGGGATGCTCCGCCGCCACGGTGCCGGGGAGTTGCCGTTCGAGGAAACCCGGCACCCCGAAGGCGAGCAGCAATGCCACGAGCGACGTGCGCGTGCGCCACGGCACATACGCGAGGCCGAGTACCAGCCCTCCCCACCCGACGAGCAGCAGCGGGTGTTGCACGAGCAGCCCGACGAATGCCCCTGCCGCCTCGGTCGCGGCGAGGCCGGGGTTGGCGAAGTAGCGGCCCGTGAGGGTGCGCTGCCAGCCTGCGCCCCCGGTGGTAAGCGCGTACTGCCACGCCGCGCCCCACGGCCTGCCGAACCACACCGTCATCAGGGGCGCATACGCGAGCAGCGGCGGCGTCGCCCCCGCCGCGAGGTAGCCCACTCGCTTCCACCAGTTGCGCCCGCCCCACGCCATCAGCACGAGCGGCACCAGTAGCAGCGGCACGGGCGCGAACGTCGTCACGAAGGGGAGCAGGCCGAGCAGCAGCCCGCTCATCGCCAGCCGTCCGCGTGGCGTCCAACCCGCCTCGACGCGGGCGTCGGCACCGTCCGCGAGGGTGATCGCCACGAGTACGCCGACGATAGCGACGAGGGCGGTCGTGTTCGTCAGCGTGCCGACGGGCCACAGGAGCGTGCCGACACCGAGCACGGCGGCGAGCAGTGCCACGCGGGGGAGGATGTCCATGCGCTCCCCCGCCCACGCGAGGGCGGCGGCGACCGCGAGCAGCAGGAAGACCCCCGTGAGGCCGACCACGAGCACCGCCGCACCGGGATCGGCGGTCGTGTCCGCGAGCGGCACGCCGAACCACGCGGCGGGTACCGCGAGCAACGCCGCACCGGGCGGGGCGGCGTGCCAGTAGTCGCCCCGGTAGTAGGCGAGACCCCGCGCCGCGCCGTCGAGCGGGCCGACGAGGGTGGTCTCGCCGCCAATCGTCGGCACCCCCTCGCGGGCGATGCGCGTGGCGGTGGCAAACGCGCCCCCCGGCCCCCCGGCGGGCAACCCCGTGACGCCCACCGCCACGAGACCGAGCAGCAGGAACGCCCCCCACACCGCCATCCGCCACAGCACGGGTAGTAGCATCAATGGTCCTCGCTCTTCAGTGGCATCACGCGGACAGGTTCGACGGGGTGGCGGGGAACCTCACCCCCCGGCCCCCTCTCCGTCAAGCGGAGAGGGGGTGGCGCACGGCGAGATCGAGGCCAAGCGGAAGGCCCGAAACTCTCCCGCATTTGCTCCCCCTCTCCGCTTGACGGAGAGGGGGCCGGGGGGTGAGGTTCTTTCAACGGCACCGGGTCGCGCAGCCACGCGACGAACCCCGGCACCACATTCGAGAGATTGAGGAACAGGATCAGGAACGAGGCAGCGAGGGCGGTCTCCGGGGGAACACCGTCGCGTCCAAGGGCGGCGATCAGGAACACGTCCCGCGTGCCGATGCCGCTGATCGAGAGCAGCCCCACGAGGCTCGATAGCCCGACGGTTGCCACGAGCGTCGCGGGGGCGAGATGCACCCCTACCGCCGCGAAGCAGAGTGCCACGCGGGCAAGCGTGACCGCGAAACCGACGAGGCTCCACCCGAACGCCGCCGCAACCTCGCCCCCGCTCAACTTCGCGTCGCGCAGGGCGATTGTCCATCTATGCGCCGCGAGGCGTTCGCGCACATTCGCGGGGAGGGCGCGAGCCAATCCGCGCCGCAACCCCGGCGTCGCCACGACCGCGAGGCCCGCAATCGTCAGGAGCGTCAGTGCCGGGATAATCGCCGCCGAGACGCCCCCGCCGTACACCGCGACGCCAAACGCGGCGGCGAGCAGCAGCAGCAGCACGTCGAACAGCCGATCCACGACCACGCTCGCCAGTGCCGGCGCGAGGTGCGCCCCGCGCCCGCGCACGTACCACGCCTTCACCACGTCGCCCACCTGCCCCGGCGTGGCGACGGCGGCCCAGAGGCCGATGCTGTAGAAGCGCAGGGCGTCGCGCCACGGCAGCGCAATGCCGAACGCCGCCAGCACTCCCTGCCACCGTCGCGCCTTCGGGGCCAACAGCGGGAAGACCGCCACCGCCGCGATCAGCACGAGCGCGAGGTTCGCCCCCGCAAGGGCGTCCCACACCGCCCGTTGCCCCACCTTCGCCACCGCCGCCACCGACAGCCCGACGCCGAGGAGGCGCGGCCCCCACCGCCGCAGCCACCCCTTCACGCCGTCACCCCGCCGAAAAACGGGGACGAACCACAAAGACACGAAGACACAAAGAGACTTAAACAGGTATTCCCTTGGTGTCTTTGTGTCTTTGTGGTTATTTGCCGGTTTTCTCTTGGCGTCTTGCGGGCGCCCTCTGGGCAGTATTGGCGGTTCATGTTCTCCGGCCTCAATTGCGGGGGCGGTCATAGGCGCGTTCGACGCGCTCGAAGCGCAGGGCGGCGATCTGCTCCGAGATCAGCCCCTGCAAGAAGACGATAATGCTCGTGATGCAGAGCAGCACCGTGGTGTTCGTGATGTGTATCTCGGTGAAGATAGTCCATAGGCCGTAGCCCGCACCTACGGCGAACAGCACGGCGGCGACCGGCGCGAAGATTTTCATCGGGCTGAAGAGCGTGACCATGCGCAGGATGATGAGGGCGAACTTCGCGCCGTTCGCCAGAAGCTTCTGCCCGCTCGTGCCGCCCTGCCGCTTGTTCGCGGCGATTGGCACGAACTTCACGGTGTAGCCCGCTTTGAGGAAGGCGAGCGTGCTGGTCGTCGGGTACGAGTAACGGTTGGGCAGCAGGTGGATAAACTCGATGATGTACTCGCGCCGGAAGACGCGAAAGCCGCTCGTCAGGTCGGGGATCGGCGTGCCGGAGAGGTACGAGGCCATGCGCTCCAACGCCCCGTTGCCGAGTGCTCGCACCGCGTTCTGGTGGCTCGCCTTCACCCGCGCCCCGACCACGAGGTCGTACAGCCCCGCGTACTGCAAGAGGCTCCCCACGTCTTCGGGGGAGTGTTGCCCGTCGGCGTCCAGAAGCAGCACGAAATCGCCGTGGGCCTTGCGGATGCCCGTCTTGACGCTGGCACCATTGCCGAGGTTGATCGGGTGGCGCAGCACGCGCACGGGCAAGCCTTCCAGTTGGTCGCCCGTGCCGTCGGTGCTGCCGTCGTCCACCACGAGGATTTCGGCGTCCGCGTAGTCCGCGCAAATCTTCGTCAGCACCCGGCGAATGCCCGCCGCCTCGTTGTACGCGGGGATCACAATCGAGAGCGTGACGCCGGGGGGTAGGTACGCGGCGGCACCCGTCGCGGCGGGAGTATCGGTCATCTCGCCTCGCATCCTCGCGCCTCCCCGTGTCCCGCCGCCCGCGCCCAACAATCGTGCCATTGTACGCCGGGTGTCCGTACCGTGTCCAACGGCTTGCATTCGCGGGCGGTGTGGCAGTATCGTACGCGAACGAGAGACGTTACAGGGGGGGTAGGTTTTTAGCCTGCCCTTTCGTATTCGGCGGGCGTACTTCGCAGGGTATGGGGCAGGCGACCGCCTTCCCTACCGCACTACTCCCCCTCCCGCGCCGGAGTGACGGGAGGGGGCCGGGGGTGGGTTGCAGTCATGACGGAAACGGCGAAGCGCGATTTTCTCAACCTGCGCGACCTCACGCACGACGAGGCGTACGCGGTGCTGGCCCTCGCGGCGCGGCTGAAGGCGGCCCCGAAGGGCGCGAACACCGACGTGCTCAAGGGCTACGTCGTCTGCTGCATCATGGAGAAACCGAGCCTGCGCACGCGGGGGTCGTTCGAGGCGGGCGTCGCGCAACTGGGCGGACACCCCTTCACGATGTTCAAGGACGAACTCGGCCTCGGCGTGCGCGAACCGATCCGCGACGCCGCCCGCGTGCTCGAACGCTACTGCGACGCGATTGTCTTCCGCACCTTCGAGCATAGCCGCGTGATCGAGATGGCGAGTGCCACGGTACCTGTCATCAACGCCCTCACCGACGACAGCCACCCGGCGCAGATTCTCGCGGACATCTTCACGGTGGAAGAAATCTTCGGTGGCCCCGGCAGCATCCGGGGCAAGCGCGTCGCGTATATCAGCAACGGCGCGTCGAACACCGCCCGCTCGTGGCTGGAGGCGGCCCCGATGTTCGGATTTCACCTCACCATCGCCTCGCCGGAGGGGTTCCGCCCGCCGGAGGACGAGATCGCCGCCGCCGGGGATGCCGTGTCGTTCCGCTCGCCGCTCGCCGCCGCCCGCGACGCCGACGTGATCTACACCGACGTGTGGACGAGCATGGGGCAAGAGGAACGGGCGCGGGAACACCACGCCGTGTTCAGCGACTACACCGTAGACACGAGCCTCGTGAGCGTCGCGCCAGCGCACGTAGTCGTGCTGCACTGCCTGCCCGCGCACCGAGGCGAGGAAATCAGCGACGACGTGATCGAGGGGCCGCGCAGCCGCGTCTGGGACGAGGCCGAGAACCGGCTGCACGTCCAGAAGGCGTTGCTGTGCTTCCTGTTGGGCGTGGCGGATCGGGTGGGATGATCCGCCTCCCCCTGCCCCCTCCCCGTCAAGCGGAGAGGCGGTGACGTATAGCAACAGATAAGGCCACCCCGGAAGTGCGGGGTGGCCTCTCACTTTGCCGTTGTCCTCCCCCTCTCCGCTTGACGGGGAGGCGGGTGTCCTCTAGACGGATGGGGGTGAGGTCTCCGGGCCTACTCCTCGCCCGCGCCATCGGCATGGACGAGCGGGGCGTCTATGAGGTGCTGGCTCACGAACCAGTACTGCCGCTGGTTCACGGGTAGAATCTCGCTCGCCAGCAGGTCGTTCGTACCCCAGTCCTTGCTCTCCTCGGACTGCTCGATGCCCTCGTTCGCGGCCTCGGCGATCTGCGTGTGCGCGTCGAGCAGGCGCGAGATCATCTCCGGCACTGCCAGCACACCCGACGGCGGGTTCTCCACCGTAGCGTTCTGCAACACCTCCTTGGGCGTCCCTTCCGCCACGCCGCCGAGGGTCTGGATGCGCTCGGCGATCAGGTCAACCAGCTTCTCCTGCTCCTCGTAGTGCGCGTCGAACAGCAGGTGGAGCTGGTAGAAGGTGTGGCCCTTCACCTGCCAGTGCGCCTTCTTGTACATCTGCGCGATCATGATCGAGTTGGCGAGCGCGATATTCAGCAGTTCGCTGTTCGCCTGCCGCGCTTCCTGACTGACGCCAATTGCCATCGGCACCACGGTTTTCGCCGCCTGTATCGGCTTGCCGCGCTGCCCCGTGAGCGGCGTCGCATCCATGCCATTCGCCTGCGCCGTGCCGCTTTTCGCCTTCATGGTAGTTGCCATCGGTGCAATCCTTTCGTTTCCCCTCGTGTCCGATAACGGCTGTTTTGCCGCCTCGTGCCACCCATCGTCGCACATTCGGTGCCACATACGAGACGCGGGGCGGCTGGTGCTTTGCACACGAAACCCGTGCCGCATTTGCCCCCCTGCCCGATGACGGCCCATGCGTCACCCGCTACCGTGACGGTTCGTGACGGTGGCTTGGGGGGCTTGCGCGATCAGGCACACCTCTGTCATTATTAACGTGAAATGACGTTTCAGTGCGTGCGCGGGGGTTGTGGCGGATGGCGGCGATGGGTCTGGACTCGTGGTATAGGGCGGCGGGGTTGCTCGAACTGCTCGCGGCGGCGGGGGAACCGCTCGGCGTCGCCGCGCTCTCGGAGCGGCTCGCGTTGCCGAAAAGCACGGTGGGGCGATACCTGAGCGTGCTGGCGGAACTCGGCTTCGTGCAGCAGGCGGCGGGCGAGAAGCACTACACCCTCGGCCCCACGCTCTACGTGCTTGGTCGCGCCGTGCCGCTCGACGCCCTCGTGCGCGACGCCGCCCGCCCGCACCTCATGGCCCTCACCGAGCGCATGGGCGAGACCTCGCTGCTCGCGGTCGTGAGCGAGGCCGAAGCGGTCTGCGTCGAGAAGATCGAGAGTGCGCACGCGATGCGCCTCACCGCCCGCGTGGGCGAGCGCGTGCCGCTCCACTGCGGCGGCACGCCTCGCTGCCTGCTCGCCTACCTTCCCGACGCGGAGCGCGAATCGTACCTCGCCCGCCCGCTCGCCGCTCGCTCCCCCGGCACGATCACCGACCCCGACATCCTCCGGGCGGCGGCGGGAGAGACGCGGCGGCGCGGCTACGTCGTCTCGCGGGGGGAACTCGACGACGGCATGGTGAGTATCGCCGCCCCGATCTGGGACAGCGGCAACGGGAGCGACGCGAACGACGCGGGCGGCAAGAGCGGGCGCGTGGTCGCCGCGATCAGCATCGCGGGGCCGGCCTCGCGGCTGGTCGAGGCGCGGTTGCCGGAGGCGATCCGGGCGGTGCGGGCAGCGGCGGCGGCGATCAGTGCCGGGTGGCGCGGCGACGGTGCCGACACCCAGAGGGCGGCGGTGGCCTATGCACTCGCGGGCGGCGGCGGAGGGGACGGCTGATGGCAATGATCGTTCGCGCCGCCGTCACCTGTCGCGTGGTGGAGGGGAATGTTGTCGTCCCCACGCGCTACGGCCCCGGCGTCCCGGCGCGGGCGCACGTCTACGTGCAACTGACCGACGCCGAGGGGAATACCGGCGTGGGCGAGGCCAGCCCCCTGCCGTACTTCACGGGCGAGACCCCGGCGGCGGTCGCGGAGACGGCGCGGCTGCTCGCACCGCTCGCGGTCGGGTGCGACGCGCTCGACCTCGGCGGGGTAGCGGCGCGGCTCGCCCGCTACCCCGGTCAGGGGGCGGCGAAGTGCGCCGTGGACGCCGCCGCGCACGACCTCGCGGCGCGGTCGCTCGGCGTGCCGCTCGCCTCGCTTCTGGGCAGCGAAGCGGGGGCGACGCTCCCCTGCACGGGCGTGATCGGCATCGGCGTCACCGCCACGGAGCAGGCGCGGGAACACGCCGCCGAGGGCATCGGCACGCTGAAGATGAAGGTCGGGCGCGACGTGGCGGCGGACATCCGCCGCGTCTGGGCGGTGCGCGGGGCGGTGGGCAACGGCGTGCGGCTGCGGCTCGACGGCAACGCGGGCTTGTCGCTCGCGGACGCCCTCGCCCTCGTGCGCGGGGTGAGCGATCTCGGCGTGGAACTGTTCGAGCAGCCCGTTCGCGCCGACGACCTGCACGGGATGCGTACCCTGCGCGAAGCGGGCGCACGCATTCTGGCGGACGAGAGCGTCCACACGCTGCGCGACGCGATCCGCGTGCTCGAAGCGGGGGCGGCGGATGCGGTGGTCATCAAGCTCATCAAGTGCGGTGGCCTGCGGGCGGCGCGGGAGATCGCGGCGGTGGCGGCGGCGTACGGGGCGGAGTGCGTCTTCGTCAGCCCCTACGAGACCGCCGTAGGCATGGCAACCACGGCGCACGCGGCGGCGGCGTTCGGCACGCGGCGGTACGCGCACGACCTGTTCCGCACATTGCAGGACGGCGGCGGATCGTGGGCGCACGCGGCGGTGCCGGGTGGCATGTGCCTGTCGGCCTCGGCCCCCGGTCACGGCGCGGCGGTGGGGGCGGAAGCGGCGGCACGTTTGCAGGAGGAAATCGCGGAGTCGCGGAGTCGCTGAGTGAAACGAATTTTGTCTTCACTCAGCGACTCAGCAACCTGATTGAGTGTTCTGGTTTCATCACGAGGAGGCACGGCATGACGGCACGGAATCGGTACACACGGCGGCACCTGCTCGCGGGTATGAGCGCGATGGGCGCGGCGGCGGCCCTCGCGGCCTGCGGCGACACCGTGGCACCCACCCCCACGACGGGCGCGGCGGCGGGCGCGGCAACGACAGCGGGCGGGTCGGCGGCAACGCCGACCGTGCGCGTCCTCGGTACGCAGCAGCCGACCGCCGTACCCGCCTTCGGCGGTGCGTCGGCGGTCGCCCCGACGACGGGCGCGGCGGCGACTTCGGCCCCCGCGACGATGGCAACGGCGGCGAGTGGCGCGGCGGCAAGCCCCGCAGCGATGGGGACGAACCCGCCTGTGGCGGCGGCAGCAATGGGGATGCGTGGCGGTACGGTGCGCTTCCCGCTCGGTTCCGACGGCGTGCCTAACCCGATCACGGTGCCGGGTGGCCTCGCCAGCATCTTCACGAACAAGGCGATGTTCAACGGCCTCGTGCGCTACAACAGCCGCACGCTGAACCCGGAGGGCGACCTCGCGGAGAAGTGGGAGTTCGGGGCCGGTGGCAAGGAACTGACCTTCACGCTGCGCCCGAATGTGAAGTGGCACGACGGTCGCCCGTTCACGGCGGACGACGTGAAGTTCACCTTCGACACGATGATGCGCCCGAACATCACGGCCCGCTTCCGCTCGAACATCAAGGGTGTGAACGCGGTGGTCGTCAACAGCCCGACTTCGGTGACGCTCAAGCTCGACAGCACGCTCCCGTCGCTGCCCATCCAGCTTGGCTACAACATCCACATGGTTCCCAAGCACCTGCTTGAGAATCAGGACATCAACGCCCCCGCCGATTTCCTCAAGAAGCCCATCGGCACCGGGGCGTTCAAGTTCGTCGAGTACACCCCCGGCAGCACGCTCACGGTGGAGCGCAACGACGCCTTCCACTTCGGTGCGCCGCTCCTCGACCGCATCCAGTTCAAGGTGGTCCCGGACATCAACGCGCAACTGGCGCAACTGAAGGCGGGCGACCTCGACTTCATGCTCATGGAACCGGATCAGGTCGCGGGCGTGCGCAACGACGCGAACATCACGGTGCAGAACGCCGCGCAGGTGAACTACTACTACATCGCCTACAACAACGAGAACGCCGTGCTCAAGGACAAGGCGGTGCGCATCGCCCTGACGATGGGCCTCGACCGGGGTGCCATCGTGCGCGACGTACTCGGCGGGGCCGGGACGGTGGCGAATGGGCCGATCAACCCGCTTCTGGCTTGGGCCTACACCGACGACGTGAAGAAAGTTCCCTTCGACGCCAGAGGGGCGGGCATGATGCTCGACATGGCGGGCTGGACGATGGGCAGCGGCGGCGTGCGCGAGAAGGCCGGCCAGAAACTGGCGTTTGAACTGATCGTGGACAAGGGCAACACCACCCGCGAGAGCGTGGCGCAGATCGCGCAGCAGGCGTGGAAGGCTATCGGCGTGGACGCGAAGATCACGGTGATGGAGTTCAACGCCTCGCTCGACCGCTTCAACAAGGGGATGTACGACGCCATCGTCGAGTGGTACATCACGCCGCCGGACCCGGATGTGTTCGCGTGGTACTCCACGGGCGGCACGAGCAACCTGTGGAAGTACTCCAACCCGCAGGTGGACATGCTGCTCGGTCAGGCCCGCACCGAACTCGATCAGGCGAAGGCGGGTGCCGCCTACAAGCAGGTCCTCGGCCTCCTCGCGGAAGACCAGCCGATCACCTTCCTCTACTACCCGCAGGAGATTCGCGGCCTGCGCTCGCGCCTCCTGAATGTCCCCGCCGTGGGCATCCGCGACGCGATGGTGTACGCCTACCAGTGGAGCATCCGGCAGTAACGACGCGGGACGTGCCGCGTGCTGCGTGCCGCGTGCTGCGCGAAATGCAAATGCTCTGCGACGGTGGCATTTGCATTTCGCGCAGCACGCGGCACGCGGCACGCGGCACCTTCCCCGAAGGGGGATTCGTGGGGGCTTTCCTACTCAGACGACTCGGTCAATCGCTGGTGCTGCTGCTGCTGGTGACGATGGTGACATTCCTGCTCATCCATCAGGCACCGGGCGGGCCGAGCGTGCTGCTCAACCCCGACGTGTCGCGGGAGGACGCGGCGCGGTTGCGCACCACGCTCGGCCTCGATGACCCGCTGCCCGTGCAGTACGTGCGCTGGCTCGGCGGGGCGGCCCGCCTCAACTTCGGGCGTAGCTACGTGCAGACGCAGCCCGTGACGCAGGTGATTGCCAGTCGCCTGCCCGCGACGCTCGTACTCGCGGGGCTGTCGCTCGTTCTGGCACTGGCGGTCGCCATCCCGCTTGGTATTCTGGCGGCGGTGCGCCGGAACAGCATCTTCGACAACCTCGCGGCGTTCATCTCGCTCTTTGGGGTGGCGGTGCCGGTCTTCTGGTACGGCCTCGTGCTCATCATCGTCTTCGGCGTCTGGTTGCACATCCTCCCCTCCGGCGGCATCGCGGACGACACCACACAGTTCAATCTGGGCGACCGCATCGCGCACCTCGTGCTGCCCACGGTCGTACTTGGCACCACGGCGATGGCGCAGTTCACGCGCTACATGCGTTCCGGCATGGTCGCGGTGCTCTCGGACGACTACGTGCGCACGGCGCGGGCGAAGGGACTGGCGGAGCGGGACGTGCTGATGCGCCACGCGCTGCGCAACGCTCTCATCCCCGTGGTGACGGTGATCGGCGTGGTCATCCCGCGTCTGATCGGCGGGGCGGCGATCACCGAGAAGGTCTTCTCGTATCCCGGCATGGGCAGCCTCGCGGTGGATTCCGCCTTCCAGCGCGATTACCCCGTGGTGATGGGCGTGACGCTGCTCGTGGGCGTGGCGGTGATCCTCGGCAACCTGCTCACCGATGTGCTCTATGGGCTGATAGACCCGCGCATCCGCGTGGGCGAACGGGCGGGGGGATAGCATGGCGAGCGAACCGACCGCAGCGGTACCGACGCGAGTTCCGACGACCTCCCCCGTGGCACGGGCCGGGGCGCACCGCAGCGAGTGGCGGGCGGCGGGGCGCGTCCTCGTGCGCAGCCGCCTCGCCCTCGCGGCCCTCGTGTTCCTCGCGGCGGTGCATATGGTGGCCCTGTTCGCGCCGCAGATCGCCCCCGCCGATCCCGAACGCATCACCACCTTTCGCAAGTTCGAGCCGCCCTCGGCGGAGAACTTTCTGGGGCGCGACGAACTGGGGCGCGATGTCTTCTCGCGCCTCATCTACGGCTCGCGGGTGTCGCTCGTGGTCGGCAGCCTTTCGGTGCTGATCTCGGTGGTGATCGGCACGCTCGTCGGGGCCATCGCGGGCTACCGGGGCGGCGTCACCGACGCGCTCCTGATGCGCTTCACCGACGGGATGCTGACGATCCCGACCTTTTTCCTCGCGCTCATCACCGTGACGGTGTTCGGCACGAGCATCCAGAACATCATCCTCGCCATCGCCCTCACCTCGTGGATGGTGATCGCCCGCGTGGTGCGCGGCGAGGTGCTGCGGGCCAGCGGCTTCGATTTCGTCACGGCGGCGCGGAGCACGGGCGCGACGCCTGCGGGCATCCTCTTGCGGCACATCCTCCCCACCGCCCTGCCGAGCATCATCGTCAGCACCACGCTCGGCGTGGCGAACGCCATCCTCACGGAGTCGGCCCTCTCGTACCTCGGCGTCGGCGTGCAGCCGCCCGCGAGTACGTGGGGCAACATGCTCTCGAACGCGCAGAACTACCTGTTCAACCGGCCCGACCTCGCGGTCTATCCCGGCGTGCTGATCTTCCTCACCGTGCTCGCCTACAACTTCTTCGGCGACGGCCTGCACGATGCCCTCGACCCCCGGTACCGGCACAAAGCATAGGGGAAGGTGCTGCGTGCTGCGTGCTGCATGAAATGCAAATGCTCCCTTTGATGGGGCATCCGTGTTTTCGCAGCACGCAGCACGCAGCACGCAGCACCTTCCGACTTCGAAAGGAGCCACAGCATGACAGTTCTTGGTGCGATCAGCGTCGGCACGAGCGAGCGGGATTCACTCGTGGAGGGCTTGCAATCTTTCTTGCCGCCGGGGGTGGAGATCGTCACCTACGGGGCGTTGGACGGCATGACGGGCGGCGAGATCGCCGCCCTCGGCCCGGAGCCGGGGCAACGCGGCATCGTCTCGGCGGGGCCGGGGGGCCGCGAGGTGCTGCTCGACCACGACAAGATCGTTCCCCATGTCCAGCGTCTCGTGGCACGGGCGGAGGCGGACGGCGTTGCCGCGACGGTGGTGATGTGCGGCGCGGGGTGGGGCATGATCGAGCGCACGAAGCCGCTGGTGGACCCCGGTGCCGTCTTCCCCGCGATCATCGCCGCACTGGCGGGGCCGCAGAAACTCGGCGTCATCAAACCCTCGCCCACGCAGATCGCGGGGGAGACGGCGCGGTACGAATCGCTCGGTGTGGATGTCGTCGTCACCGCCGTCAGCCCGTACGCGGGCCACGGTGCCGAGGCGGTGCGCCAAGCGGGGCGCGAACTTGCGGCGGCGGGCGTGCAACTCGTCTGGATGACCTGCGTGGGCTTCGAGGACGAGTACCGTACCATCGTGGCGGAGGAAGTCGGCGTTCCCGTCATTCTCGCCCGCCCGCTTCTGGGCCGCGTGCTTGCCGAGGTGATGGCGACGGCGGCAGTGCCTGTGTTGGCGTGACCTCACCCCCCGGCCCCCTTCCCCCGTGAGGAAGGGGGAGAACTGTGCCAACATATCGGCCTTTCCTGTACGCCCGGATGCTACGATAATTCTCCCCCTTCCCCACGGGGGAAGGGGGCCGGGGGGATGGGCCTCCCCGAAAGGAGCGACAACATGACCACAACCGCCAATGACCTGATTACGGCGGTGCAAGCGCACATCGAACCGGCGCGGCTGGCGGCGCACCTCGACTACTTCGCCACCGTTGACCGCACGAGCGGCACGGCGGGCGAGCGCGAAGCCGTCAAGTACCTGCGCGGCGTGCTCGACGCCGAGGGCATCCGCACCGAGGTGCGCGAGTTTCAGGGCTACATCTCGTGGCCGGGGCCGGCGAAACTGGAGATTCTCGCGCCGGAGCGGTTCGAGATCGCCTGCCGCACGCGCTCATTCGGCGGCTCCACGCCCCCGGAAGGCGTCGAACTCGATCTGACCTTTGTGGATGTGGCGCGGCAGTTGGAGCAGGGCGCGATGATCTTCAGCCACCGCCAGAACGGGGCGGTTTACACCGAGCGCGTCACCGGGGCGGCGGTCGTCACGCCCGACGGCGGGCCGGACGGCGTGCGGCGGGCGCAGGAGCAGGGCGCGGCGGCGCACATCCACCTCTGGACGAGCGACGAGCCGCACATCCACGAGATGATCGTCACGCCGATCTGGGGGACGCCGACGCCCGAAAGCGCGGGCAGCATCCCGCAGATTCCCGCCCTCTCCGTGACGCACGGCGACGGGATGCGCCTCCGGGAACTCTGCGCACGCGGCCCGGTTCGCGCCCGCATCACCGCCGAGGTGACGACGGGCTGGCAGCCGCAGCCGCTGCTCTTGGCGCATATCGAACCGGGCATGAAGGACAGCAGCGACCAATTCCTGCTCGTAGGGTCGCACATTGACTCGTGGTACGTCGGCGTCACCGACAACGCGACGGGTAACGCCTGCCTCGCGGAGATGGCCCGCGCCCTGCACGCACGCCGGGGTGAACTGCGGCGTGGTGTCACCTTCGCGTGGTGGCCCGGTCACAGCACGGGGCGGTACGCGGGCAGCACATGGTTCGCGGACAACGAGTACGCGAATCTGCGGGCAAACTGCATCTCGTACTTCAACATAGACTCGCCGGGATGCCGGGGCGCGGAAATCTGGGACTGCCGCTACACGATGGGCGAGGCGGAACAGTTCATGAACGAGATGGTCACGGGCCTCACGGGGCAGCCCGCGAACCCGCGCCGCCCCCTCAAAGCGGGCGACCAGTCGTTCTGGGGCGTCGGCCTCACGAGCGTCGGCGCGTTCCGCATGTTGCCGACCGACCACCCCGAACGGAAAGCGGTGGGCGGCTGCGGCGGCGGCTGGTGGTGGCACACCCCGGAGGACACCCGCGACAAGGCCGACGTGGAAGTCTTGCGCGGCGACACCGCGTTGTACGCTGCCATCGCCGCCCGCCTGTGTTCCGACCCCGTGCTGCCGTACAAGTTCGTCACCGCCGCGCAAGATTTCACCAAGCGCGTGGACGAGATCGAGGCCGAGATGGGCGACGCGGCGGGCCGTTTCGACTTCGGCCCCGTGCGCGAGGCGGCGGCGGCGTTTCGCGCCGATGCGGAAACGCTCGAAGCGACGCGGGGAGGCGTGGCGGGCCAAGACAGCGATAATATTGCCGGGGACGTATTCAGCACGGGCCTGCTCCGCATTGCCCGGATCGTGAACCCCGCTCTCTACACCATCGCGGGCGACTACGACCACGACCCTGCCTTGCAACTGCCCTTGCTTCCCGGCCTCAGCCGCGCCGTGGCCCTCGCCACGCTCGACTCGAACAGCGACGAGTATCGCTTCCTGCACACGCGCCTCGTGCGGGAGCGCAACCGCGTGGTGGACGCGCTAACCACCGCTGCCCGCGAGGCGTACTGGCTGGCGGAAGACTTCGATGGAGTGGAGGCATGAGCGTGGTGGAAATCGGCACGCTGCCGGGGGTGGCGGCACTGGAAGCGGCGATGACCGGGGCGGTGGACGCCGACCGCATGATGCGCGACGTGGCGTTCCTCTCCACGCTGACGCGGCACAGCGGCACGGCGGACGAACGCGCCGCCTTCGCGCATATCGCCGCGCAGTGCCGCGAGGCGGGCATACAGGACGTGCGCGAATACACATTCCCGGCGTACCTCTCGTTCCCCGTGGCGGGGTGGCTGTGGGTGGCGGGCATCGGCCCCGTGCGGGCGAAGACGCGGGCCTTCGGCCTCTCCACCGGGGGGCAGGTCGTGGAAGGCGAGATCGTCTTCGTGCCGACGAAGGGCGGCACCGCGCTCTTTAGCGGCGACGGCTCCCGCGACTACGACGATGTGGACGTGCGCGGCAAGATCGTGTTGTCCGACCGGGGGCGACCGGACACGATCTTGGCTGCGGGGCGGGCAGGGGCGTTCGCGCACATCCACTACTGGGCCTCGGACGAGGACGCCATCCACGAGCAGATCACGACGACGATCTGGGGAACGCCGACGCCGGAGAGCGTCGCTCGGCTGCCGCAGATCGCGTCGCTCGGCGTGACGCGGGCGGACGGGTTGCGGCTCGTGGGGGCGGCGAAGGCGGGCGGCTTGCGGGCGCAGTTCAGCACGACGGTGCGAACCGAGTGGCGCGAGGTGCCGCTCGTGGTCGCGCACATCCCCGGTGCGCAGAGCGACGATTGGGCCTTCGCCAATGGGCATGTGGACTCGTGGCACCTCGGCACCACCGACAACGCCACGGGCAACGCCGCCTGCCTCGAACTCGCCCGCGTCGCGCACGCGAACCGGGACAGGCTCGTGCGCGGGTTGCGCGTGGCGTGGTGGCCCGGTCACTCGCAGGGGCGGTACGCGGGCAGCCAGTGGTACAGCGACAATTTCTGGTCCGACCTCCACGCACACGCCGTTGTCAACATCAACATAGACAGCCCCGGTGCGCGGGGCGCGACGCGCTACGACAACGTGACGATGGGGGCCGAGACCGAGGCCTTCGCCGCCGCCCTCATCCAGCAGATGACGGGGCAGCACGCCGAGGCGGAACGCCCCCTGCGGGCGGGCGATCAGTCGTTCTGGGGCGCGGGGGTGCCGAGCCTCTACATGCTCCTGAGCGAGATTCCTAAGGACCAGCAGGCGGCGGTGGGCGGCTGCGGCGGCAACTGGTGGTGGCACACCGAGTCCGACACCTTCGACACCGCCGACCGCGACGTGCTGGAACGGGATGCGAAGATCTACGCCGCCACGCTCGCCCGCGTCTGCGGCGGCCCCGTGCTGCCGTATCATCTGGCGGCGGCGGCGCGGGAAGTTCGGGAGTTGCTGGCGACGTATCGGCAACAGGCGGGCGACCGCTTCGACCTCTCCGAGCCGCTGGCACGGGCGGAAGAATGCATTATCGCGTGCGAAAGCCTCGATGCAAAGGCGGACGCGCTCGTTGCGGCGGGTGCCGACGCGAGCGGCGACGAGGCGCGGGCGGTCGTGATCGCGCAAAAGGGGGTGAGCCGCGCCCTCGTGCCGCTGCGGTACACGGCGGGAGACCTCTACGAGCCGGACGCCGCGATGCCCGCCCCCGCCTTGCAGATGCTGCGCGGGGTGGCGGAATTCGTCGCCCTCGATTCGGCATCGGACGCCGCCCGCTTCCTGCACACCGCCCTCGTGCGGCGGCGCAACGCCGTGTCGCACCTGCTCCGGCAGGCGACGGACGCGGCGCGGTACACTACAGGCGACGGGCGGTAACGAAGAGCGAGAAGCGCGAGCGCGACATCCGCCAGAACCCGAAGGCCGTGCGCTACCCGGATTTGGACGCGCTCCTGCGGGCATACGGATTCGAGGAGACTTCGAGCAGCGGTAACCATGTCTCGTACAAGCATCCGCGCTACCCGACTGCCCGTTGTACGATACCGAGACCGCACGGGAGCGAGAAGCACGTTGGGGTGGCATACGTTCGCCAAGCACTCGCGGCGATTGACGCGACGAAAGCACCGTCCGGTCAGGAAGGATGATGCGCAATGACGCAGTACCCCATCGAGATTGACGACGACGACACGACGACGAACGTGCGCGAACCCGTCGTCATCACGCCGGAGATTCGCGCCCTCGCCCGCCGCCCGTATGCCGTCGTCGTCGTGTATGAGGAAGATAGCGGTTGGGTCGGTCGCGTCCCGGAGATTCTCGGCACGCTCGCGGTGGGCGATACGCTCGACGAGATGATGGCGGCACTCGACGAGGTAAAAGAGTTGTGGATCGCGGTGATGCTCCGCGATGGCGAACCGATACCCGATCCGCGCCCGATGGAGGAAATCATCAACCCCGCCTTGCATCCGGCATACGCGCCGGAAGTGGCAGCAGCGGCGGCGGACGGCAACTAGAACGGCACCGCGAGGTGCGAGGGGAGGGCTAGACAGATGACGCAGACGACGACACCGACGACACCGACGGCGGCGCAGTGGCGAGGCGGCGAGGCGGAAACGGCGTTCCTCGGTTCGCTCGACGTGAATACCGCGTGGAGCCTCGTGGAGGAGTTCACGCGGTACGTGCGCGAGAGCGGCACCGAGGGCGAACAGCAAGCGGTGGACGCGATCACGCGGCGGCTGACCGAGTGGGGCGTGCCGCATACCGTTCACCGCCCGCGCTGCTGGATCAGCCTGCCCCGTGGTGCCACCGTGACGGCGCACCTGAACGACGGCACGACGCGGGAGTTCCCCGGCACCACGCCCGCCTTCTCGATCCCCACGGGCGACGGCGGCATCACCGGCACCGCCTCCGTGATGCAGACGCAGCATGCGGGCCATGTCAATACCCTGTTCACGAGCGGTCTGGGCGATTTCGACGGCGACATCGCGGAAAAGATCGCGGTGCTCGACAGCCTACCGATGCCCGGTCGCGTGGGCGATCTCACGAAAGCGGGGGTCGCCGCCGCCGTGTTCATCAGTCCCGGCGACCGCGTCCACGAGGGGATATGCACCCCCATCTGGGGAACGCCCGACCTCGACACCGTAGGTGCCATGCCGTCGCTCTCGGTCGCGGAGGTAAGCAAGCCGGATGGCGCGTGGCTCAAGGAGCAGATCGCCGCCGGGAATGTGCAGAACCTCACGGTGCGGACGAAGCTGGAGACCCGCTGGCGCGAAATCCCGGTGATCGTCGCGGAGATTCGCGGCGCGTCGGTGCCGGAAGAATTCGTGCTCGTGCATGGGCATCTCGACTCGTGGGGCGAGGGGATCGGCGACAACACCACGGGCGACGCCACGCTGCTGGAACTCGCCCGCGACCTGCACACGCACCGCGACACGCTGGCCCGCTCGGTGCGCGTCGCGTGGTGGAGCGGTCACAGCCACGGGCGGTACGCGGGCAGCACATGGTACGCCGACGCCTTCGCCCTCGACCTGATGGCGAACTGCGCCGCGCAGGTCAACTGCGACAGCCCCGGCTGCCGCTGGGCGACCGAGTACCGCAACATCGCGTGGACGCCGGAGATGGCTGCATTCACACAAGCCGTGATCCGCGACCTCACGGGCCTCGAAGCGGAGGGTGAGCGACCGCCCCGCGCCGGGGACTACTCGTTCAACAACCTCGGCGTCTCCGGCACGCTCATGCTCTCGTCCACGATGCCGGACGGCCTGCGGGCCGAGAAGGGCTACTACGCCGTGGGCGGTTGCGGCGGCAACATCGCGTGGCACACGGTGGACGACACCTTCGAGATCGCCGACCGCGACAACCTCACCCGCGACCTGCAAGTATACGGTGCCATCGTCTGGCGGCTGGCGAACGCCCCCGTGCTGCCCTTCGACCTCGTGGCCCTCGGCACCGAGTTGCAAGGCACCATCGCGGGGTACGCGCAGACCGTGGGCGACCGGGGCGACCTGCACGCGGCGAGCGAAGCGGCGAGCGTCTTCCTCGCCACCGCCCGCAGTTTCGCGGCGAGCCTGCACGCGACCGACGCCGCGCACGGCGCGACCGTGAACGCGAAACTGCGCCGCGCCGTGCGCCACCTGACGACGCTGAACTTCGCGCAGCGCGGCCCGTTCCGGCAGGAACCCGCACTGGAAGTGCCGCCGATCCCCGACCTCCATGCCGCTACCCGCGCCCTCGCGGAAGCCGCCCCGGAGAGCGACACGTTCGGCACCGCCCTCACCTCGCTCGTGCGGGCGCGGAACCGGACGGCGTACGCCCTCCTTGAAGCGGCGCGGGAACTGGCATAGAGCGAAGACCAGAAAAGTTTCGGAACGGGTACACGCGAACGCGGCGGGATGGTGATCCCGCCGCGTTCGTCGTTCCGCCCGCTTTCCCTGTGCGCGGCGGCGGGGTATGCTCGGCGGAACGGGGCGGCGGGAACGTTGCGCATGGTTTTTACAAAGGAAGGCGGGGGGAGCATGACAACCACACTCATCACGGGCGCGAGGGTGATTGACGGCACGGGCAACCCGTGGTTCTACGGCGACATGGAGATCACGGGGGACAGGATCGGGCGCATCGCCCCGGCGGGTCGGCTCGATCCGGCGGGCGCAGACACCGTGATTGACGCGGCGGGTCATGTCGCCTGCCCCGGTTTTATTGACATCCAATCGCATAGCATTATCCCGTTCCTCACGGACACCCGTTGCCTCTCGAAGATCACGCAGGGCGTGACCACCGAGATCATGGGCGAGGCGTGGACGCCGGCACCGTTCGGCGGGCGCATCGCGCACCCCTTCCGCTCCGGACTGATCGGCGACGGCGGGCCGGAGTGGGCGGAACGGGCGCGGGGCTGGACGCGCTTCCGCGACTGGCTGGACGATCTGGAGGCGCGGGGCGTGTCGCCCAACGTCGGCTCGTTCATCGGCGGGGCCACGGTGCGCGAGTGGGGCAAGGCACTGGAATTGGGCGACGCCACGCCGGACGAACTGGACGCGATGCGGGCGTGCCTCGCCGCCGCGATGGAGGACGGGGCGTTCGGCATCGCCACCGCCCTGATCTACCCGCCCGGTGCCTTCGCCGGGACGGACGAACTCGCGGCCCTCGCGGCGGTCGTCGGGCGGTACGGCGGCGTCTACATCACGCACCTGCGCTCCGAGGGCGACCGCTTCATGGAAGGGTTGGAGGAGGCCATCGAGATCGGCACGCGGGGCGGCTGCGCCGTGGAGATTTATCACCTCAAGGTGACGAGCAGCCGCAACTGGCCGAAGATGGCGCAGGCTATCGCACGGATTGACGCGGCGCGGGCGACGGGGCTGGATATCACCGCCGACATGTACCCGTACGTCGCCAGCGGCACGGGCCTCACATCCTGCCTGCCGCCGTGGGCTTCCGCCGAGGGCAAGCTGTTCGCCAACCTGCGCGATCCCGACATGCGGGCGAAAATCCGCGACGAGGTGTTGGAGCCGCACGACGACTGGGAGGCTCAGGTCTCGCTCGCGGGGCCGGAGAATGTGATGCCCATCGGCTTCCGACGGCCCGAAAACCTGCGATACGCCGGGATGCGACTGGGCGAGATCGCGGCGGCGCGGGGCGAGCACTGGGTGGATTCGCTCCTGAACCTGATCGCCGCCGAGGAGCAGAGCATCTCGACGATCTACTTCAAGATGACCGAGGACAACCTCAAACTGCAACTGCGCCAGCCGTGGGTGAAGATCAGCACCGACGCGGGCGGCGTTGACCCCGCGTGGGCGGCGGCACGCGGCCTCACGCACCCCCGCGCCTACGGCACGTACCCCCGCGTACTCGGCAAGTACGTGCGCGACGAGGGTGTGTTGCCGCTCGAAGACGCCGTGCGCAAGATGAGCGGGGCCGTGGCGGATCGGTGCGGCTTGCGCGACCGGGGCTATCTGCGGGCGGGCCACTACGCCGATGTTGTGATCTTCGACCCCGTCACCGTCGCCGACCGCGCCACCTTCACCGACCCGCACCAACTCTCCGTGGGTATCCGCGACGTGTGGGTGAACGGCGGGCGCGTCCTCGCGGACGGGACGCACACGGGTGCGACACCGGGGCGGTTCGTGCGCGGGCCGGGGGCGTGATCCCCCCTGCCCCGATGGGTGCATTGATGCGAAGTCCCGCTACACCGCTGAAGGATGATCGAGGCGCGGCAAGAGGGCGCGTTGCACGCGCCCCTACGCGAGATGTGCCGGTGCTTTACCGGATTCCGTATGAATTCGGTGACGCGGGGCGCGGCGTGCGATACTTGGCGCGGGAGGGACACACGCGACCATGACGCTCGACACCCGCGACGGACCGCGCACCGACGCCGAACCGCAACCGCAACCGCAACCGCCCGAACCGACGCCGGAATCGCCGCCCACGCCCGCCCGCCGGATGCGGGGCTTCGGGCGGACGGCGAATCTGCTGCTCGCGTACACCCTGACCGTGGGGATACGCCTCAGCCTGTTCAACCTCGCCCTGCCGCTCTACCTCTACAGCCTCGGCTACCGGCAGGATGCCATCGGCCTCGTGACCGCCGCCGGTGCCCTCACCACGCTCGTGATCGCCGTGCCGCTCGGCGTCGTGGCGGATCGCGTCGGGCGCGGGCGGCTGTTCGTGTGGAGCGCGTGGGTGCTGCCGTGGCCGTACCTGCTCGTCGCCCTGTCGGAGAACTTCGCCGCCATCGTTGTCGGGGTGATGATCGCCAACGGCGTCGCCACGGTCTATTGGAGCACGAACGCGCCGCTCCTCGTCAATGCGGTGGGGGCGGAACGGCGCGTGTCGCTCTTTGCCGCGAACGCCTTCCTACTCACGGGGGTCGGCACGCTCGGTGCGCTGCTTGGTGGCGGGCTGGCGGCCCTCGCGGGGGGCGTACTCGGCGCGTCCCCGAACGCGGCGGGGCCGCTCCGGGTGGCGATGCTCGCCATGGTGGCGGTGAGCCTGATCGGGGCGGTGCCGCTCCTCTGGTTCCGCCCGCCGTCCGGGAACGCGGCGGAGCGGCGGGCGGCGTGGCGGCTCTCGCGCTCGGACGCGCCGCTCTTCGCCAGGCTGATCGCGGTGGACGCGCTGATCTCCTTCGCGGCGGGGGCGGTGGTCGGCTTCCTGCCCCTCTTCTTCGCGGTGCGCTACGGCCTCACGAGCGACCGCATCGGCGTGCTGTTCACGGTGGCGGGCGTACTCTCCGGCATCGCGTCGCTGCTCGCACCCGCCCTCGCCCGCCGCGCCGGGGAACTCCGCGCCCTCATCGGCGTGCTGCTGGCGATGGCCCCCGCGATCCTGCTCCTCGCCCTCGCCCCGACGGTCGCGGTGGCCCTGCTGTTCGAGGCGACGCGCACCGCCCTGCGCGGCACGCTCGACCCGATCCTGCCGCCATTCACGCTCACCCGCGTGCCGCCCGCGCAACGAGGCGTCCTCGGTAGCCTCTACAATGTGACGTGGGCAACGGGCTTCTCGCTCGGCCCGCTGGCGAGCGGTGCCATACAGGTGCAGGCCGGATTCACGCCTGCCTTTGCGATGAGCGCGGCCTGTTACCTGCTCGCCGCCGCGCTCGCGTGGACCTTCTTTCGGAACAGCCGCGCCGTGGAAGACTGATCCGGTGCGCCCGCGCCTCCGTATTGTTCACTAGTTCGCTTGAAATACTCGACAAACGGCGGTATAACGCGGTCAGCGCGGGCAAATCGTCCGCCACGGGTCACATAAACCGGGAGGATCGTCAGGCATGAGCGTCACCAATGAGTTTCTGGAGGCGAACGAGCGATACGCCGCGCAATTCACCAAGGGCGATCTGCCCCTGCCCCCGGCGCGAAAGATCGCCGTGGTCGCGTGCATGGATGCCCGCATGGACCCCGCACGGATGCTCGGTCTGGAGGAGGGGGACGCGCACGTTATCCGCAACGCGGGCGGGCGGGCGGTGGACGCGATGCGCTCGCTCATCATCTCGCAGCAACTGCTCGGCACGCGGGAGATCGTCGTTATCCACCACACCGACTGCGGGATGCTCACCTTCACCGATCCGCAACTGCACGAGAAGCTGCAAACCGAACTCGGCACGGACACGGAACTGACCTTCCACTCGTTCGCGGACCTCGAACGGAGCGTGCGCGAGGATGTCGCCACGATCAAGGCATCGCCCGTGTTGCTCGCGGGCGTTCCCGTGCGCGGCTTCGTCTACGAGGTGGAGACGGGACGGCTGCGCGAGGTGGCGTAACGTCCGTTGCATCGGCAGTTGCCTCGCCCCACATCATCCCGTTCTCGTTGAACAAGCCCGTGATCGCGGCTCCGGTGGAGGGTGGTACTCCCAGCCCGCCGTAGTGATTTCCCGCGACTGATCGGGGGAAAGTCAATGCGGCGGGCTGGGAGCACCACCCTCCACCGGACGGGACGAGTGCGGTTACAGATGCGGTACGAGAAACGTCCGTTAGCGCGGCGGCGGGTTCGGCGGCAGCTTGCCCCCATCGCCCTCGATCTGGCGGCGGATGCTCTCCAAGGTGCGACCGAGGGCGTCCTCGGTGGTCTCCTCGGCCTGCTGCTTGCCCGCCCGTTGCTCCATCTGCCCGCCCACGGAGCGCGGCCCGAACTGGATTTCCACCGCGACCTCGCAGCGGTCGGCCCCCTGCGGCGTCACGGTCAGGTTGCCGGCGTAGTCGCGCCCCATATTCGAACCCCACTCCATGCGCCGTGCCGCCTTCTGGACGCGGAAGTAGCCCTGCCCATCCTCGCCGCCGTGTTCGGGAATCTCGACGCGGATGCGCAACTGGTCGCCCCCGGCGGACTCCGCCGAGGTGACAGGCGGCAGGTATTTCGGCAGGTTGCCGATCTCCGACACGAAAGCGAAGACCTGATCGGCGGGGGCGTCAATCGTCTGCGAGCGGCGGTACGACTTCATCTGCTGCTGCAAGGTGCGTGTCCCTTCCCTGTGTGGCCCGTGCGACCGAACGTGCGCGGTCGCCTCATCGTCCGTCGCCGCACGAGCGGTGCCACAGTTCCGCAGTTCCGCAGTCCCGCGATTCGCCCGCCTGCGCGAGCGCATCCGCCCGCACCGAGGCGTCCCCGCCCGCACAGGCGGCAAGATGCGTTGCAGATGCGCTACAATGGGCGGGTGGGCGCGACGCGGTCTGGCGCGATAGCGGGTTGTGCGCAGAAAGGACGATGCCTTGTCTTCGGTTCCCTCACCGGTTCCCTTCGATTCGCCGGACGACGCCCCGTTCGATATCGCCACCTTCCGGCGCGTGGCGGGGCAGTTCGTCGCAGGCATCACCGTGGTGACGACCGCCTCCGACAGCGGCTTCCGGGGCATCACCGCGAACAGCTTCACCACCGTATCGCTCGCGCCGCCGCTCGTGCTCTTCTGCCTCACGAACACCTCCACATTCACGCCGCTTCTGGCGCAGTCGGGCGTGTTCGCCGTGAGTGTACTCTCCGTCAAGGATCAGTTCCTCTCCGACCGCTTCGCCAACCGCGCCCCGCTCGTGGATGCCCGCTTCACCGGCGTGCCGCACCGCATCGAGCGTTCCGGTGCGCCCGTGCTGAGTAATGCCATCGCGTGGTTCGACTGCCGCGTCTGGGCCGATTACGACGGCGGCGATCACCGCATCATCGTCGGTGAAGTGCTTGCCCTCGGCGAGAACGAGGGCGAACCCCTCGCGTACTATCGCAGCCGCTACGCCCGTATCGCCACATGAATAGTCGGCGGTCGGCAGTCGGCGGTGAAATGCAGAGGCCGAAGATGTACTTTCGTGTTTAACCGCTGACCAGAGACCTGTGACTACGACCGAAGGGAGACCCGTGAACACACCCGCCGCCATCGCCGCCGCCCGCGCCCTGCTCGACCGTGTCGTGCGCGACCGGGCGAATGTCTACGGCGGCAGCAACGCGGTCGGCCTCGGTTGGGAGGTCTACCTGCTGCCGCGCATCGGGGTGCTACAGGGGCGCACGCTGCCGGACGGCTCGCGGCTCGCGGCGGTCGGGTCGTTCGGGGCGGTGGACGCGATAGCACTCGAATGCTCGGCGCGGGGGTTGCGGCAGCCGGATTTCCTGTTCCTGACCGAAGACCTGGACGGCGCGACCGGCATCGCGGGGGCGGACGCGAAACTGGGCCTCGACACCGTGGACGCGAAGCAGATCGCGGCGGAGACCACCGCCCGCATCCTCGCGGAGGGCGGGCCGCTCGCGCAAGCCGCGATTGCCGCCCTCGCCCCGGCAGGTACCCCGGCGGCGGACGGCTACATCATCACGCCGCGCCGCACACTGAACGACCTCGTACTCGGCGGCACGCGGCCCATCGGGATGCCGCCGCCGAAGTTGCCCCCCCGCGATCATATCGTGCAGATCGCGCTCACGGGGGCGGCATTGCTCGCGTCGGTGGCGACGGGCGGCTTCGCTCGTGCGCTGGTCGAGGGCGGCGACGAGGCGCACGAGGCGGACACGCAGATAGACCCCGCCGTGCTGCTCGTGCTCGCCGCACATCTGCTTATCGGCATCTGGCGCGAACACGAGACGCCGCTGATCGTGGGGCGCATCGCCGTGGCGGTGCCGACCGAGGACGAGTACGACCGCGCCTTGCGGTGGGGGCAGGAGCGCGTCGGGCGGGGCGGGAATGCGTGGGAGGCGGCCACGGCGGCGGCGGACAAGGCGAAGCCGCGCATCGCCGCCCGCGCCCTCGTGGGGGAGGCGTTGCAGCCGCCGATGGGCGACCTGCGCTACCTGCCGCCGCCGCACCTGCGCGGCAAGGAGGGGCGCACCGCCCGCGCCCGCGTCGCCAACGCCTACCGCGATGCCCTGCTTGCCGCCTTGCCGCCCGACACCCCCGACCGCTCCGACGCCCTGCTCGCCGCCCTCGACGCGATCAAGCGCAGCGACGCCACTCGGTTGCAATCCGCCGTCGCCGCCGCCCTCCGTACCCTCAACACGGAAACAGAAAAGGACTGACCACAGAGACACAGAGGACACGGAGAAATCGAGAGAAATTCAGAACGTTTTTATTTTGATCCTTCGTTTGTTCTCTGTGATCTCTGTGTCTCTGTGGTGAATTCTTTCTTCCTTCGCGCCCTTTGCGTTTTACTGGCCCGAACACTGTACTGTGTAGCGACAAGAGGGGGCAACGGATGGTGGGCAAGCGCGACGTGACGGGGTGGCAGACCGAGACGCAGGCCGTACACGCGGGGGAGCGCGGCCCGAAGCCAACGTTCACGCCCGTCAGCACGCCGATCTACCGCTCCGCCGCGTATACGTACGACGACATCGCGGAACTCGACGCGGTGTTCGCGGGGACGAACCCCGGCCCGGTCTACGCCCGCTACGGCAACCCGACGATCACCGCCCTCGAAGAGGCGGTGCGCGTCCTCGAAGGGGGCGAAGTCGCAGTCTCGACCGCGAGCGGCATGGCGGCGATGCATCTCGCACTGCTCGCCGCCGGGATCACCGCCGGGGCAAAGATCGTCGCCGCCCGCGACCTCTACGGGGCCACGCACACGCTGCTCCTGAATGTGCTGCACCCGCTCGGCGTGGAGCCGGTCTTCGCGGACAACACCGACACCGCCGCCTTCTGCGCGGCGATAGCGGCGGAAAAGCCCCGCGTGGTGCTGATCGAGGCGGTGAGCAACCCCGTGTTGCAGATCACCGACATCCCCGCCGTGGCGGAAGCGGCGCACGCGGCGGGCGCGACCCTCGTGCTCGACGCGACGTTCACGCCGCCGCCGATGCTGCGCGGGTTGGCGGCGGGCGCGGATTTCGTGGTGCATAGTGCCACGAAGTACCTGAACGGACACGCCGACGTGCTGGCGGGGATCGTGGTCGCACGCGGCGACGGGGCGGCGAACCTCGTGCCGCTCGTGCGCACGCTCGGCCCGAACCTCGCCGCGCACGAGGCGTACATGACGCTGCGCGGCCTGAAGACGCTGCCCCTGCGCTTCCGGCGGCAGTGCGTCAACGCCCGTATCGTCGCCCGCGCCCTCGCCCGCGACGGGCGCATCGCCCGCGTGGTCTACCCGGGCCTGCCCGACCACCCGCAACACGACGTGGCGAAGCGGCTCTTCGCCCCCGGCTACTTCGGGGCGATGCTCGCCTTCGACCTCGCCACCGACGATCTGGCGACCACGCACCGCTTCCTCGATTCGCTGGCCCTCTGCATCCCCGCGACCAGTCTGGGCGATGTCTACACCCTCGTCACCTGTCCCGCCATGACCTCGCACCGCGAAGTCGCGCCCCGCCAACGCGCCCGCATGGGCATCACGCCGGGGCTGGTGCGCATGAGCGTCGGCATCGAACACCCGCATGATATTCTCGCGGACATTGACGCCGCCCTCACCGCCGCCCTCGGCACCGCCGCCACGACCACCGACGACACCGAGATCGGCATCCCGCAGATGGCCCCCGACCCCGCGTTGGCCTGATTACGGCGACGCGGCGTGTACGTGCCGCGTCGCGTCGAGGCGGCGCAGCGTAGGGGTGAGCAGCATCACGACGCTCACCCCCTGCGAGGCGAGGGCGAAGGCGAAGGCCGCGACGCGCACGCCGAACGATTCCGTGGCGACCCCCGCGAGCAGGATGCCGAGCGGTATGGCCGACATCGCAACGGCGGAGTAGGTGCCGAAGACGCGCCCGCGCATCTCCGGCGGGATGCGCTCGTGCCGAATCGTCACCATCAGCGGGTTGAGCGGCGCACCGAGCACGCCCGCGATCACCTGCGTCGCCAGCAGCACGCCGAGCGGTGCGCCTGCCGCCAACGCCCAGTAGCCCGACGCGGAGATGCCGAAGCCCGTCATCCAGATCGCGGCGCGGGAGACGCGATGCCCGAAAAGCCCGTACAGCACGCCGCCGATCACCTGCCCCGCCCCGCTCGCCGCGAAGATCAGGCCGAGCACCGTCGCGTCGTTGTACACCGCTTGCGCATAGACCGGGAGCATCACGGCGTACAGGCCGTTGCCGAGGAAATTCGCGCAGGCGAGGGCGATCACCATCGCTCGTAGCACGCGGTCGCCCCAGAGGAAGCGCAACCCGGCGACGAGCGAGTCCCAGTACCGCCCGGTCGCGGGGGCGGTGAGGGCGAGGGACGGCACCGCCGCGAAGACGACGAGGGCAGACACGGCGAACGAAGCGGCGTCGAACCACAGGACATTGCGTGCGCCGACCGTGACCACGAGCAGCCCCGCGACCGGGGGGCCGACGAGGAGGCCCACGTACTGCGCCGTCTCGAACAGCCCGTTGACGCGCTCCAGACGCATCCCCGCCCGCGCCGCGAGTTCGGGCAAGAGGGCGCGGCGGGCGGTCAGCCCCGGTATCGTGAGCAGGTTGCCCGCGAACACGAGGGCCAGCAGTTGCCAGAAGGCCAGCCCGACCGTGGCGTACAGCAGCGGCACGAGGGCGACGCCTAAAGCACTGAGCGCGTCCGCCGCGACGCTCGTGCGGCGGTAGCCCAGCCGATCCACCACCGCCCCGCCGAATACCCCCGCGAGCAGGGCCGGCAACACCTGAAAGACGCCGACCAGTCCCGTCTGCACGGCACTCCCCGTGGTACTGAGCACGAACCACGGCAACGCCACCCGCGTGAGCGTACTCCCCGCGAGCGACACCACGCTCCCGACCAGCAGGGCGACCACGGGAACACGATCCGGGGCAAGGGCTGCCGGGGCGAGGGCCATGTAATACCTCCTGCAACCTGCTATCGGTGCGTATTGTCCATTGCGGAGGGGGGTGCGTCAAGGAGCGGGACTACGGCATCGGGGTTTGTGCGGTCTCGCCAGATGCACCCACCCCCCGGCCCCCTCCTTATAGGGAGGGGGTGACGTGTAGCGACATTGCGACCACTTCTCACATCGGGTTAGCCGCAACCCTCCCCGTGCGTCGCCCCCTCCCTATGGAAGGGGGCCGGGAGGGGGATGCATTTCGTCTTCGTTGCGCTACGGCATCGTGGCGCGGCGCACGCGCAGCACCCGCGTGTACTGCCCGCCCTCCGCGTCGAGGCGGCAGCGACCGAGGGCCGCGAGGCGCGGTAGCGATGCCCGCCGCCAGCCCGCCGCGCCCGCCCACGTCGCGGCGTCGCCCGTCATGCCGCGTGGCCCGTCGCCCACGAGCAGGTACGCCCGCACGCTCGCGGCGGCGCGGCATCGTGCGGGCCAGTCGGACTGACGCGGGGGCCACACGATAAGCACGGTGCCGGGGCGGTGGGCGGCGAGGGCGTCCGCGAGGTCGCGCCGCTCCACGTCAGGGGGCAGGCCGTCGGGCCACCATGTGCCGTTGTCGGTGGCGATGAGGGGAACGCCTGCCGCCCGCACCGCCCGCGCCAGCGTCCCTTGCCCCGCGCCCGCTTCGAGGCACGGCCCCGGCAGGGAGCGGAGCACGCCCGCGAGCGCGTCAACGAACTCGGCGGTGGGGATATGGTAATACCCCCGCGCCCGACAGACGGGCAGAAAGCCCGCCCGCGTCTCCGGGGCCGCAAGGCGGGCGTCGAGCGCGGCATTCGCGGGGAGCGCGTGCGCGTCGAACCACGTCTCCCATCCCTGCCGCGCCGCCGCGTAGTCTACCCGCGCCGGGTGCAGCGTCTCCCCTAGCAGATCATCGAACATGCGCTACCCCGCCGAGAAATACCGAAAGCGAACCGCGAAGGCACGAAGGCACGAAGGCACAAAGAGAGAAAGATTTACGCAGTTGACGTGGTATGACCGCACGTTGCCTGCATCTCTCAACTTACAGAGGTTCTCCCCCTCTCCACGGGCGTGGAGAGGGGGGGGGAGGGTGAGGTTCTTCGGCGCGAGTATACGCTTACAGAACGGGCGCACGAACGCAGGGGCGGGAGTTTGTGAACTCCCGCCCCTGCGCATTATATCGTTTCCCGGTCAACCGCTAGTCGCCGTCCGCCGGGACAAGTTCGCGCTGCACCGCGACGGGAGTAGCAAGAACGGTCGCGGGTTCGGGCGTGACCGCGAGGGTTTCCGCGACGATGCCGTTCTCGTCCGCACCATGCGGGATACGGGCGAAGGAGGCCACGCGGTCGCCCTCGTCAAGTTTCAGCACGATCACCCCCTGTGTGTTGCGCCCGATGGCGCGGATGCTGGCGACGTGCTGGCGGTTGATGTTGCCCTTCGCGGTGACGAAGAGTACATCGTCGGTGTTCTCGACCACGCCGGAGACCACAATACGGCCCGTGCGCGGCGTCACCTTCATCGCAATCACACCGAGGCCATTGCGCCCCTGCGCGTTGAAGTCGCGGATCGGTGTGCGCTTGCCCATGCCGTTCTCCGCGACCACGAGGAGGCAGAGGCGGGCGGCGTCGGCGGGCGAAAACGTGTCGGCGGAAACGAGGGAATCGCCATCACGGAGCTTGATCGCGGTTACGCCCGCCGCCGTGCGGCCCATCGCCCGTGCCTCGGTCTCCTCGAAGCGGATGCCACTCCCATTCGAGGTGACGATCACCACATGATCGGTGCCGTTCGTGACGCGCACCCAGTGCAGTTCGTCGCCTTCGTCCAAACCGATGGCGATGAGGCCGTTCGAGCGCACGGCGGCGAAGGCAGAGAGTTCGGTGCGCTTGATACGCCCACGCTTCGTGACCATCGTCAGGAACTGCGACGCGGCGTAACTCTGCACCGTGAGCAGGGTTGTCACCGTCTCGCCCGGTTGAATGTTGATCAGTTGCACGATGGGCGTACCCTTCGCGGTGCGTTGCGCGTCCGGCAACTCGTGCACCTTCAACTGGAACGCCTTGCCCCGGTCGGTGAAGAACAGCAGGCTGCTCATCGTGCTGCAATGCAGCACATGCACGACCTCATCTTCGTCCTTGAGCTTACCGCCGTTCTTACCCCGTGTACCCCGATTCATAGCGCGGTACACGTCGGGCGATGTGCGCTTGATGTAGCCGCTCTTGGTGAGCGTGACGACCACGTCCACATCGGGGATCAGGTCTTCCTCGCTCAAATCGCCCGTCACATCGGCGCGAATCTCGGTGCGGCGAGCGTCGCCGTACAGCTCCTTGAGGGCGGTGAGGTCTTCCTTGATGATCGTCAGCACGCGCTCCGGACGGGCGAGGATATCCTCGAAGTCCTTGATCGCTTTCATCACCTCGCGGTACTCTTCCTCGATCTTCTTGCGCCCCATCGCGGCGATCTGCGCGAGCTGCATACTGAGGATCGCCTCGGCCTGCGGCTCGGAGAGCTTGAAGTTCGCCCGCAGGTTCTTGCGGGCGGTCTCGCGGGTCTGCGAGCGGCGGATGGTGTCAATCACCGCGTCGAGGTTGTCGAGGGCGATCTTCTGCCCTTCGAGGATGTGCGCCCGCGCCTTCGCCTGCTTCAGGTCGTGCTCGGTGCGCCGCCGGATAACCACCTGCCGATGGGCGATGAACTCCGACAACGCCCGCTTCAGCGTCAGCGTCAGCGGCTGCGTGCCGCCCTCCACGAGGGCGATCATGTTAACGCCGAATGTCGTCTGCAACGCCGAGTGCTTGAACAGGTTGTTCAGCACCGTCAGGGGGCGGGCGTCGCGCTTCAACTCGATCACCATGCGCATCCCGGTGCGGTCGCTCTCGTCCTTCAGGTCGCTGATGCCGTCGAGCCGCCCGTCCTTCACCTGCTGCGCGATCTTCTCCATGAGCGTCGCTTTATTCACGGCGTACGGCAATTCGGTGACGATAATCTGGAAGCGGTTGCCCCGCGTCATCTCCTCGACGTGCGCCCGCGCCCGCACAACTACGCGCCCGTTGCCCGTGCTGTACGCCTGCTTGATCCCCTCGCGGCCCAGAATAATGCCGCCCGTGGGGAAGTCCGGCCCCGGCAACTGCTCGATCAGGTCGGTGAGCGAGCACTCCGGGTTGTCAATGAGGTAGGTGATCGTGTCGCACAGCTCATTCAGGTTGTGCGGCGGGATATTCGTCGCCATACCGACGGCGATGCCCGTGGAGCCGTTGAGGAGCAGGTTCGGCAGGCGGGAGGGGACGACCTTCTTCGGCTCCTGCGTCTCGCCGTCGTAGCTGTCCTCGAAGTTCACGGTGTCCTTCTCGATGTCAACGAGCATCTCCTCGGCCATGCGCGAGAGGCGGGCCTCGGTGTAGCGCATCGCGGCGGGCGGGTCGCCATCCACCGAACCGAAGTTGCCCTGCCCGTCCACGAGCGTGTAGCGCATCGAAAAGTCTTGCCCCATGCGGGCAAGGGCATCGTAGATCGCGGCGTCGGAGTGCGGGTGAAAGTTCTTCATCACCTCGCCGACTACACCGGCGCACTTGCGGTGTTTGGTGTTGCTGCGCAGGCCCATCGTGCGCATCGCGTAGAGCACGCGACGCTGCACCGGCTTCAAGCCGTCTCGCGCATCGGGCAGGGCGCGGCTGACGATCACGCTCATCGCGTAGTCGCGGTACGAGTCGCGCATCTGCTTATCTATGTCCACGACCTCGATCCTGCCGATACCGTTCCCGTCGCCATTCGCGTTCGCATCTACCATCGGTGGGGTTCCTCTCACTCGTCTTCCCATGCGTTGTTTACCCCCGAATTATAACAGATTTTACGCGAATGGCCCACCCGCGCCGATGCGCGAGAAAGCGCGAACGTACGCGCCCGAATGCCCCCATTGTAGAACATATGATCGCCTCTGTCGAGGGTGTTCCACGGGGGGTTTCCGTGCCGCATCGTGCGTGTGCCGCTCGTCTCCGCCAACACCCTCCGGCATCCGCACAGCGGCGCAGCGAACGCCGAATGAACGGCACCGAAATCGGCGTGACATAGAGCCGACGTGCGCGGGAGAAGGACGGCGTAGGGGCGCATTGCACGCCCCCTCCGGGGCTTGGAACAGTTCGCAGAGAAGTTGACAGCATTATGAGCGCAGGCTTTAGCCCGTGATTCGTCTCGCGGGCAGGAATCACGGGCTGAAGCCTGCGCTACAAACGCTTTCGCCCGCACCGCTTTAGATACCAACGGGGGAGGGCGCGGCGCGGCAAGAAGGCGCGTGCAACGCGCCCCCATCGCATCCTTCGGCTGTTCAGCAGGAGTCCGCGTTTATTCTTCGGGGATGGGGTAGGCGATGAGCACCGTGGCGTCGTCCGTGGCCCTGCCCCATTCCTCCAGCAGGGCATCCGCGAGCGGCTGCAGGGCGGCGTCCGGGCTTTCCCCGTCGCGGGCGAGCGCGAAGCGGTCGCTCACGCCGTCGGTGTGCAGCACGAGCAGCCAATCGGGGTCGCGGAGCGGCAGTGCCAGCGGGCGCACCGTGGGTATGGCACCGCCGACGATGCCCCGCTGCGGCAGGTATCGCTCGTCGCGTCCGCGCTGCCGCAACCGCACGTCCACATTGCCGACGCCCGCGAACACCGCCGCTCCCGCCGCAAGGTCGAGCGACACGACGGTGATCGCCGCCCCACGGGTGCCGTGCAGGGCGCGATGGCACACCGCGAGCGCGTCGGCGACGGGCAGTTCGGGGTGCAGGGCGAGGGCGTCGCAGGCCGCACGGGCCGCTGCCGCCGCGTCCGGCCCGTGACCGAGGCCGTCTATCAGCGCGATGCGCCACACATCGCCGTGCCGCTGCACCGCGTGCGCATCGCCGTTCGCCTCCTCGCCCGGATAGGGGCGCGAGGCGACGGCGATGGCAACTCCGGCTACTCCGGTCGCCATTTGCACACCGCAATCACCGTTCCCGTGGGGGCGGAAACGAGGGAGAACTCGTCCACCAACCGCCGCACCGCCGGCAGGCCGCTGCCGAGGCCGCGCCGCGTGCTGGCACCGTCTCGCAATGCGGCGGGGATATCCGCGATCCCCGGCCCCGCGTCGCGGCTCTCGATGCGCACCCCGACGCGCCCCATCGCTTCCGCCCGCGTCACCGCGAGTGTGCCATCGTGGGCGTGCAGCAGCAGGTTCGTGGCGAGTTCGGAAGCCGCGAGCACGATCTCCTCCGTGGGTACGGCAAGGAAGCCGAGGGCCAGTGCCGCCGCCCGCACGTCGCGGCGGGCGCGTTCCACGTCGGCCCGGACGCGGATGGCGAGGCGCAGGGGGGGTGCCTTCTCCGACATCTCACGTACGCCACTTGCGCACCGTCACGACCGTTCCCACACCGGGCGTGCTGCGAATCTCCATCTCGTCCATCAGCCGCTTCGTGCCGGGAAGGCCGATCCCCATGCCGCGCCCGGTGGTGTAGCCTTCCTCCATCGCCCGTGCCACGTCCTCGATCCCCGGCCCCGTGTCCCGCACCACGATCTCGATGCCCGCCCGTGGCGACGGCGCAAGGGCGCGAAGGATCGCCTCCCCTCGCCCGTCCGTGGCGTAGCGCACGACGTTGCGCGTCAGTTCGGAGACGGCGGTGGCGATACGGCTCTGATCCACGACCCCGAAGCCGAGGTCCTTCGCCAGATTCCGCGCCCGCCCCCGTGCAAGCACGATGTCGTCCTCGCCCGCGATGGCGACGCGCACGTCGCCGGGGTGTGCGTTATCCATGGGTGTCGTCCCGTGCGTGTTCTTCGGCGATCAGGCCGCGTAGCACGCGCATCCCCTTCTCAACATTCAATGCCGTGCGCACGCCGCGCAGTTGCACGCCGAGTTCCACGAGCGTGATCGCCACCGCCGGTTGCATCCCTACCACCACCGTGTACGCCCCGAACAGCCGCGTGCCGGTGGCGATGTCGCCGAGTAGCCGACCGAGAAAGGAATCCACGATCTCGACCACGGAGATGTCGAGCAGCACGCCGCGTGCCTCGGTGCGCACGATGGCCGCCGTCAGTTCCTCTTGCAGCAACAGCGCGTCGCCGTCGCGCAGGTCTTCCCGTACCGGCGCGATGAGCAGGTCGCCGATATGGATGATGGGGGTACGCGCCATCAGGCTTCTCCGGTCAGGGTCATGCCCACGGACGGAGGGGCGGAGGCCCGCCGCACGACTTCCAGACCGAGCCGCCGGAACGCCAGTTCCAGCCCCTTCGCCATCGTGGTTCGTGTGACGACGCCGGAGAGGTCCACCCCCAGTTGCACCAGCGTGAGGGCCGTGCGCGTGCTCAAGCCGACCACGAACACTTCCGCGCCGAGGAGCCGTGCGGCGGTCACGGTTTCGAGCAGGTGCCGCGCCACGGCGGTATCCACCACGGGTACGCCCGTGACATCGAGGATCACGATCTCCGATCCCGTCTCCACGATGCGTTGCAGCATGGTCTCGTTCATCTGCTGCGCCCGCACCGTGTCGAGGGTGCCGACGAGCGGCATCGCCAGCACGCCCGCCCACACCTGAATCGCCGGGGTCTCCAATTCGCTGATCGTGCGCCGTTGCTGCTCAATTGTGTCCGCTTGGGCCGATATCGTCTCACCTACACGGCCTTTTGGCCCCGACTTCCCCGCCATCCCCGTCGCCCCTGACATTTCCGACATGTATTGCTCTCCCCCTGCGGCGTTATCCACCGCTCGCATCGTCCCAGAGCGGCAGCAGCACCCGAAAGGTACTGCCTTGTCCGGGAACGCTCGTCACCGTGAGCGCACCGTCGTGCGCCGTCACCAACTGCTGCACGAGCGCGAGACCGAGGCCCACCCCCTGCGCCGTCACCTGTTTCGCCTCCGGGCTGCGGTAGAACTTCTCGAAGATGCGCGTCTGCTCCTCCGGGCCGATGCCGATGCCGGTATCGGTCACGTCCACCCACGCGCACCCGCCGTCGGTGCCTTGTCGCACTGTCACGCTGCCGCCTTCGGGCGTGTAGCGCACCGCATTCGAGAGCAGATTACCGAAGATGCTCAGCAGGGCATCGACGTTGGCCCGCAGGGTGATCGGCGCGTCGTCGTGGTCGTACGTGCAGGCGATCCCCCGCGTGAGCGCGACGGGCTGCGCCCACTCGAACGCCTGCGTGAGGGTCGTTGTGAGATTCTGCGGCGTCAACGCGAGGTACGGCGGCTCGTCCCGGCTCGCCTCCACGAGGTCGTTGCTCAGCCGCGTCAGGCGCGTCAACGCCTCGTCCATCCGCGTGAGGTAGCGCGGCATCGCGTCGTGCCGCCCCTGCGCGAACAACCGCTCGATCATGTCGAGGTTCAGGCGGGCCGCAGTCAGGGGCGTGCCGAATTCGTGCGCGATCACGCCGAGCAGTTCGGTCTTCTCCCCCCACGACCGTTCGGCCTCCTCCGCCTGTTCGCCCGCACGCTCGGCGCGGGTGTCGGCGTCGCGCACGCTCTCCGCCAGCCGGAGGTCGAGGTGTTCGCGGTACTGCACGCTGTAGGCGATCATGATCTCCAGCAGGAAATGATGGGCGTCGGTGATCGCCCGCGCCTGTTCGCGGTAGTTCATCCCCGCAACGGCTTGTTGGAGCGAGGCCGCGTGCAATGCCACGATGTCTTCCGGCCCCAGACCGCCCTCGATGAACACCCGACTGAGCAGGGCGGCGCGGTACAGCGCGTCTTCGCTCCGCGTGCGCAGATACGCCGCCAGTACCGGCTGGTATTCGTCGCTCACTGGTTGGTATCCGTCGTTCATCGTGTATGCATCGTGTCGCTGGTCATAGGTATTCCGCGCTCTCCGCTCATCGCTCATCGCTTCCGGCCCTCTATTCGTCGTCGGTGTGCGAGGCCGACCCGCGTCAGTATACGCACCGCACCCGCGTAAAGTCCAGCGCATCGGCAATGATGAACACAGATGCATTATACACATCTCGTCTGTGGGACGCGACACGCCGGGAACAAAAACCCCGCGCCTGCGTATATAGGGTTTGACATCGCGCCCCACTGCGGCGTACCCTCTGTCTGTTTCGGGTACGCCCCTGATTCCGGTGTGCGGGCCAGTGCGTCGGGGCGCATCCCCTTTCACAAGGGCAGGAGGGTTGGAGTGTTGGACAGTACCGGCAGCAAGATTCGCGTGGCGATCATCGGTGTGGGCAACTGCGCGTCGTCGCTCGTGCAGGGTGTGGAGTTCTACAAAGACACGGACGGCGACGCGTTCGTTCCCGGCCTGATGCACACGACGCTCGGCGGCTACCACATCCGCGACATCGAGTTCACCTGCGCCTTCGACATCAACGAAACGAAGGTGGGCAAGGACCTTTCCGAGGCGATCTGGGCCGCGCCGAACAACACGATCAAGTTCTCGGACGTGCCGTTCCTCGGTGCGCCCGTGTACCGGGGCATGACGCACGACGGCCTCGGCAAGTACCTCTCCGAGATCATCACGAAAGCCCCCGGCCCCACGGCGGACATCACGCGCATCCTCAAGGAGACCGGCACGCAGGTCGTCATCAACTACCTGCCGGTCGGTGCCGAGCAGGCGACGAAGTGGTACGTGGAGCAGATTCTCAACGCGGGGTGCGCGTTCGTGAACTGCATCCCCGTGTTCATCGCCCGCGAGGAGTACTGGCAGCAGCGGTTCGAGGAGCGCGGCCTGCCGATCATCGGCGACGATATCAAGTCGCAGGTGGGCGCGACGATCACGCACCGCGTGCTGACGCGGCTGTTCGAGGATCGCGGCGTGCGCATTGACCGTACGTATCAGCTGAACTTCGGCGGCAACACCGACTTCCTCAACATGCTCGAACGCGAGCGGCTGGAGTCGAAGAAAATCTCCAAGACGAACGCCGTCACGTCGCAACTGCCGTACGACGTGGGCGCGGACAATGTGCATGTCGGCCCCTCAGACTACGTGCCGTGGCTGAAGGATCGCAAGTGGGCGCAGATTCGCATCGAGGGGACGACGTTCGGCAATGTGCCGCTGTCGGTGGAACTCAAGCTTGAGGTACACGACAGCCCGAACAGTGCCGGGGTGGTCATTGATGCGATCCGCTGCGCTCGTCTCGCCCTCGACCACGGGTTGAGCGGGGCGTTGGATGGGCCGTCGTCGTACTTCATGAAGTCGCCGCCCGTGCAGGTGACGGACGATCAGGCGCGGCAGGATACCGAGTCGTTCATCATCGCCTACCGCCGCGAGCGGGCCGTGGGCAACGGTCACAAGGAAACGGAGGTGGAGAACCTCTCCGCCGCCGAGCCGCTCGCCGCCCGCAACGACGACTGAAGGTAGCAACGAGCAGCGGGCGATGAGCAATGAGCAATGAGCAATGAGCAATGAGGGGGCGTACCGCAGGGTGCGCCCTTTCGCAACGACGAGGGCTTGCACAGTCGGCATCCCGGCGTCGTTCGTTGCTTTTGCCGCCATTGTCGCCTTGACCCAATGGAGAGGAAACACGCCATTCCTCGTATTTCTAGTACTACAGCCGCACTTGTGTGGTAGGCTTCTCGAAACCGAGAGGAGTCTATCACCATGTTTGCTGTCCCCTTCAGTGCTGACCTCGATGCCCTGCACGCCGCCATCGCGCCCCGCTTTCGTC
>JAABUN010001831.1_pt1 | contig 42764 bp, 44 predicted proteins | sample 5559311 | NCBI WGS metagenome assembly JAABUN01 (sample SAMN10711877, study PRJNA513370) | rock metagenome | isolation source: Antarctica rocks | place: Antarctica: Victoria Land, Siegfried Peak sud
CGGTGGACAATGCCGATAGCCAACTGGAGCGGAGCGATGAACCAATTCGCTATAATATTTGAAAACCGGCTGCCCAACAGCGGTTTCCAAAATAACTCATTTACACAAATTATTTAACACGCTCCAGTTTCATAATCGGCAAATATATTTGAAAAACTTTCATTAATTATAAAGGTTGATTTTTGCATTTCTTGAATTTAGAACACTAAACTTCATCATGAACCTGCTGAATTGAAATATTATTTATTTGCTATTTCGCCACATCCATTCATCCTGGCACTTTCTGATTAACTGATCATACAAACCGTCTTTCCGTAGATACGAAATAATCGAACAGTCGGCTTTAAGTCGTAAAAGTGTTCCAAAGGCTGGAGCCCAGGCATGCCGGTTAGCTGTTTTCTCAAGAATAGAATCATAGTTTGTTACGTTGTGTCTCAAGATACAAAATAACCATTCAAGTGATCCGGGATTCTTGTCTTTCTTCATACCTAAAAATTTTCGCTTCCAGGAAAGACAAAGATTAAATAAATCATCTGCATTTAACGACATCCAATTTTCATTGTTAATTAATTTCAAATTGCTTTGTTCGTTAAGTAAATCAGCATACTCTCCGAACAAGCTTTTTTTCCACGCCTCAGTAAAGATAAATATTGTTTCTTGGAGAATTAAAATTTCTCCGTTTAATTTATTAATTTCCATGAGTCGTGATGCTAACTCCAGTGGGGTATAAGTCAAAATACCACGTGATTTCTTTAAAGAATTTTTATTTACATTTTAAGATTTGAAATTACTTTAAATATTTCCGCATATTTATTTTGGTATAAATTTGAAGAGAAATTTCAATAAGCGAAAATTTACAAATCATGCATTGGAAAATTCCGAAAGAAAAATTATTTAGTAACTTTGAAGGCTAATTTTATTAGATTTGTGAATTTTGTCATGACCTCATACAAATGTTGTCTGGATTATAGTTATCACCTGATTTCAGAAGACAATTATTGAACAACGTGACACAAATACGTGAAGCCAGTCTGTTCATGCATAGATAAAAGGACGACACTTGTAAAATTAAACGTCGTCCTTTGGTCTCTTCACAATTAAGTTTTCAGCGATACGGTTCCATCTTTTTATCAATTTCTTCTAATGCCTCTTTGCTAAAATAGAAGTTCCGACCACGACCGCCTCCTTCTACAGGCACTAAAACGCCGATTCTAACCAAATGCCGAATTCTTTCGAGTTCAAGGTCAAGAAATTCCGCTGCCTCCGCCGTTGTATAGTAGTCTGTACTTGTTTGTATGTCGTGCAAAAATTTTCTGAAATTCATTATATCCTCCGCAATTCTTTTATGATTTCGCTCTACTTCCGAGCGTTATTCACAGTGATGCGAAATATATTTGTCAATGTCAATTGTTTGTAAAAATCATTCCACAAATAATTCATTTCATAAAACTTAACGCATTAATCTTGGTTTCAAATCGTATTCATACCTCTATGTTTGCTGACTCAAATTTTTTATTATCCATAAAACATTAAACATCTTTACCTGTTTCACATCTGATTATTAATTTAATTCTTAAATTCGAAGGCATCTACCAGGCAAACTAATTGGTTTGGAATTATATTTATTATGGTATTTGATGTCATCAATAAATCCGAGCTAATGTCTGGCACGATGAAAACAATAACCTTTCCCGATCTACATGATCGAGTACGACAAACAATCGAAAAAAGGCGTCAGCGACTACTTCACTATGATGATAACTACAACCTAGCTGCAGACTTTTACGGCTTCGAAATTTTTGAATTTCTGATTTTTTTAGAGTTAAGAGATGCAGGCGGCAATGCCACGCTGCACTATCCCGTAGCAATCGGACACGAACCCATCTTGGAAGATTCGATGCGCGAGCAACTTGCAATTTACAGCCGTTTGCTGCCGGGTCATCCGGTCGCAGTTATCGCTATTGAAAATACGCTCGTCAACTGGGAAGAGTGGGATTTGCTTTTCGCACATCCGACGGCGGAAGCATTGGTCGATGCGGTTCTTGAAAAATCAGAAAGAAAATTAATCAAGTCTAAGAAACAGATATCTGATCCTTTTTGTTGGCAGAAAGAGGAAATAGTGCAAGAACAGACGATTGAAGTAACCCGATTCTCCAAAAATGAAGACTCCGAACCTTTGCCGCTTGTTATTTCCACTAAGCATCATCGTTAGAATAAAATAAATTCACGAGCTGACAGATTCTGATTTTTTCGTAAGTTTCTGAAATTTCTGAAAATAGAAAAGGCATCCATAGGATGTCTATGAATGCCAGTTTTCTGGAGCCATCTGGCGGATTTGAACCGCCGACCTACTGATTACGAATCAGTTGCTCTACCACTGAGCTAAGATGGCTCATAAAGCCGAAACTCAAAATATAGTTTTTGAAATTCTCAAAGTCAAGCAAGAAGCATCCAGAAGAAATACTTTGATTAAAATCATTTAATTTTCCATATTTGTGGACGGAGCGTGACTGATTTACCTGACATGCAGTGCCGGCAGCGTTGTATGATGATTTGAAAAAATCAGTGCATCGGCATTCGCGACTTCCTTGCGCTGCTTATAATATGCCGACCGCTTCATAACACCGATTTCTACCAGTTTGTCGAAACCGAAAGTGTCGCATAAATGTAAAAATCCTGCCAGTCGGTGAAAGCGGCTTCCGTAACCATATTCTTTTTTCAATTTGAATAATCGTTTATCAAACGGAATCACCGGTTCGTGCAATCCTAACGCTTTGACTGCCGATGTCAAAACCGATTTAGCGACATCGAAATTCAGTAATGTTTGCGCTTGAATATCAGGCAGTTTTAATCGCCCGCTTAATCGTTTGACCGCTTCGGTGCTGTTGAAGCGAACTTCGAGGCGCAGAACGCCGCGTGCCGCTTCGACAGCTTCGGCACTAATTTTTTCATTCTTAAACAAATGTTTCGCTTCAAGACCTTTGTCGTAGCAGTAAATTTTCCAGCTATCGTTGGCGAATTCAACTGTTTCAATTTTTCCAATCAGCCTTCTTTTCATTCGCGGCGGTTCGGCTTCCGATGCGGCGGAAAGGTATGAATAGATCAAATCCTCTCCAACCGGAAAATTATAGCAGTATTCGATGCGACCGATATTTGCCTTATAAACATCGAAGAAAATACCAAAGCGGGTTGTTGCAAATTCCTGAAGAATTTTTAAGGCATCGCTTAATGCGGATTCGTCAAGCATTTTAACGTTGTGCCCGTAGATGAGTTTCGGCAGCGATGCCTGAACCCCTAAATAATATTTTGCATCGGGAGCGCGGAAACAAAACAGCGTTGGCGAATAATCAAGGTTATCGTCGCGGTAAAACGCCCGGTCACCTTTACGGGTGAATTTCGAGAATTCGGATGCCGGCAGAGGTGCCAAACTTAATTGCCGGTAATAACTGCTATCCATCATTTGATTTGCGCCTCGCTGTCGTTTTGTATTGCGTTCTTTTTTAAATCCTCAAGTTCAGCCAGAACTCCGGGCAAATTTTCGATGGTGGTTTTGCGGTATTGCAACCGATCTTCGCCGAAATGATCCATCAAACGGTCAAGAGCAAGCGCGACATAATCGGGAACAAGTTCCACTCCAACGCCTGAACGACCTATTTGAGCCGCCGCAAGCAATGTCGTGCCGCTTCCCAAAACCGGATCAAGAACAACTCCGTCCGGCTCTAAACAGAGTTCGATCAGCCGCCTGATAACTGAAACAGGTTTCGGACACGGATGTGTACTGCGCGGAAGTTCGCCTTCTTCACCACCAAGAAGTTTTTCTTCCAAAACCGTTATTTGCGAATCTTCGCCTGACCAATATCTCAACGCGCCCTTAATCCAGCCGAAGAATGCCAATTCGTGCGCTTCTTTGAAATAACCGTTGTTCTGGCGAAGATCCCATTTGTACCAGACAATGGTTTGACGAACTTCATCAATAATGTCTTCAACAGCATCCAAAACGGAGCGAATTTCATCAAGTCCGAAAAAAACGAAAAATGCGGAGCCCTCTTTTAGGTGAGGAGCGCAGTTAGAAAATATTTTGCGGATGAATAATTTATAATCGGCGGGCGAAAGGTTATCGTTCGGCAGCTTATCCAATTTATGCGCAACGGCATCCCGGAAATGCCCTCCCGCCGTCCAGTCGACATTCCACGGAATATCTGCAACCAGCAATCCGGCTTTCATACGTGAAAAAACAATTTTGAAGAATCGTTTATCGGTCGAATCGCCGCAGTAGATGATGTAAAACAAATTGGGATTTTCGCGATCAAACATTACCAAGACATCGCCCGGTTGAATATTATATTTTTGATTAATTAACTCGGCGTTGTGCGCTGTCGGTATACCAGATGCACCGGCACTCAACGTTTCATTAGCTGGCGGATTATTAATCGTTTGTGTTGCGCCGGTGTCGACTTTTGAAAATGAAGATTTCCGCTCGCTGTTGATACTTTCTATATTCATATAGTACGGGGCGCAGCCTCTGCGAAATATTCGGCGTATCTGCGAATTTTTCGCAGATAAAATGATGGCAAGCTCTCTTCTGATCTTTGCCACCTGACTGCCGTAAGACCCGCAATATCGGGCAATTTCCCGGTCAGAGCAGATTGTCCAAAACTCATCTTTGAGCAATTTGGCAACACTCCGAATTTTTTCGCGTTTGGTAAGACTTTTAGCATGCGAATTATTGAGCATCAGCCGCAGCAGCAATCCCTGCCTTAATGTGCAATCAACAACGATTGCTTCCACAGCTTCTGCACGCAGGTTACGTTTAGCTATCACTCGGTAATCGCCGTCAAGCGGATACAATTTATCCGACTCAGGATCGCGCATTAAATCGCGCATTAAAATAACTGGCGGCAGAACCTGACCGCTGCGTAACTTATTAACTAATTCATCGATAGTATCCTTATCGGGAAAATCACGAATCTTTAAGTATTCGTGACATTCAATTTCTGACAGATTAACGGTCTCCGTTTCCATCTGCCCGCTTTGAATTTTAATAATCAACGCCTCCGCCGCCTGCCCATCCGCATCGCTAAAACTATTTTCACGATTTTTCGGCAACTTCTTTTTCAAGCCGTTGTATTGCGGATTGTTCAACTTTTCTGTTCGATTTGGTATAAACATAATCTTTTCCTCTGTCTAAGTTTGTGGCGCACTTCGCCCACCGCGCTTTTTCAAAGGCGCGTAAATTTGTTCTATTGATTTTCCAGATTTATTTGCGGCGTTCGCCCCAATTGGTTATCGCCGTGCTTTGCGACGAAACGCCTGTTTCGCAACTCTGCAAAAATTCTTGAAGGTGCCGCGGATCAAAAAATACCCGGCGGTTAATCCGGTAGCAGCGCAATTTGCCACGTCGAATCAGCCGCCATGCAGTGACCCGCGAAAACGGCAGATCTGCGAATGTAAGTAAATTATTTTTATTGAATTCCGCCATTTATTTAATCGCCAAAGAATTTTCGTTTCGTTGAGCGTTTCGCCCCGTAAAACTAAGGTAAACCTTTGGTAATCAAGAAGTCAGGCGTTTTAAAGGCATAATTGTCCTTCAAAAGGACAAACGAATTCTGCTAAACTATTCGGTAAACTGGGATTATTGATTCTTAAAAATATGGTTGAAGAAAAGTTAGAACAACGCATCCAGGATGTTTGCGACAGATATAATGATTTGATAAACAACGCCTCCACCGATCAGGAAAAAGAAAAACTTAGGAAAGAACTAGACCTCGCCCGCCGTCTTGTTTATTTCTGTGCCGAGATGAAAAAGCGTCGATTGGCTGCCGGCAAAACGCAGAAGCAATTAGCTGTGGCAATCGGAAAAAGCGAGTCTTACGTCAAACAAGTTGAAGCCGGTATCATTTTGCTTCAAAACAAACCCAAAATAGTTGACAAGGTGGTTAAAAGTTTATCCGGTTGGTCGCGCCACGAAGCTTACAATATGCTTGGAATCGAATACGAACGTCTATCTGAAACAATGACTTTGGACAAAGCCAAAGAAGCGTTCGCCATTGCGCTCGTTGATTCTCAAAATGCCAATCAGTTTATTCTGCAGGTGTTGAATATAAGAACTAAATTTGAAATGGATTTCCGGCAGAAAATGCCGGGAGAATTTCTGCCGTCGCAAGAAATTGCGTCAGTTCTCTTCAACATCAAAGATATGAATTCGGCAGAGATTGCCAAAGCATTTGTGAAAATCGGAATAAAAGCAAACTTAACCCAGAAGCAGTGGGAAAGAATCTTTCGCGCTTGTAAAAATGACTACGGAAAAAGTTCTCTAGAACCTCTTGAAACGGCTTTGCAAACAGTAATGTGGAATGAAGAAACGGATCAAAGCAAAGCAGCCGCAGAACAAGAAGCAAATGTTATGAAAACGTTCGAAATCAACATTGACGATTTGAAAGTAGTAAATGAGGAAACAACCGCCGCCGGTGTCAAAAGTCTTAAAAGAAATGCTTTTTTTATTTTGAATGAATGCTTCACTCACTTGCTTACCGATAAGGAACGCCAAACTTTTATGAAACTGATGGATTCTATCGAAGGTCGTTCGTAAGGTTTGATTATTCGGCTTTTGGAAAGAATTAATTCGACTGCATTGCATTTTCCACTTAAACGAGACTGGCAAATTAACAGTCATCAGAAAACCAAAATTATTTTTTATTGTCGAAAGCAATTCTTTAAAAGTTTGTAATTTCGTATCTTATGCTTTGCGATGATACTGCCCCATTTGATTTAATTAATTGCAAGCAAAATTCCCGCAAGTTTTTAATTTACGGGAACAATTTACGGGAAACGGTTTGTAAGAATAAAATAAGACAATGGGAAATAGTTGTATAAAAACAATAGAAATAATAAGATAAAGCATCTTCGCCATCCTAGCTCAGCTGATAGAGCATTCGATTCGTAATCGAAAGGTCGTGGGTTTGAATCCCATGGATGGCTCCAATTATCTTAACTAAACAAACGGCTTACAACTTCAGCATTTTGAATTTTGTAAGCCGTTTTTCTTCTGCACACAACTTTGCATACAATTAATTTCAAACTGTTATTTTCTGCTGAGTCTAATTTTTCAAAACTATTGAATTCCCTGACTATTACCCAAAGTTTAGTACGAGTCTTAATTGCGGAGCCAATCATTAAATGCTGAAAGTGTCGTAATTACGTAAGTTATTGCAGCATTTTTGTTTATTTGAATTTATGCGTAACCGGGCAGAGCGGGCGAAACGGGTAAAACGGTAATCTTTAGATGTTCCGATAAATTTTGCTAGAAAATCAAGTTCATTGAAAATTTAAGTAGGTTATGAAACTTGATAACCTGAAAATGTTTCCCGATAACCGAGTTAAGTCATTATTTGGACTTGCGCCCGATATTTTGGCACAAGTGATTATCAAAGTCTTGCCTGTGTTAGAGCAAAACCGCGAAATCAGATTACGAAATAAAGACCGCAAACGGAGGTTTGTCAAAGGCGATGGTCGTCCGCCGGAAATGTTGCCGATTCACAAACTTCTGATGACTTTGCTGTATCTCAGACAAAACACTTCGGCAACGGTGGTCGGACAACTGTTCGGTTTTAGTGCCGATTCGTTTGAGCAGAATGCTTTCCCCGAAGTCTTGCCCGTCTTAAAAGAACTGTTTCCGGCTTCGCGGTGGGAAGCCGTTCGGCGACATCGAAACGAAAAATGGAATCCTGATGAAGTTGATAAAATAATCGTTGACAGCTTTGAAACACCGCTTCCGCGACCGTCGGACAATGACCGGCAAAAACGAGTCTATTCGGGGGAAAAGAAGCGACACAAGTTGAAAACGCAAATTTATACTGACCAAAAAGGAACAATTTTAGATGTCAGCAGCGGACATCGGGGACCAAAATCGGATGTCAAAATATGGAATGAAACCGAATTGCCCGATGAACTAAAAGAGAAACCAAAAACAGGCGACAAAGCATACATTGGAGCTGAGAAACCAACGCTAATCCCGAAAAAGAAACCGAAAGGAGGCAAGTTAAGCGAAGCGGAAAAAGCAGAAAATCGGCGAATTTCTCAGGAACGAATATATGTCGAACACAGCATCCGCAAAGTCAAAGGTTATCGAGTCGTGAGAGATGAATTCAGATTAGCACAAGGAATCTTTCCAACCGTTGTTTCAGCAGTTGTTGGACTAATCCAATTTGCAGATTTAATGAACTAAGATTTTCAAAGAACAGGCGTAGCTTACTTACTTTTCAACTTTATCGGAATATCTTTTGGATTCGGTTTGGACACAGTTTTCTTAACACCTTGAAGAAATACACAGCACTAATCAAACAAGTGACCTAATTGTATTTCTTACATTTCCCTCATCGCTTTTTGATTCGAGGCAATTCGGTAAAACGACAAAATGACGGTTTCCGTTAAAATAACCGAATCACCCCGGTTAATCGCCTGTGCCAGCCACGCGGCGACTCGCGTGTGCTGCGCCGTATCTTCGCAATGGGCGTAAATCAGGACGTTGGAGTCGAGCAGAAATGTCATATTTCGTCGAGCAGCTCTTCGAGACGTTCCGGCGCAATCTCCGGTCGGAGTCCGGTTTTGAAAGTTTTTAATTGAAATTATTGCTGCCGGACGAGAAGACTGTCATTGACCTGAAAACCTTTTCGCAACAAATCATTAATGAGCGTCTTTTCCGACATATTGGTTTCGGCTGCTTTTACCGCAATCACATCGGCGATGTCGCCCTCGATGGTCAATGTTTTTCTCACCGTGCGCCGATTTTTATAAGTTTTAAGATTGTCTATAATGAAATTATGCGACAAAGGAACGAAAGAGTAAAATCTTTTTGTATCTTGATACACTCTTATCTGTTTCGACTTTGTAAAGTGCAATTTATTTCTTCTCGGGGTTGAACAGGTGAAGGTCAAAATTTCTCACGTCGGAAATATATATTTTCGCCAAAGGTGTGCGTCAGAACTACAGTTTATTTTTGAGCGAAAAATTACAAATAATTACATATTACTCATCATCGGACTCGATATATATCGACCTACGTCCAAGTAACCGGAAAACATTTCGATAGAAAACTTCTTAGACTGCCGAAACTAATCCTTTTTGATTTCTGCTAAAATAGCAACATGCCGTTCGCCCTTAAACCGATTTCCGCCCGCCGCGCACTCTCTTCAACCTATGGGTCTAACATTGCGATCAATCCTTATCAGGGCTGCGTCTTCGCGTGCGAGTTCTGCTCGGCGATTAAGATGAATTATTTTACCGGGCGGACTAAAGAGAAGTGGGACAAAACCGGTTGGGGCGAATGGATTGACTACAAAACAAATCTCGTCGAACTGCTCGAGCGGGAAAAAGCCCAAGTCGTAAAATCGAAGATTTACTTCGGCAACGCGACCGACATTTATATGCCAATCGAGCGAAAGCTGAAACTCGTGCCGCCAATTCTTGAATTCTTTCTGAAAAATCCGCCGCGCGAACTTGAAGTGCAGACCAGAGGCACTTCACGCGACATTCAGCGAGACATTCCCGCTCTGCAAAAGCTCGCGCAAAAAACGAGCGTCATTATCAGCTATTCGATTCACACCGACCGCGATGATGTCAAAAAGATTTTCGAGCCGAAAGCGCCGTCGCTCGATGAACGCGAACACGGTCTCAAACTCTATTTTGAAGCGGGACTTGAGACGAGGCTTTCCTGTATGCCGATTCTTCCCTTAAATCCCGAAAATTTTGCCGCCCGCTTCGCTCCCTACATCACCAAAAGAGTCTGGATCGCGTCAATGAATCACAAGGAATTAACCGATGATTTGTTCAGAAGGCATTTTCCCGAATGGCTCGACGAGCGAACGGTCGAAGGAGCGATGAAGCAGACGGTCGCGGCTTTCGAGCGGTGTGGCGTGCAAGCGTTTTATCAATCGCTGCAATCCGGCAGATGAATAAGCCGGCAATACGAGAAGCTGCTTAAATTCAAAATCTTAACTCAATACAAAATGACTCTTTTGTGTATCAGGTCAATGTCATAGTGCGATAGCCGAATGTAAATTTTTGAAGTATTCAAATTGTTTATTTTCAAATAACTCCTTTACATAAATTTTGCAATCAATCGATTTAATTAGGGCTGATATATAACTGCTGTGAAAGATTTTCGGGGATTCAGAAGGCGCAGTTTTTTATCCGCCGTGATTATCTTCTCGTCCGCATTTTGTAGAATTATTCGTCGTAATTGTGCAACGCAAAGCAATGGTTTGATGGCAATCAGCTTGGCAGCCAAATTCGTTACTTCCGGTGCAGCCATACTGGTGCCGCTCCACGTGTGTTTTCGTCCGCCCGGCACATTGCTTTCCACTTCATAACCGTTGGCGTAAACGTCAACTTTGCCGTAGCTGGTCGAAGCCGCTTTTTCGCCCGATTTCTTCAGCTCGTCTTCGTTCATAAAAACCGGCATCAACTGGTCTGCGCCTCTTGCCGATTTGAGCGCGGACTTCTTTGAAATCGACGTTTTTCCCGACTTCTTGCAAAGCTCGCTGCCACGCTTCGGCGTGCATATCGACCGTATCGACGAGCGTTCCGTCAACGTCGAAAATCACTGCTTTAATCATTTTTTTAATTCCCCTTAGGTTCGATTATTTCAAGTTTTTTAATTTATGGCGAAGCGTGAATTTACACTTTTTAATTCACGCTTCGCCGTCGAAAATTTTACTCGTTCCGACTACGCATTTCTGGTTTCGGCGCGTGCCGGAATGTCTTTCGGCGTTGCTAAATATCCGCCGACTGCCGCCGCAATCGCGCTTAAAAGCAATGCTAAAAATGCCCACAAAGCCGCGCTCGACACGCCTTCCGCCGTTTTCTGCCCGATTTCTCTGGCTTTCTGTTCGGCTTGCGCTTTGGTTTGTTCGTATTGAACCTGCGCTTTTTCGTATGTCTGCTGATATGAAGCGACCGTCTGTTCGGCTTCGGGTCGTGATTTTCCCGTGCGCGCCATCACGACGTTGACGAGAGCTTCTTTGTCGGCGGCGTTGAAAGTTTTCTCGCCGCTTTTCGAGATGCGGTCAAGCACGCTCGCAACGGTGTCGTCGGAATTTGCCGGGTCGCTCGCGGCGTCTCCGGCGGCGTTCTGTGCTTGATTAACCGCCCCGTTCGCTTGGTTCTGAAGCGCGCCGGGCTGCAATTCCGCTTTTCCGGTCTGCTTTAAAGTCTTTGTAATTTCGTTCTTAATCGAACTCATATCAATTCCGCTTTTCTGCAACTGGTCCTGCGCCGCGCCCGCAATCGCCGGAGCGGACGAAGCCGCCGCCGTTCCCGCCATTGACAATCCGCTGCCCAAAACGCGGAAAGTTCCGCCGATGAGCGAGCCGATAGTCGTCGTCAAAAGATAAAAAAGCAACAAAGTCGCCAAGCCCCACGTCAGCAAACCGTGCAGCAGCGAGTCAATCGGGCGCGGCATTCCGGCTAATCGCCCGGCAACCCAGCCGCCCGCGAACAGCGAAATCAAAGTCGTCAGCGCGAACCAGATGCCCGCGCCCGTGCCTAAGCCCGAAGTCGGGTCCTGCTGGGTCATCGGATTTACCGCCGACGCGCCGATGCCCAAACCCAAAATGCTCAATGCCAATTGCGTAACCAATGTGATGACCGCGCCCGCGAAAATCGCGCCCCACGACACGCGCTTGACTGCCGCCGCCGCCGTGCCGCGGTAATCGATTCGGTCATCCGTTTTATAATCCCGAACTGTTTCGACGCGCTGCACTTCGATGCGCTCGCCGCCGATGCCCGAATTCTGAACCGTTTTACTTTCCACCCTTTTCTCATCCGTCATAATCTTTTCTCCTCAGCCGATAATTTGTTTATAAAAATTCTGCAAACCGAATGCGCCCGGTAAAAACACAAAGTTATTAAACCGTCGCCGCTTCTAACCAGCCGCAAAAAGCTATTCTAAAAATCCTATATTCCAACCGTAGCGGGAAACGATACGGACAAACAACCGTGTAATCACTTGGACGCGCATAAGTGTTTATACAGTAAAACCGGCGGCGGATTATTGTTTTTGATTTGTAAATTGCCGGGATTAGCTCGGCGGCTCGCGTCGATATTCTCGAAACGGATTAACGGATTAAATCGGTGTTTGCCGGAAATTATTCGAGCGCGGCGGCTTCTTTCGCCATCTGCTCGCGCTCGATGACGTGGCGGGCGAGTTCGACGCGGTTCGAGAGATTTTTTTTGGCGAGAATGTGCGAGACGTGCATCTCGACGGTGCGGTAGCTCGTGCCGAATTCGCGGGCGATTTCCTTGTTGCTCAAGCCGCGTGAAACCGCTTCGGCGACTTTCGTTTCCGTTTCGGTCAATTCCGAATCGGGCGCAATTTCGCGGGCGCTCGTCGCGGTTTCATTCAAATTATCCGCCGCGGCGATGCTGGCGACGCGGCGATGCGTCCGGCGCACGCGGTCGAGAATGTTGACGATTGAAGCGAGCAGCTCTTCCGGCTCGAACGGCTTTGTCAGATAAGCGTCAACTCCGGCGCGCAAGCCTTTGATAAAATCTTCGCGCCCGTCGCGTGCGGTCAAAAAGATAATCGGAATCAAATCGGTGCGCGCGTTCGAGCGGACGTGGCGGGCGAGCGCGAAACCGTCGCCGCCGGGCATCATTATATCGCTGACGATTAAATCGGGAATCGTTTCCGCTAAGTGCATCATCGCGTCGCGCACGCTGCGGGCGGCGGCGACTTCAAAGCCTTCGAGCTGCAAGGTTTTGACAATCAAGCCGAGCAGAGCGGCGTGGTCTTCGACGATGAGAATGCGTTTGCGCGTCGCTTCGTTCATACGGTAATTTCCCCGCGCTCGTCAAAATCGTATTCGTCCGTCGCGTCGAGTTCGTCCGCCTCCGCGTTCCAGATTGGCAGGAAAATAGAAAATCGGCTGCCCTTTTTCGGTTCGCTTTCGACTTCGATACGCCCGTCGAGCGCGTTTATCAGGCGCTTGGCGAGATATAAACCCAAGCCGACGCCGGGCGTTTCGGCGCGTCCCGCCGCGTCGTCGGGCGTGCCGTCGATTTCCGAATCGTGCGCCGCCGGATTGCGTCCGCGAAAAAACTTTTGAAAAAGATTCGGCAAATCTTCCGGCGCGATGCCGCGTCCGTTGTCGGCGATGCGGACGACGATTTCCGACAACGAAATTTGTTCGGCGGTAACTTCGATGCGTCCGCCTTCGGGCGTATATTTGACGGCGTTCTCGATAATCGTGCAAAAGGCGCGGCGCAGAGCTTTGACATCGCCGCGCACGAGCGGCAGATTTTCGCCGTTTTCGACCGTTAATTCCTGCTCGCGGGCGCGGGCGGCGGGACGTTCGATGCGGTCGCACGAGCGGAGAACATCGGCGATTTTTAGCGGTTGATGTTTGAGATTAACCGCGCCCGCGTCGAGGCGCGAGATGTCGAGCAGGTTGATAATCATATCAATCTGCCGGTCGCATTCGGTTCCGATGGTTTCCAGATACTCGCGCTTCTCCGCATCGGTTACGCCGTCGCGCAGAATCAGGCGCACGGCGGCTTTTATCGTCGTCAGCGGCGTGCGGAATTCGTGCGAAATCATTTGCAGAAATTCGTCTTTGGCGCGGTTGGCGCGTTCGGCTTCGCACCGCGCCGCGTCCGCCAGCTCGCGTTCGTGTTCGGCTTCGAGCCGGGCTTTCTGCTCGCTGACGAGCAGCGCGGCGTTCGCTTCTTCGGCGCGGTTGCGTTCCCGTTCCAATTCTTTGCGTTTGGTGATGTCGCGCGAGCAGGAAAGCAGCCGAACGAGTTCGCCGCCGGTTGTTTCGACGCGCTGCCACATCGTCTCCAGCCAGACGTATTCGCCCGATTTGCGGCGCATACGGTATTCGCTCATCGCTTCGCGCGCGCCGCCGAGCAGCGGCTGATGCGCGTCTTCTTTAAACGGCGCGACATCTTCCGGGTGAAAAAAATCATACGGATTTTTGCCCGCCAGCTCATCCGGCTCGAAACCGAGAACGCGCTCCGCCGACGGACTCAAATAAAGAAACGCGCCGTCTAAATCGTGCAGGCAAACGAGGTCGCTGATGTTCTCGGCGAGCATCCGGTAACGATTCTCCGATTCGCCGACGCGCTCGTCGGCGAGCGTCAATTCGGTTACGTCCGTTATCACGCCTTCGAGCGCGACAATTACGCCCGCGCGGTCGAAGACGAAGCGAAAGCGGTCGCGGACGTGTTTTAAATCGCCGGATTTGCTCGTCAGACGGTAGGAAAAAAGATGCGAAACGGTATTGAACGGAACGCTCTCGTTCATCAAATCACGCACGGCGGCGCGGACGCGCTCGCGGTCTTCCGGGTGCATCACGTCGTCCCACGAAACGCGGCGCGATTCGACAAAATCAGTCGCCGAATACCCGACGATTTCCACACCGTCGCTCATAAACTCGCTCGTCCATTCTTCGTCCGCCCGGCAGCGATAGACGATGCCGGGCAAATTGCTGATAAGCGTTCGCAGAAAACGCTCGCGCTCCTCAAGTGGCAGTTCGGCAAGCTCCCGCTCGACATCCGGCGCTTTCGGAGAAAATTCCGCGTTCACGTTGATATTTTCCATCGCTTTACATCTTACCCGTATTTAATTGCCGTCGCGCCGGTTTTACCCAAAGTTTATGGCAGAAAAGGTTAAAACGAAAACGCGCTTCGGCAGCCGTTTACACTCTTTTTCCGTCCAAGTGATTATACTTGCGCGTTTTACAGTGTGAACACTGTTTCGAGAATCGCCCGCGAATCGTTACAGTATAAATAAACTCCCCGATAGAAAATCCAAAACGGTTAAAAGAGGTGTTTCATTGATATTTCAATTCGACAGTAAAGAATATCACGGCGCGACCGCCGTCGAAATCATCACGCGGCTCGCCGCCGACGCTTCGGGATTTATCGCTACCGGCGGCGACGCGGTGCGCGAGTTTCTCAAATGGTCAATCGGCAAATTCGGCGACCGCCTGCCGCCGCGCGAAATGGAAATCAGCGACCGTCTCGACGACGAAGCGCTCGCCCGCAATCATCTGCTGCTGCTCGACGAATACCGCATCGGCAAGCTGATTGAAGAAAGTCGTTGAGATTCGGCGGCGAACGGCGCGAAAATTCCGGCAGCGAAACAGTAAAAAAAATAATGTGATAAATTTTAGTGTGTTACCGGAGATAAAATAAATTTTAGCGAGGAATAATTTTATGAAAAACAATCCGCTCAGAGAACTGCAAAAATACGGACAGAGCTTCTGGCTCGACAATATCAACCGCCCGCTGATAACTTCGGGCGAGCTAAAAAAACTCGTCGAAACGGACGGCTTGCGCGGCGTAACGTCGAACCCGACGATTTTCGAGAAGGCGATAACCGAATCGGACGCCTACGACGAAGAATTCGAGCAAGCCGTCAAGGAGAGCAAAGATTTCGCCGTCGCCGCCGTAACCGCCGCGCTGACGACGAGCGACATCAAACAGGGCTGCGACATTCTGCGCCCGGTTTTCGACGAATCCGAAGGACAGGACGGCTACGTCTGTCTCGAAGTTTCGCCCGATTTGGCGCACGACACCGACGGGACGATTAAGGAAGCCCGCGAGCTGCACGAGCGCGTAAATCGCAAAAATCTGATGATAAAAGTTCCGGCGACGCCCGAAGGCATTCCGGTTATCGAACGGCTAATCGCCGACGGCATCTGCGTCAACGTTACCTTGATGTTCGCGCCGGAAACTTACGAAGCGGTTGCCGAAGCGTATTTGAAAGGTTTGGAACAGCGAGCGGCGCGCGGCGAATCAATCAAGGAATTGGCGTCGGTCGCCAGCATTTTCGTCAGCCGCGTGGACACGAAAATCGACAAACTGCTCGAAGCGAAAATCAATGAAACGACCGACGAAGCAGAGAAACAACAACTTCAAAATCTAATCGGCAAAACCGCAATCGCCAATTCCAAATTGATGTATGAGCGATATTTGGAAATCTTCGGCGACGATAACGAACGCTGGCGCAAATTAAAAGAAAAACAGGCTAATCCGCAAAGGCTTTTGTGGGCTTCGACTTCGACGAAAAACCCGGCGTTTCCCGATACTTATTACGTCGAAGCTCTTATCGGCAAAGACACGGTTGACACGATGCCGCCCGCGACCGTCGACGCTTTCCGCGACCACGGCAACGTTTCGGCGACGCTCGAACAGGGATTCGGCGAAGCGCGGGAGACGATTGACGCGATAAAAAAAGCCGGAATTAACTTTGACGAAGCGATGAACGAACTGCAAGCGGAAGGCGTCGCCGGATTCGTCAAATCGTTTGAAAACCTGACCGCCGCGCTCGTCAAAAAACACGAATCGCTCGCGCGGGCGATGGGTAAATAGACAGCCCGGAAAATTAACGAACAAGACGAACAAGGGGAAAAATCAGGTGAGTAAAAAATCCGCGTCCAAAAAACGCGAGTCGAAAGAAAATTCGGCAAAAAAAAGCGAATCGAAAAAGGCGAAAAAGAATTCCGCCGCCGAGTCGCCGATTGATTCCGCGCCCGCCGTCCACGAAAACCGTGTTTCGATTATCGGCTGCGGCAACGTCGGAATGGCGAGCGCGTTCGCCCTTTTGCAGAGCGAGCTTGTCCGCGAGCTGGTTTTGATTGACCGAGACCCGGACAAAGCCGAAGGCGAAGCGATGGATTTGCAGCAGGCGATTGCCGTCCCGATGGAGTCGCCGGTCAAAGTTACCGCCGGAAATTACAAGGACGCGGCGGCGAGTTCGATTGTGATTATCACGGCGGGCGTGGCGACGGATAACCCGGAAGTTTCGCGGCTCGAACTGCTCGGCAAAAACATCGAAATTATCCGCGAAATCGTCGGCAAATTAAAAGCCGAAAATTTTCAGGGCATTTTAATCGTCACGACGAATCCGGTGGACGTTCTGGCGCAAATCGCGCAAATCGAATCGGGCTTGCCCGCGAGCCGCGTTATCAGCACCGGAACGGTTATTGACACCGCTCGGCTGCGCGTGCTGCTGGCGGAACGATTAGCGGTCGAGCCGCGCGCGGTGGACGCTTTTATCATCGGCGAACACGGCGATTCGGAAATCGCCGTCTGGAGCGCGGCGCGCGTGGCGGGCTTGCCGCTCGCCAAATTTCCCGGCGCGGACAAACTTCCGGCTCCGGCGGAAATGCTCGAAACGATTCGCCGAGCCGCGCCGGAAATCGTCAAGCGCAAAGGCAACACTTCCTACGCCATCGGCTTATGCGTCCGCCGCATCTGCGAAGCGATTCTGCGCGACGAACGAATGGCGCTGCCCGTCTCCACGCTTTTGCAGGGCGAATACGGCATCAACGGTGTTTATCTCGGAACGCCGTGCATCGTCGGCAAAAACGGCGTCGAGCGCGTCATCGAACTCGAACTCGGTAAAACGGAAAAAGCCGGTTTGCTCCGTTCCGCCGACGTTCTCCGGCAGGCGCTCAAAGAGTGTGAGTAATCGTCTGACAGGCACGGAGAATCGAAAATATTTTTCAATTCGCCAAAATAATAAGCATTTAAAATAAACTTTTTGCCATAAAAAGGTGAAAAGCGGAAAGGACATTTTTAGAAATTATAAAAATGTCCTTTCCGCTTTTCACTTCGGCTCAATTATGCCGCGCTGCTCGCCCGCGCTGTGTCGGTGTTTTCCTCTTCAAGTTCAAAAGCGTAAACCTTTTTTGCCAGTCCGATTTTCTCCAGAAAGCGGATTTGAATCCAGTTGATGTCGAATTCGTGGCGGGCGAGTCCGTGCCGCGCCGAGCGCGGGTGCGCGTGATGATTGTTGTGCCAGCCTTCGCCGAACGTGAGCGCGGCGACAAGTGCGTTGTTGCGTGAATCGTCGGGCGTCTCGAACCGGCGCGTTCCCCACAGATGCGTCGCCGAATTGACCAGAAACGTCGAATGCCAGCCGATGACCTGACGCAGACAAATCGCCCACAAAACCATCGTCCAGCCGCCGACGGCGAAAACAATCGCGGCGGCGATAATCGTCGTCAAGAAAAAATATTTCGACACGACGACGTGAAATTTGTCTTTGAGCAAATCGGGCGCGTAACGCCGAACGGTTTCCTCGTCGTGCGTGAGCGCGGTGCCGCGCATCAGCCAGCCGATGTGCGCCCGGAAGGTTCCGTCGCGCGGCGAATGCGGGTCGTTTTCGGTTTCGGTAAAGGCGTGGTGCATCCGGTGCGTCGTAACCCATTGCAGCGAACCCGATTGCAGCGCGAGCGTGCCGCAGAGAGTTAAAAAATACTCGACCGATTTCGGAGTTTTATAACCGCCGTGCGTCAGCAGACGGTGATAACCCATTCCGATGCCCCAACTGTTCGTCACCCACCAGACAACGAGAGCGGCTAATAAATTCTGCCAGCTAAACGCAAACAAAGCCCAAACCGCCATAATGTGAAAAACGACGATGACGATTGAGGTGTCCCACTGAATTTGTTCTGATTTTGAGTTTTTCAACTCGATTATGTTTTGCAATACTAAACCCCTTAAAATAATGCTCGACGACAAAAATTAATACTTCCGACTTCTCTGCTTGGATGTTAGTTATAACAATTTTTGGACAGCGTGATTGTAAGATTTTCGTAATAAGAATGAATTGTCTAAATACGACGCCGGATTTACCGGTCAGGCTGTTTCGGATTGATTATTAATTTTGAATTTGCCCTGCGAAGCAGGCGGAAAAAACGAAGAGAGGACTCTTGGGCTTAAGATTCCGCTTGTTCAGACTGCCCCGTTCCCGCCTGTTCCGGTAAAAAAGAATTTTTGTTCGATTGTCGGCGCGTAACGGGCAACCGAAGCATCGACCACACATTTTCCAATCGCCCCCGAATTATCCGAATAAACATTTCCAAACTCTTTAATCGTTCGCAGCTCGCCGTTTTCAATTTGTTTGAGCCAAACCGAAATTATCCGCCTCAAAAAAACTCCATCTACGGGTTACTGTAGGATTGCACAAAAATTGATTCTGTCACAAAAATTCAAGAAATCACACAATAATAAAAGGTCAGTGGAATTTGAATTCCGCCGCCTTTTTTTGGTGTTTTCTTTATGAAAGAAGATGGTTCTCCCGGACGAATTCCGCGAGCCATTTTTGTGATTGGTCGCGCACCCGGCGAAAGATTTCCAGCCGAAAATTGTAATCGCCGACGCTTTCAGGCGGCGGGTCTTCAAAACTTTGGTGAACGCGCGTCGCTGTGCCGGGAAAGACTGGACAGCTTTCTTTGGCATTGTCGCAAACCGTAATGATGTAATCGAATTGCTGTCCGGCAAATTCGTCAATCGATTTAGAGCGATGAGTGGATATACCAATCCCGATTTCTCGCATCGCTTCGACTGCTTCGGGACGCACTTTGCTCGGAGCGACGCCCGCACTTTCGACTTCGATTCTGCCGCCGCTTATCTTACGCAACAATCCCTCCGCCATCTGACTGCGCGCCGAGTTGCCGGTGCAGAGAATCATTACTCGTGTTTTAGGAGTCATAATTTTGCGTTTTCTCTTTATTGTTTCTCGTCGTCGTGCGGAACAACGACGGTTTTCGCTTCTTCCGGCGTTACGGGAACGAGCCAGCGAAAAAGCAGCGTTGCCGCGACCGCTCCCGAAAGCTGCGCGGCGATAAAGCCCGGAGCATCTACGGGACGAATTCCCGCGAAAGTGTCGCTCATCGAGCGCGCCAGAGTAACCGCACTTTTAATCTCGAAGTATTTTTTGCTGCTCTGGCTGACCGAACGCGCCTTCGTCTTTTGAACTTAATGCGCGACGGCGAAGTTTGCGTTTGTTTCTTTGCCGAGACTTTGGAAACGAACAATCCAAAGATTTCCAGACATCTTTCGTATTTGAAACGCGCGAAACTGGTCGCCGGACGGCGCGACGGCAAATGGATGCACTATCGTATCGTAGAACCGAAAGACAAAGGAGCGGCGGAAGTTTTCAGTCGCGTAATGGAAATGCTCGACAAAGATAAGGAAATGCAAATTGACCGCAAAAATCTGGCGGCGGTTTGCTGCGCTCCGCAGCTTATCGGAATCAGTTCGGCTCGGAAATCTAATATCACTGAAGCGGTTGCTAAAAAAGGGCTGCCCAGTAATTTCGGTTAGACCTTTTCCTGGTTGACTTAAAGCTAATTTTGATTAGCTCTTTTTATAACAGCACGCGCCGCCGTTGCAGCAAGCAGTGCCGGGCTGACAGCTTATCTTTTTCAACTTTCCTCGCCTTATCGAAAATCGTCGGGGAAAAACGAGCAGCAATCGAATATCGGATTATCATTTTGAAAATTCTCGAATTGAGACGCATTTTCAACTTTTGACGATTTGTTGACGTTTGATTTAGTGCAATTATTCTTTTTAGCCAGCGGACGGCTTTCCGGCGGATTTTTTTATTACAATCTTCGCAATTTCGTGTTTCCGGCTTCTTTACCGGCGACGATTGATTCGACCAAATTTTTTTCGACCGTGGCAATCGCCCGGTTAATCAATTCCGTCCGGTCGTAAAACGTCTCAAGCTCGACGCCTTTCGGCAGAGTTTTTTTGATTTTCTCGACGCGATCCTTAACCGCTTCGACGACCGTGCGCGAGTTTTCGCCCGTTAAGCCCGCGCCGCGCAGCCGCGTTTCGACATCGGCTTTGAAGTTATTCCGCATCGTGTTCGGATTGCTTAGTCTTTCAACCGCGCGGTAATCGATTTTGCCTTCGACATTGATTTGTATAGGCGCGTAATTCTTTTCGACAAATCGGGCTTTGTGCCGAACTTGATTGCCCTGCCATTGATAACCTTCGGGCAGCGGGTTGCCTCGTCTCACTTCTCTGCCAATCCAGTTTTCAATCTCGGTTCGGTTTTGGCTGCCTGGCTAACTTTAGCGAGTTTGCCGGAGACGCCGAGCAATTTGCACTGGCTCAAGCATCACGTCCTGCCACTCAAGGGTCAAGATTTCATTTCTGCGAAAGCCGCAATCGAGCGCGATATACAAAATCGGAAGCAAATGCTTTCGCTCGTCCGTGCAAAATTGAAGTAACCCGACTTCTTCAACTTCTGTCAAAATTCGGCTGCGCTTGGTTTCCAAATTCGGCTGAATCAGTTTTTTGCCTTCTTTCATCGGATTGACTCTCAGCCATTTATTTTCGATTGCGTAATTAAAGACGCGACTGAGCGTGGCTAATTCACGATGGTTTTGCGCGAAACTTATTTTGCGTTTCGTTCGTTCAGAAACGGTCGAAAGGCGTTTTTCACGGAAAATTTTAATGTCGTTGTAATTGATTTTACCGAGTTCCCTGCCGCCGAGATGAGCGCGTAAAGTTTTCAAATAGCTTTTTACAGAGTTTGACGATTTATAACCGCTCACCTTTACGCCGTCGTTGAAGACAGCTTCTTTAACGCAGTCTTTTTCAAAACGGTCTGCCAAATGATTAAACGTAAATTTTTCCGCGCTAAAGGCACTTGCGCCCAAGGTTATTATATTTTTCTTCGAGGTCTTGCAGTTCTTCTTTAGCTTCGATGCGCGTTCTTTTTTCGCGGCAAATCTCACGCTGCTTGCCGGTTTGGTCAATGTAAACCAGCCGCGCAACGTAAACGCTCTTGCCGGATTTCTTCGCGCGTTTGCAAACGCTTCGCTTAATCAGCTTTTACCAAATAAAAAATATGATTAATCCTCTATTTTTTGCAGTAAACTGCTAACCTTTTGGAAAAGTATTACTCATAAAGTAATTTTTATGATATTTAATATTTAAGGCAGTTTAATCTAAAACTCAATAAAAATATTTATATTATAAACAGTGTTATCTTTGCACGTTTTAATATTATTGGCTGTTCCTGAAAGAGGTTTTTATGAAATCGAGTTCGGTAGTTTTTTTCTTTGATGTCGATAATACTTTGCTCGACAATGACCGCGTAACCGCAGATTTGCGCCGTTTTCTGGAGCGCGAAGTCGGAGTCGAGCGCAGCAATCGGTATTGGGAGATTTTCGAGCGGCTGCGCGGCGAACTCGGTTATGCCGACTATCTGGGAACGCTTCAGCGTTATCGAATCGAACAGCCTTACGATTCTCATCTGCTCGCCGTATCGACCTATCTTGTTAATTACCCGTTCGCCAACCGGCTTTTTCCGAATTCTTTAGATGTTTTAGAATACTGCCGGCAATTCGGCACGGTCGTTATTCTAACCGACGGCGACGTTGTTTTTCAGCCGCGTAAAATCGAGCGTTCCGGTCTGCTCGAAGCGGTCGATAAAAACATTTTGATTTACATTCACAAAGAACAGGAATTACCGGATGTCGAGCGTCGTTATCCGGCGCGGCATTATGTTTTGGTGGACGATAAAATTCGTATCCTGAGCGACGTTAAAAAGGTTTGGGGCAATCGGGTTACGACTGTTTTTCCGAAACAGGGACATTACGCTCACGATGCGGCGGAAGTCGGCAAATATCCGAAAGCGGACATAGAAATCGAGCGCGTCGGCGATTTATTAAATTATGATTTGACCGGACTGAACTCTCGTTAAGTAAAAAAGTAAAAATGAAGCGGGCTGAAAAAGAAGTTCTGCTTTGCGAAGCCGGGCTTGAAATACATAGTGTTTTTGAAAATAATTCAGAGTGAGAAATTAGTCCGATTTTCCGCCGGCGGTTCGATTATTTTTCAGCCGCGTCGCTATTTAGCTGGCGAATACGTTAAAATATACGATTGATGTGTTAATTTAATTTATTGGAAAACAGCGATTATTTTGACCTTAAAGAGATGCCGCGTATGAATAAATCTTATTTTCTGAAATTTGCGACCGCAATTTTAATTCTCGTTGCCGCCGAAACCGGATTGGCTCAACAGAGCGGTCGTTCGGCTGTCGTTTTGACGCCCGCCGATTATGCCCGCGCCGAAAAGTTTATGGGTTACAACACAGCCGCGCTGGTTGACCGCTCGGCAATTCGCCCGAACTGGCTGCCGGGCGAGCGTTTCTGGTATCGCAGTTCGACCGCGCAGCAGAGCGAGTTTGTGCTGGTAAATCCGGCAGACGGAACGCGGCAAACGGCTTTCGACCGGGCGAAAATAGCGGCGGCGCTCTCGACCGCAGCGGGCAAAAAGTTTGAAGCGGCGCGGCTGCCGTTCACGACCTTTAATTTCGCGCCCGACGGGAAAACGATTTCATTCAGCGCCGAGAATCGCGGCTGGAAATGCGATGTCGGCGGCAGTCAGTGCAGCGAAGAAAACGTTTCGGCAAGCGGCTCTGTCATTCGCAATCCTAATGAAGTTTTGTCGCCCGACAAAAAACGCGCCGCATTTATTCGTGATTTTAATTTGTGGATGCGAGATGTCGCAACCGGCAGGGAAACTCGGTTGACAACCGACGGCGTAAAAGATTTCGGTTACGCGACCGACAACGCCGGCTGGACGAAAAGCGACCGCGCGATTCTGCTCTGGTCGCCGGATTCCAAAAAGATTGCGACGTTTCAGCAAGACCAGCGCGGCGTCGGCGAGATGTATCTGGTCGAAACAAAGGTCGGACATCCGGCGCTTCAGACGTGGAAATATCCGTTGCCCGGAGATGACGTTGTTACAACTATTCAGCGCGTCATTATCGAAGTCGATACGCCGAAAGTCATTCGACTGCAATTGCCGCCCGACCAGCATCGCTCGACGCTCTGCGACGACGTTGCCTGCTCCGACGGTCAATTGTCCGATGTCGAATGGAGCGCCGACGCTTCAAAACTGGCGTTCGTATCGACTTCCCGCGACCACAAAAAGGAGAATCTGCGCGTCGCCGATGCCGCGACCGGCGCGGTTCGAGATGTATTGGAAGAAGTTTCGCCGACGCAGTTTGAATCCGGTCAAGGGCGCGTCAACTGGCGTTATTTGCCCGCTTCAAACGAAATCATCTGGTTTTCCGAGCGCGACAACTGGGGACATCTTTATCTCTACGATTTGACGACCGGAAAACTAAAAAATCAAATCACGCGCGGCGATTGGGCGATAACCGAACTGCTCAAAGTCGACGAGAAAAACCGGACGCTATACTTTCTGGCGGGCGGGCGCGAGGCGGGACGCAATCCGTATTTCAGCCACTTTTACCGCGTCGATTTCGACGGTAAAAATCTGGCGCTGCTGACGCCCGAAAACGGAAATCATAACATTACATTGTCGCCGGACGAGCGGTTTTTTATCGACAGCTATTCACAGCCGGACGTGCCGCCGGTTTCGGTAGTTCGGGATATGACGGGCAAACTGCTTGTAAATCTTGAGAAAGCGGACATTTCGCGGCTTACGGCGACCGGCTGGAAAGCGCCGATGCCGATTACGGTAAAGGCGCGAGACGGCGAGACGAATCTTTACGGGCTGATGTTCACGCCGACCAATCTCGACGCGAATAAAAAATATCCGATTATCAATTATATTTATCCGGGACCGCAGGGCGGCAGTGTCGGCAGCTGGTCATTTTCGGCGGCGCGCGGCGATTCGCAGGCGCTCGCCGAACTGGGATTCGTCGTCGTTCATATCGAAGGCACTTGCAATCCGCTGCGTTCAAAGAAATTTCACGATGCCTGTTACGGAAATATGGCTGACAACACTTTGCCCGACCAGATAACCGGAATGCGGCAGCTTGCCGAAAAATATCCGTATATCGATTTGGAGCGCGTCGGCATCTGGGGACATTCGGGCGGCGGTTACGCGACGGCGGCGGCAATGTTCCGCTTTCCCGATTTTTTCAAAGTCGGAATTTCAGAATCAGGCAATCACGAAAATCGCAATTACGAAGACGACTGGGGCGAGCGTTATATCGGTTTGGTTAAAACCGATGCAGACGGCAAATCGAATTACGAAGACCAGGCAAATCAGAATTACGCTAAAAATCTGAAAGGACATCTTCTTCTGGCGCACGGAACGCTCGACGATAATGTTCCGCCGGACAACACTTTGCTGGTAGTTGATGCGCTGATTGAGGCGAACAAGGATTTCGATTTGATAATGATTCCGAACGCCAGACACGGTTACGGCGCGGCTAGTTTGTATATGACGCGCCGCCGCTGGGATTATTTCGTGCGTCATCTGCTCGGAGCCGAGCCGCCGAAAGAATACGAACTGCGACCGAAAGCGGCGGTTCGTTAGCTGGCATATATTTTGCTGTAAAAATTAAATACGTTTTAGCTGTATCAAAAGCGTAACTTGAGTTATTATCAATTCGAGCAAATCACAATCTTATTTGTGGGACAGGAATAGTAAATTTCAATCAATCTAAGGAGAATCAAATTATGAACGAATCAACACAAAACAAACCAATGGTTACCGGGCTTTTCAACGACAGAGAAAGCGCGGAACGGGCTTATTCATCACTCGAAAGTCGCGGATACAGCCGGGACGACGTAAATTTAATGATGTCGGACGAAACGCGCGACCGTCATTTCGGCGCCGGAACGGGCGACAGCGAACTTGGCAGCAAGGCGCTTGAAGGCGCGGGCGTCGGTTCGGCAATCGGCGGAACTTTGGGCGCAATCATCGGCGGAATCGCCGCAATCGGAACGAGCGTTCTTCTGCCGGGCGTTGGTTTAATCATCGCCGGACCGCTGGCAGCGGCTTTAGCGGGCGCGGGCGCGGGCGGTCTGACCGGCGGATTGGTCGGCGCGCTTGTCGGTTCGGGAATTCCCGAAGAACACGCCGCCGAATATGAAGAAGGCGTCAAAAACGGCGGAATCTTTATGGGCGTTCATCCGCGCAATGAAGAAGACGCTTCATCCATTCATAACGACTGGAGCAACCACGGCAGCAATGTTCGCGCGGTCGGAACAGGCGTTGGCGTTGTAGGCGGCGCGGCAACCGGCGCGGCGCTCGGCTCGGTTGTTCCCGTAGTCGGAACAGCTATCGGCGGCGTAGTCGGCGGCGTTGCCGGCGGCGTTGCGGGACACGAAATTGCTGAAGAAGACGACGGCAATCCGCGAACCTAAATCTGAAAATTCAGACAATAAATATAAAGGGAAACTTCAAATTTGAAGTTTCCCTTTATTACTTTAGAGATGCCTAATTCTTGACGCCTTTTGTTCCGTGTAAAAGATTCACTCGATAGTTTCCCAAATTTCGAGTTCCGACTTCCCCGCTTTTCAATCGAAAAACAACCGAAATATTTTGCCGCGCGACAAAGAAAATGTAGAAGCTATCTCAAACAGGACTTTCTCACCTCGGAGCGCGGGCATCCTGCCCGCAAAGATTGCGTGAGCAATCTAAAGCAAGCCCGATAAAGTTCGATGTTGATTTTTATCTAAACTTTTGCGAACGCTTGGGCGTTCAAGAGCGGGCAGGATGCCCGCGCTCCGACAAAGACGCTTCTCAAATTTGAGAGAGTCCTGTCAAAAATACTTTGCCTCAAACTTTGCCGCTTTGCTTCTAAAGCGGGAGACAAAGAGATTTCCCGCAAAAGCGCAAAGCGGCAAAGGAAAACCAAAGTCATAAAGATATATTGCTTTTTTTGAGGTAGCTTCTAATATAATTTTGCCTTTATAATCTTTTCCGATGCAAAAAATAGAAAATTACATTAACGGTCGATTAGTCGCGCCCAATTCGGGCGAATATCTCGACAATTACAACCCGGCGACGGGCGAAATCTACAGTCTGATTCCCGATTCGGACGCTTCCGATGTCGAAGCCGCCGTCGAATCGGCGAAAACCGCATTTCCCGCGTGGTCGAAAACGAGCGCCGAGCGGCGACACGATATTTTAATGCGCATCGTCTCTTTAATTGAAAGAGATTTAGACCGGCTCGCGGAAGCCGAAAGCATCGACAACGGCAAACCGCTTTCATTGGCAAAAGCCGTCGATATTCCCCGCGCCGTCTCAAACTTCAAATTTTACGCGACCGCCGCGATGCACACGGCGACCGAAGCGCACGAAACCGTCGGGCAGGCGATAAATTACACTTTGCGCCAGCCTTTAGGCGTCGTCGGCTGCATTTCGCCCTGGAATCTGCCGCTTTATTTATTCAGTTGGAAAATCGCGCCCGCGCTCGCCGCCGGTTGCACGGTTGTTGCCAAACCTTCGGAAATAACGCCGATGACCGCGTATCTTTTATCAAAACTCTGCATCGAAGCCGATTTGCCCGAAGGAGTTTTAAATATCGTTCACGGCGCGGGCGCGAAAGCCGGAAGCGCGATTGTTTCGCACAAAGATATTAGGGCGATTTCATTTACCGGCGGCACGAAAACCGGACAGGACATCGCCCGAATTGCCGCGCCGATGTTCAAAAAATTATCTCTGGAACTCGGCGGCAAAAACCCGAACATTATTTTCGGCGACTGCGATTACGAAGAAATGTTAAAGACGACGATTCTTTCGTCGTTCTCGAATCAAGGACAAATCTGTCTGTGCGGCTCGCGCATATTCGTCGAACGCCCGATTTACGAGCGATTCAAAACCGATTTTGTCGAGCGTGTCAAACAACTAAAAATCGGCGACCCGATGGAAAAAGAAACAAACGTCGGCGCTGTCGTCTCCGAACAACATCTGGAAAAAGTTTTATCGTATATCGATTTGGCGCGGGCGGAAAGCGGCAAAATCCTGCTCGGCGGCAATCGCGTAAAACCCGAAGGCAGATGCCGAAACGGTTATTTCGTCGAGCCGACAATCATCGAAAATCTCGCTCACGACTGCCGCACCAACAGGGAAGAAATCTTCGGCGCGGTTGTAACAATTTCGCCTTTCGACACAGAAGATGAAGTCTTAAAATACGCCAACAGCACCGAATACGGCTTATCGGCAACCGTCTGGACGGAAAATCTGTCGCGGGCGCACCGCGTCGCCGAACGGCTCGAAAGCGGAATCATCTGGATAAATTCGTGGCTTCTGCGCGATTTGCGAACGCCGTTCGGCGGAATGAAGCAATCGGGCGTCGGGCGCGAAGGCGGTTTTGAAGCGTTGAAGTTTTTCACCGAAGAAAAGAACGTCTGCATCAAGATAAATTATTAGCTTGATGCTGTCTCAAAAATACTTTGCCTCAAACTTTGCGACTTTGCTTCTAAAGCGGGAAACTTCGATTTTTTCCGCAAAGGCGCAAAGGAAAATCAAAGTTATAAAATCATATTTGCTATTTTTGAGACAGCTTTTAGCTTGATTAAATATGAGCGAAGAAAACATTGTTAATTCGTCAAAAGCGCCCGAACCTGTCGGGCTTTATCCGCACGCCCGGCGCGTCGGAAATCTGTTATTTCTGTCAGGCGTCGGACCTCGGACGCGCGGCGAGAAAAATATTCCGGGCGTCGAATTAAGCGAAAGCGGCGAAATAATTTCTTACGATATTGAAAAGCAATGCCGTTCGGTTTTTCGGAATGTAAAATATATTTTGGAAGACGCCGGCTCGTCCTGGGAAAAAATTGTCGATGTAACGGTTTTTTTGACGAATATGCGCGACGATTTTCAAATTTATAATCGAATTTACGCCGAATATTTTGCTGAAAATCAGCCGTGCCGAACGACGATTGAAATCAACTGTTTGCCGACGCCGATTGCCGTCGAGCTGAAAGTTATTGCGACAATCGATTGAATAATATGAAATACGTCGCATTCCTGCGCGGCATAAACGTCGGCGGGAAAAACAAAATCAAGATGGAAACCTTGCGCGAAACATTCGCCGCGCTCGGTTTTGAAAATGTTAAAACTTATATCAACAGCGGCAACGTCGTTTTTGAAACCGTCGAAACAGGCGATAAAATTATTTCTGACAAAATCGAGGCGGCGATTCAATCTAATTTTTCACTGAATATCAAAGTGATAACGCGAACGATTGCGGAAATCGAAACGATGATTGCGGATAATCCGTTTGCCGGACAATTTGAAAACGACAAAGATTTGCACGTTTTCTTTTTGGGCGAACAATTGCCGGAAGAAAAACGCGAAATGCTGCTTTCAAACAACCGCGAAAACGAACAATTTGCCGTGCAAAACCGTGAAATTTTCTGCCTTTTGCGCGTCGGCGTTTTAGATAGTTTAATCGGCAAAGACTACATCGGCAAAAAGTTAAAAATTTCGGCGACGGCGCGAAACTGGCGAACCGTCAATAAAATTGTCGGGTTATAATGCAAAGGAAATAAAAAATTATGCCAATCAGAAAACCGTTTAATTTCAAGCAGTGGATTGACGAGCATCGTCATTTATTAAAACCGCCGGTCGGCAATAAATTGATTTATGAAGACGCCGAATTTATCGTCCAGGTCGTCGGCGGACCCAACTCGCGCAAAGATTATCACTTTGACGAAGGCGAAGAATTTTTCTACCAAATCGAAGGCGATATTGTTGTCAAAGTTCAGGAAGACGGCAAAGCGGTCGATGTTGCCGTTCGTGAAGGCGATATATTTCTGCTGCCGCCGCGCGTGCCGCACAACCCGATTCGCGGCGCGAACACGGTCGGTTTAGTCATCGAACGCCAGCGGCGAGCGGGCGAGCGCGACGGGCTTTTGTGGTTTTGCGAAAACTGCAACCGGAAATTATACGAGGAATATTTTGAACTCGACGACATCACGACACAGTTTCAAGTGGTTTATAAACGATTTTACGGAAGCGAAAAAATGCGAACGTGCGGAAATTGCGGAACTGTTATGCAGCCGCCTTTATAAAAGAAACTTTGCCCGCGAAATATACGAAAGCCACGAAAAGAATGACAAAAAAAATAATTTGCTTTTCTTTTTAATTGTATTCAGTGCTTTTGGTTTTTCGTATATTTCGTGTATTTCGCGGGCAAATATAAAATAATGGCTGAAATCATCTACAAAGAAGAAAGCTATAAAATTATCGGCGCGTGTTTTGAAGTTTATAAACAAAAAGGCTGCGGTTTTCTTGAGGCTGTTTACCAAAAATGTTTAAAGATTGAAATCGGAATTCAAAACATTCCATTTGTCCGCGAGCCGACAATACAACTTGAATATAAAGGCAGACTTTTGGAGCAGTATTTCAAGCCTGATTTTGTTTGTTACGATAAGATTATAGTGGAAATAAAAGCGGTTTCAGGTTTAATTAACGAACATCGGGCGCAGACGATGAACTATTTGAACGCGACAAATTTTGAGCTTGGATTGCTGGTTAATTTCGGGCATTATCCGAAACTCGAATACGAAAGATTCGGAAATAAAAAGGATTACAAAACCTTAAAAGATAAAGTAAACAGTTGGTAGAAATAACTTTTGGGTCGCCCACGAAACACGCGAAAGCCAATACAGATATTTCAGCTTTTTTTTGGTTTCTCTTTTTTTCGTTTGTTTCGTGTATTTCGTGGGCAAAAAACAAAAATGGCGACGCTTTTAGAAGAATTATCACAATTGATTTCCGCGCTCGACGCGAACCGAATCGAATACGCCGTGTGCGGCGGGCTTGCATTGACGATTCACGGTTTTCCGCGCGCGACATTTGATATTGATATTTTAATCGAAGCCGAGTCGCTTGAAAAAAGCTACGAAATCGCGGCAAAATATGGTTACGATATTCGCGGGCTTGATATTTCCTTTAAAGAAAGAGCGGTCGAGATTCGGCGCGTTTCAAAAATTGACGACGAAGGCGAAGTTCTGCCGCTCGATTTTCTGCTCGTTACGCCGCACGTCGAAGATGTCTGGGCGACCAGAGAAAAATTGATTTGGCAGAATAAAAATTTGTGGATTGTCTCGCGGAACGGTTTAATAAAAATGAAAAAACTCGCCGGCAGAGCCAAAGATTTAATTGACATCGACAGGATACAAAATGAAGAAAGTTGATATGTCCGACCGGGCGATAACCCGACGTTTGAAAACAGTTGACCAGTTGCGCGAGCTTTGTTTGTCGCTGATGCAGGCGAAGAAAGAATCGGACGCGAAGGCGCAAGTTGAAAAGGCGGCGACGGAAAAGTTAAATGCTGAAAATTGACGTTCACACGCACATTTTGCCGGAAAATATTCCCGATTGGAAGGAAAACTTCGGTTACGGCGGATTTATAAAACTCGAACATCACAAATCGTGCCGCGCCCGAATGCTCAAAGACGACGGGCATTTTTTCCGCGAAATCGAAGACAATTGCTGGTCAGCGAAAAAAAGAATTGAAGAATGCGACGATTTCGGCGTCGATGTTCAGGTGCTTTCGACTGTTCCGGTGATGTTCAATTATTGGACGCGAGCGGCGGACGGCGCGGAAACCGCAAAATTTTTGAATGACCGAATCGCTGAAATCGTCGGAAGTTTCCCGAAAAGATTTGTCGGTTTGGGAACTGTGCCGATGCAGGACGCAAAACTTGCGATTGCCGAACTCGAACGTTGCAAAAAAATCGGCTTAATCGGCGTGCAAATCGGCACAAACGTTAATGGATTAAATTTAGGCGAGCCGCGATTTTTCGAGTTTTTTGCTGCCTGTGAAAAACTTGGAATGGCGATTTTCGTTCATCCCTGGGAAATGATGGGCGCGAAAGATATGCCGAAATACTGGTTGCCGTGGCTGGTCGGAATGCCGGCAGAAACTTCGCGGGCGATTTGCAGTTTGATTTTTTCCGGCACGCTCGAAAAATGTCCGAATTTACGAATTTGTTTCGCGCACGGCGGCGGCTCGTTTCCTTTTACTCTGGGCAGAATCGAACACGGTTTTGCAGTTCGTCCCGATTTGTGCGCCGTTGACAATCAAAGAAATCCGCGCGAATATTTGGGAAAATTCTGGCTCGATTCGCTCGTTCACGACGAGCTGACGCTTAGGTTTTTGGTCAAATTATTCGGCGCGGATAAAATCGCACTCGGAACTGATTATCCGTTTCCGCTCGGCGAACTCGAACCGGGAAAATTGATTGAATCTGCCGCGTTCGGCGAAGAAACAAAAGCCGAACTGCTGCACGGCGCGGCTTTGAAATGGCTGAATCTGGAAGAAGAAAATTTTAAGCCGCAGACAGACACAGATAAACACGGATAAAAAACAGATTTTTAACTTGAAATCCTATCATTCCATTTCCGAATTCATTCGATTTTACCTGTGTCTATCTGTGTCTATCTGTGGTTAAATTGTTTTCAGTTTATGCAAAATCAACAATTAAAATTTGAATCGTCCGCGTCATTCGCTCGACAAATGGACGAGAAAGATTCGCTCAAACATTTCCGCGAAAGATTTTATATTCCAAAACAATCGAACGGCGAAGACGTGATTTATTTCACGGGAAACTCGCTCGGACTTCAGCCGAAAACGGCGCGCGCCTTTATCGAACAGGAATTAAAAGATTGGGAAACTCTCGGCGTCGAGGGACATTTCAAAGCGAAAAATCCGTGGATGTCGTATCACGAATTGCTGGGCGAACAAATGGCGAAAATTGTCGGCGGAAAACCAATCGAAGTCGTCGTGATGAACTCGCTGACGGTTAATCTGCATCTTTTGATGGTTTCGTTTTATCGCCCGACACGCCAGAGATACAAAATTATTATCGAAGCGGGCGCGTTTCCGTCCGACCGATACGCCGTCGCGTCGCAAATCAAATTTCACCGGGAGCGCGGGCGTCCTGCCCGCAGCGTTACTGACGAGCGCGCCGACGACGATTGGTTAATCGAACTCGAACCGCGCGAAAACGAAACTACTCTAAGAATCGGAGACATTGAAAAAACAATCGAAAAACACGGCGATTCGACGGCTTTAATTTTGCTCGGCGGCGTCAACTATTACACCGGACAGCTTTTCGATATGAAACGCGTAACGGAAATCGGGCATAAAGTCGGCGCGGTTGTCGGTTTTGATTTGGCGCACACGGCGGGAAATGTCCGGCTTAATCTGCACGATTGGAACGTCGATTTCGCGGCGTGGTGTTCGTATAAATATCTCAACGCCGGTCCGGGCGCAGTCGCCGGCGCGTTCGTCCACGAGCGGCACGCGGAAAATTTCGACTTGCCGCGCTTTGCCGGCTGGTGGGGACACGAAAAGGAAACGCGCTTTTTAATGGGCGACGAATTCGCGCCGATAAAAGGCGCGGAAGGCTGGCAGTTGTCGAATCCGCCGATTTTTCAATTAGCGGCATTGAAAGCGTCGCTCGACATTTTCGATGAAGCCGGAATGAAAAATTTAATCGAAAAATCCAAAAAGCTAACAGGTTACTTAGAATTTTTATTAAATGAAATTCACGACGAAAGAATTTCGGTTATCACGCCTTCAAACGAAAATGAGCGCGGCTGCCAGCTTTCGATTCGCGTCAAGGACGCGGACAAACAGTTGTTTGAAGCAATCACCGATAAAGGCGCGGCTGCCGATTGGCGCGAGCCGGACGTGATTCGCGTCGCGCCCGTGCCGCTCTATAATTCATTTTCCGATGTATTTAGTTTTGCTGAAATTTTAAAAAGCTGTCTGCATTGATATGGCTAAACAAAAAGTAATCATCGTCGGCGCGGGTTTGTCGGGTTCTCTGCTGGCGATTTATCTTGCAAAAAAAGGAATCGAAGTCGATGTCTACGAAGCGCGCGGCGATATGCGCGGGGAAAATGTCGCGGCGGGACGTTCAATAAATCTCGCGCTCTCGAATCGCGGCATCGCGGCGTTAAAGGAAATCGGTTTGGACAAATATATGCTCGCCGAAGCCGTGCCGATGCGCGGGCGAATGATTCACAGCGTTTCGGGCGAAACCAAATTACTCGCTTACAGCGGCAGACCGAACGAATTTATCAACTCGATTTCACGCGGCGGATTAAACATCGCGCTGATAAACGAAGCCGAAAAAAGCTCGGGCGTTCGATTCTTTTTCAACGAAAAATGCGCCGGTTTCGACTGTAAATCGGGCGAAGCGTTATTGGAAAACACGGAAACGAGCGAAACGAAAATTATCAAAGGCGACACCTTAATCGCCGCCGACGGCGCTGGTTCGGCAGTTCGCAAAGCGATGCTCGACGGCGGCGTTCCGCGTTTTAATTTTTCCCAGGAATACCTCGAACACGACTACAAGGAACTGCATATTCCGTCCGGCGAAAACGGCGCGTTTCAGATGGAGAAAAACGCCCTGCACATCTGGGCGCGCGGCTCGTTTATGATGATTGCCCTGCCGAATTCGGGCGGCAGTTTTACCTGCACTTTGTTTCTGTCGCACGCGGGCAAAAACAGTTTTGAGTCGATTTTGACGGGCGAATACGGAAAGCAATTCAGCCACAGATTCACACGGATAAACGCGGATGGAAAGACGGATAAAGTTAATAATTCTTTAAGGGATTTATCTGTGTCTAATCTGTGTTCATCTGCGGCTAAAATTTCTTCTGAAGCCGAACAATCGCTGCTCGAATTTTTCCAAACAAACTTCGCCGATGCCGTTCCGCTGATGCCGACTTTGACCGAAGATTTTTTCGCTAATCCGACGGGAAACTTAGGCACAATCAAATGTTTTCCGTGGAACGTCGGCGGCAAAAGTTTATTGCTCGGCGATTCGGCGCACGCCGTCGTTCCGTTTTACGGTCAGGGAATGAACGCTTCGTTTGAAGACTGCCGCGTTTTAAATCAGCTAATCGAGCAACGCGGCGCGGATTGGGAAACAGTTTTCACCGAATACGGCAAATTGCGAAAGGAAAACACCGACGCGATAGCGCAAATGGCGGAAGAAAATTTCTTCGAGATGCGCGACGCGGTTGCCAATCCCGTTTTCGTTCGCAAAAGAGAATTGGAAACAAAGCTCGAACAGACCTTTCCCGATTATTTTTCCAAATATTCAATGGTTACATTCCGCGAAGATTTGCCGTATTCGGCGGCGACGCGACGCGGCAGCGCGCAGGACGGATTGCTGATGGAAATATGCGCGGCGGTTGAAAATGTGAGCGAAATTGATTTGAATGAAGTGATGAAAAAGGTGAAATCAATCGAATTAACTTGAATTTTATGAACTTGAATCTTGAAAATAAAAAGGCGTTCGTTTGCGGCAGCACGCAAGGCATCGGACGAGCGGCGGCGATTGAGCTTGCGGGTCTCGGCGCGTCGGTCGTTCTGCTGGCGCGAAACGAAGATTCTTTAAAACACGTGAAAGATGAATTGGACGCGGCAAACAATCAAATTCACGATTATATAGTCGCCGATTTTTCAAAACCCGGCGAGCTGAAAAACAAAGTCGGCGAATATCTCGAAAACAACGGTCAGCCGGTTCATATTTTAATCAACAACACGGGCGGACCGGCGGCGGGCAAGGCGATTGACGCGAAAGCGGACGAATTTGTCGGCGCGTTTCAGACGCATCTGATTTGCAATCAAATTCTGGTTCAATCGCTGGTCGAAGGAATGAAATCGGAAAATTACGGGCGAATTATCAACGTCATTTCGACTTCGGTTAAACAGCCGATTGCCGGTCTGGGCGTTTCAAACACGATTCGCGGCGCGGTTGCGTCTTGGGCGAAAACTCTGGCGGGCGAACTTGGCGAATTCGGCATTACGGTCAATAACGTGCTGCCCGGATTTACGAAAACGGCGCGTTTGCAGACTATAATTGAAAACCAAGCAAACAAAACCGGCGATTCGATTGAGAAAATTTCAGCCGAAATGCAAAACGAAACTCCGGCGCGGCGATTTGCCGAATCAGCCGAAATTGCCGCCTCAATCGCTTTTCTGGCAAGTCCGGCGGCGGCGTATATCAACGGCGTAAATTTGCCGGTTGACGGCGGCAGAACGGCTTGTTTGTAAATTTATAAAAATGATTATTTCCGTCGAAATCAATAATCAAACTTACCGCATCGACTCAAACGAATCGATTGACATCTCGATTCCGCTCGATTTTGCGGGCGCTCAGCCGAACGCTTTTAACGTCGAACCGGCGACGGCAAAAGCCTGTGAAATCGGAAATTTAATCGGCGATACACGGCGCGGCGGAAGCTGTAATTTCGAGGAATATAAATTCATTACGCACTGCAACGGCACGCACACCGAAAGCGTCGGACATATAACACGGAAACGAATTTTCCTGCTCGACTGCTTGAAAGACAATTTTTTCCCTTCGACTTTAATCAGCGTCGCGCCGGAAAACGCCGCTTCAACCGCCGATACTTATCCGGTTGATTTAACCGAAAACGATTCGATGATTACGCGAAAGGCGATTGAAAACGGTTTGGAAAATGTCGAAATCGACTGGCTCGACGGTTTGATTATCCGCACTTTGCCGAACGACGACGGCAAAAAAACGCGGCGTTACGCGGAAAATTCTCCGGCGTTTTTCTCGCTCGAAGCGATGCGGTTTATTAAAAGCAAAGGCGTCAAACATCTGCTCGTCGATTTGCCGTCGCTAGACCGAACGGACGACGACGGACATTTGGCGGCGCACAGAATTTTCTGGAACGTCGCGCCCGAAAGTTTTGAAATTGACGGAACAAGCCGCGCGGGCGACACGATTACGGAATTGATTTTCGCGCCCGACGCCGTGCCGGACGGCGCTTATCTGGTCAATCTGCAAATCGCGCCGTTTGTCGCCGACGCCGCACCGAGTCGTCCGGTTCTTTTCAAAATGTTTAAGTGAAGCGATTTAACGGTTATGAAATCTTCGCCGAAATTAAAACTCAAATTTGAATCGGGAACATTGATTCTCGAAGGCGCGGAGGCGAACGACACCGTTCCGGCGGCGTTCGTCTGGGACGCCCGAACCAGAAATTTTCGCGCGCCCGCGTATCTCTATCGCCGTATAATCAGAGATTTTATTTTTGCGAGAACGCCTTACGCCGACGACGCGAAAAAATATCACGCGTTCGATTTCAAGCCGAAATTTCATATCGCGCCGCGTCCGTATCAAACCGAAGCCGTCGAAGCGTGGCGGCAAAACGAGCGGTGCGGCGTGATTGTTCTGCCGACGGGCGCGGGAAAAACTCACGCGGCGACGATGGCGATTGAGATGTGCGGGCGGCAAACATTAGTCGTCGTCCCGACACTCGATTTGATGAATCAATGGTATGACACTTTGAGTTCGACTTTTAACGCCGAAATCGGTTTAATCGGCGGCGGTTTTTACGAAATCGGCGCGATAACCGTTACGACCTACGCATCGGCTTTCCGGCATCAGGAACGGCTCGGCAGTCAATTCGGGCTGATTATTTTCGACGAATGTCATCATCTGCCGTCCGAAGGCTACAAATACGCGGCGGAATTCGCGCTCGCGCCGTTTCGTCTCGGACTTTCAGCGACGCCCGACCGCGCCGACGGCAACGATTCGATGCTCGAAGAACTCGTCGGAAAATTCGTCTATCGTCTCGAAGCCCAGCAACTCGCGGGCGAATATCTGGCTGATTACACAACGGAGCGCGTCGAAGTCGATTTGAGCGAATCGGAAAGCCAAATCTACCAGAGAGAGCGCGACATTTTCCGCGCTTTTACGCGGGCAAATAACATCGGTTTCGGGTCAATCGACGGCTGGAAAAATTTTATAATGCAGAGTGCCAGAAGCGAAGACGGCAGACGCGCGATGAAAGCGTATCGAAGCTCGAAAAAAATCGCGCTCGGAACTGAAGCTAAACTGCGCGTTTTGCAGGATTTACTGGTTCGCCACAAAAAAGATAAAATTTTAATCTTTACCGCCGAAAACGAAATGGTCTACCGCATCTCGAACGATTTTCTGATTCCCGCCGTTACGCACGAAACCAACGTCAAAGAGCGTCGTTTCTGGCTCGAAGCCTTTAACAAAGGCGACATCTACGCGCTGGCGACTTCAAAAGTCTTAAACGAAGGCGTCAATATTCCCGACGCATCGGTTGCGATAATTCTCTCCGGTTCGGGTTCGTCGCGCGAGCATATTCAGCGGCTGGGAAGAATTCTTCGCAAACACGGAGACAAGCAAGCCGTTTTGTATGAAGTAGTTACGCGCAACACGACCGAAGAATATATGTCTCAGCGACGCACCGACGCCCGCCAATTTCAGGACGCGAAACCGCAAAATAATAAAGGTTTGTTTGATTAAAGAAAAGAAATAGGACGCGGATGAACACCGATTCAGCGGATTAAAACGGATTTTAAGAGAAGATTTTTGCAAATAAAAAAATTATCCGCGCCAATCTACTAAATCCGCGTTTGTCCGCGTCCTATTTCCGAGTTTTCAAACAGCTTCTTAGCGAACCTTTTCGTCTTACCTTCGCGTTACTTGGCGATACAAAAAATTAGTAACGCACAGGAGCGCGAAGTGAAGACGCAAAGTAACGCGAAGCTCAATTAATATTTTACAGATGTCTTCCAACCGGAAATCAAATCATTTCAATTTTTCCGCCGCTTCTTCCAATAAACGCGGGATGATTTTTGTTTTGTAAAAAACGACGTTTTCATTCGTCCACAACGGTTCTTCACGGCTTCCGCGCAAATCCTGTCCGGCGGCGAAGATAAATTTTCGGAAATTTGCCGATTGCAGTTCTTCGAGTCGTTTCTTTAATGATTTCGGCGTCCAAAATCCTAAAACATCGAGATAAATTTTATCTTTGTCGGGCGAAATCAACACGAAATCCGGCACGAACGCCGTTTTGCCCAAATCGACGACTTCGCGGTTTTCTTCCAATTGCCAATCGGCGGACGATTTTTCCCAATCGATTTTTAATTTTTCGATGTCGGAATTTTTATATTCCGGCTCGTCCGCGTAACACGATTTTAATTCGGTCTGCTCGCTTCCTAACTCGTAAAAAACGCGCCCGTATTGCTTATCGGAAATTTCAGCCGACATTTCCCAGTCTTTACAAAGCAAGAGCGCGGGCAGAAAAACCGCCATTTGAATGCCGTATTTCTGCGAGCGGTGAAAAAGCGAAGCCGCGCCGGTCAAAGTTATTTCGTAGCCGTTTTCAGCAGTTCCGGCGATTGTGTGAATCAGACCGAAATGTTTTATCCAGCCGAAAATCGCGCGGTAATTTTCCGCGTCCGACGGCGCGGCGCGAATTCGCATCTCGACGCATTTGTATAAAAGAGCCTGCGCCTGCGCCAGATTGTAGCGGTCGAGCAAGTCTATTTCTTCGATTTCTTCAAAGGAAACAAGTCTCTGCTGTGCCGACAAATCGGCGTAGACGCTTCCCAGAATCGTGTCGGCGTCGGTTTGAAATTCGGCGGCGATTGCGTCCAAAACTTCGCCTCTTTGCGCCGACGCGGGCAAAACCGGCTGAAATTTTCCGGCTTCGAGAAAAAGTTTCTGGCGGATTTCTTCCGGCGCGGCGATGCTCGCGGTTTCAAATTCGCATCGGTCGAGCAGAAGTTTAATAAACCCGCGCAAAATTCGATAATCCGTTCCCGTGCCGACATATTCTTCGAGTTCGAGTTCGAGTTCGCCGCGTGTTTTGCCTTGAAACTCCAGAAAAATTTCGATTAAAACTTCGGCGTCGCGCCGGTAAACGGCGTTGTCCGTCTTTATAAACTGCGGAAAAATCTTATCGCCGCGCCGTCGATTTATCGCCAATTCAGAGGTAAGCATTTTTACAAGATTTTCTGTGCCGGAATTTCAGACCGCAAAAGCAGCGTCTGTTAATTTCACAGTATCAAAATCCGGCTCGAATAATCCAACCAAAGTCTGCACGAAAAAAAGAATTTTCGGTGTAATTATAATCTTTTCAACATTTTATATAAAAAATAAACCGTCGAAACGATTGATATTTCCAGCGATTTCTTTATAATCAGTTTCATATTTCTCAAATTAAATCGCCGGAAATTTTTTTCGTTTCGAGTCGTTAAATAAAAAATGATTCGGGTATCGGATATTACAAAATGACAGACGAAAACGAAGCTGCAAATTTTAACAAAAAAGATAACGCCGGAGAATTCTGCACGTATCTGCTGACGATTCGCCGCGCGCTTTTCGATGCGGAAGAAGCCGAAAATTTCAAAACGTATTTTCGTTTGATTGCCGACGCCGGCTGCGAAGTTCTCGTCATCGACGGCTCGCCGCCGGACGTTTTCGCCGAACACGCGCAAATCTGGCGCGGAGTTTGCCGCCACGCGCCGGTCGATTCACAGTATAAATATCTGAACGGCAAGGTCAACGGCATTCATACCGGCGTTGCGCTCGCCGAACACAACCGCGTAATTCTCGCCGACGACGATATTCGCTATACGCCTGAAAATGTCCGGCGAATAGCTGATTTGCTCGAAAAATTCGATATGGTTCGCCCGCAGAATTATTTTCGCCCGCTTCCCTTTTGGGCTAAAACCGAAGCGGCGCGAATGCTGATAAACCGCGCATTTATCAGCGAAGGCGATTATTCCGGCACGCTCGGCGTAACCAGAAACGCGATGCTCCGCTTCGGGCATTACGACGGCGACGTGCTTTTCGACAACGAAGAAAGCGTTCGTCATTTTCGCTTTAAAAACGCGAAAATTAAATACGCCCGCGATTTTTTTATACTGAAGCTGCCGCCGACTTTCGAGAAATGGATTGAACAGCGTCCGCGACAGGCTTATGAAGATTTTGTGATGCACGCCAAAACTGTATTCTTTCTCGCTCTGCCGGTCGATTTTGTTTTGACGCAGATTGTCGCCGGTTGGCGAACGGCGTTGATTTACGTTTTAATAATCGCGCTCGGCTCGATTTTCGCGGCGGCGCGCGGTTTGGGCGACGGCGCGCCTCGTTATTTTCCGCCGCTGATAATTTTCTGCGCGCCGTTCTGGATTGTCGAGCGTTCGTTCAGCACGTATTGGGCGTTTTACTGGTATTTTACGCGCGGCGGTTATCCGTTCGGCGATAAAGTCGTATCGAAAGGAACGGGTCGGGCGTGGAAGGCGGAATCATCGACGGACGAATAATCAAATTGAAAATAAAATATTGCGCGTTACAGAGAATATGAATCAATAGTAGAGAGCCGTATCGGCGAGCATTGTCGGAGCGCGGGCATCCTGCCCGCTAATCGAGCGCGACAGCGCGAATAAACTCCGTAATAAATTCAAACTCGAATTTAATTAAACGCTTCTGGAACGCTCAACGAGCGTTCCAGAGCGGGCAGGATGCCCGCGCTCCCGGTAAAAGACGCTTTTATTTTCTACTGTCGATTGGCATAGAGAATTTTCCGGTAATCGATTATCCGTCTAATCGTAAATTTCGACATCAATCGGCTTAAAGCTGTAGTTGTTCGATTTTTCCGCCGAACACGCCGTAACGCCGACGATTAAATCCATTTCGGCGCGAAGCAGTAAATAATCGCCCGCTTTCGACGGCGGCGGGTCGATTCGTAGTTTGCCGTCAGGCAAAACGACGACGTTCATAAATATATTTAACGTCGTCGGAATCATATCGGGCGTGATGTCGAACCGCGCGAGATTAGTGTAGAGATTTTCAAAACAGCTCGGATGATAATCGTGGTTGTCGTAGATGATTTGAAAGGTTTCGGGGCTGCACGGCGTCAGCAGAAAATCGTGCCGTCCGACGGTATCTTCGACGATTGTGAACATCGGGCGGCTGCGGTTTGAATACAGCAGATTTCCCGTCGTCAGATAAATCGTGTCGGCGTAGTCGATAGAGCGCCCGGAAGAAAGCCATTCCGATTTATCCGTCAAGCCGAACGCCGTTAAATCGGAAACCTGCTCGCCTTTCGGGTCGATGATTTTTAGAAATTGTCCTTTGTTGAGCGTAAATCCGACGCCTGTCTGCGGTTCGAGATGATGGCTGGTCGTCATTTTATTTGTTTTTTCGGCAGGAAATGAAATTAGTTTTTTAGTTTTAATGATTTTTATAATCTGATTTCATCTGTGTTTTTCCGTGTTCATCTGTGGCTAAACACGCTTTATTTTTCTTTTAATTTGGCGTGAAACGGGCATTTCCAATCGGCTTCGACGGCGCGTCCCGAATATTGTTTGGCTTCGCTCTGTTTGCCGAAATCGCTCAGATTCGGATTTAAAGAACCTTGCAGTTTCAGGTCGCGGTCGCGGATTGTCTGCTGCATCCGCTCAAATTGATTTTCTTCTCTTAAACGCTCGAACTGCGCGTGCGTGTTGAAGACGAGTGTCGCCCACGGAAAACGGCGCGAAAGGCGCGAACTTGCCGGATGAAGTCCGACGACGAAAAATCCGGTTTCGGCAAAGCTGAACGAAAAATTCGAGTCTTCCGGGTTGCTGCTGACGGTTTTGTCCCACGCGTAATGACGGCGGTCGAGTTCGTGCAGATTTTCAAGCTGCGTCCACAACAATTTTTCCCAGATTTTTTCGTCCGTTACGTCCGGCGCGGCAAAGCTGGCGATAAACGTCGCGTAATTTGTTTTAAACGTCGCCTGCTCGCGCGCGTAACTCCACAAATCGTGCGCGAGTCCGGCGTTCGATTCGGGCGAATTCATCTCCGCATAAAAACCGAAACGATAGCAATTGCCGTTGACGGCGGCTTTCGCGCCGATGCACGGAAAATTCTGATTTGCTACGTGCCGCCTGAAATTGTCGTGAACGTATTCGGCTTGCGGCGAGAGGTTTCTCTCCGGCTCGAAAACGCGGACAAGTTTGTCCGCGCGCCACATAGCGTAAGAACTACGAATCGCCGATGTGTGATATGGATTCGCTTCGATTGCCGAAGCCGTTGCTGTTGCTGCTGTCATTCGCCTGCTTATAAATTGAATTTAAAGTAAATTTTATAAGCCGGTTGCAATTTATGTTCCCAAAATTAAAATTGCCTTTCATTCGCGGCGGAATGTTTTTAAGCTGTTTTACTGCCTTATTTATAATGATTCCAAAAAGTTTTATAAATTTCGATTCGTATCGAATCAGTTCTAATTTAAGTCTCGGATTCAAACATAAATTATTAGACATCTTTCCTAAATAAATTTAAGGGGAAGCATATTTGAGATGACCAGTAGAAAGTTTCAAATTGACAATTGCCGAAACTAACTTCCATGTCCTCTCATAATTTTTATGTTTCCCTCGA
>JAABUN010001832.1_pt1 | contig 42756 bp, 40 predicted proteins | sample 5559311 | NCBI WGS metagenome assembly JAABUN01 (sample SAMN10711877, study PRJNA513370) | rock metagenome | isolation source: Antarctica rocks | place: Antarctica: Victoria Land, Siegfried Peak sud
CCGACGCGACGAGCCGAACGAGGTGATCGACCAGGCCAGCCTCCAGACGGCATAGTCAGCACCAACGCGAAGCAACACGCGACGAGCTACACCACTCCCCGGGACGCGATCCTCAAGCGGGGGCTCCTGGACTGGCTCGGCGACCGGGAAGGCCCTCAACTGAAGTCCCGTCGGGATGTGACGGCAGTGATCTGCAAGCACCAACTACCTGACCCCCGGCCCTCACCAGCCACGTCCCCACCGGGCACCCTTGCCCGCCGCCGTAGGGAATCTTGCCCACCGGCCGGGCGCGGCTTCGCCGCCGGGGACGGCGAACCAGCGCATCTCCACGACGGCCCGTTCGACCCTGCAGCGGGCCACCTGACCGACTTGTCACGACCCACCATTCGCGACGGCCGCCGCGGCACCTCCCGGCGTTGCCTGTCGACTTCGCCACCACGACCGCAGTCGAGGCCCTGGCCTGCCCTGCGCCCAGCGCAGGCGACACTGCTCACGCACGCGGAACTCTCGTTGGTGCGTCCCGTCCGTATCAGGTAGCTCGATGTTGTCGAGGAGGGCACCCCGGTGTGCGCTTGCAGGCATGCACAGCGGTCAACCGAAGCCTGGGCAGTCCCCCTTGCTCATTCGGCCCGCTGGCCTGTTAGGCGCAGCCCAGGGCCAGGGAGCACGGCGTCGTTGTGCGGTGCCCGGCGGGGATCACGGCTGTCGTGGGGACCAGCCGCGTCGAGGCCGTCGTCCTCGACGACGACGGTGACCGCCTCGATGCCGAGGTCCTGCTGGTCGCCCGGTGCTGTGCTGTGCCCGAGACGGAGTGGCTGGACGGGCTCGGCCTGGACACCGCGGGGGTTGTGCTGTGCGACGACTGGGCCGGGTCTGCACTCGCCGGGTGATCAGTCGCGCAGGTCGGGCTGCTCCTCGACGATGCGCTCCCAGATGGACTGGAAGGCGAACCAGCCCACGTCCTCACGCCCGACGACCTCCGCGGTCGCGAGAGCCGTCTCGTGGTCGATCGCGACCGGGCTGCCGGCAGCGCGAGCGATGAGCTCGGCCTGCATGGAGCGCTCCATCGTGACGAACCACCACATGGCGGAGTCGACCGTCGTGCCCACGGTCAGGTGGCCGTGGTTCGCGAGGAGCAAGCCCTTGCCGCCGCCGAGGGTCTGCGCCATCCGGCGCCCCTCCTCGGGGTCGAACACCACGCCCGTGTAGTCGCGGAAGAGGGAGTGGGCGCCGTAGAACGCACAGGCGTCCTGCGTCAGAGGCGCCAGCGGCTGGTGCAGCGATGAGAACGCCTTGCCGTGCAGGCCGTGGGCGTGCACCGCGGCGATGACGTCCGGCCGGGCGGCGTGGATCTCGGAGTGGATCGCGAAGGCAGCCCGGTTGAGCCGCCCCGCCCCCTCGACCACCGTGCCCTCCTCTGAGACGAGGATCAGGTCGCTGGAGCGCACCCGACCGAAGTAGCGACCGAAGGGCGCCGTCCAGAAGTGGTCCGGCCGCTCCGGGTCCCGAGCCGTGATGTGCCCGGCGATGCCCTCGTCGAGCCCGAAGCGGGCGAGGACGCGGTAGCCGGCCGCGACGCGCTCCTTGCGGTGCGCGCGCTCCAGACCCACCTCGGCGAACGTGGGAGGAGCCGGGATGTTGGCCGGGTCCTCGGCCGCGATCTCGTCCAGGCTTGCAGCGATGGTCTCCACGGAATGCACCCTCCAGGCGTTGGAGAGCCGACGGTAGGTCGCTGCGCTGGTCGGCTCAAGGCGAGTGGACCGGTGGCCGGACCGGGGTCAGCGGGGGTCGGCCGGACAGCACGGCGAGCACGTTGTCGACCGCCAGCTCCACCATCGCGCTGCGGGTCTCGGTCGAGGCGGACGCCATGTGCGGCGTGAGGAGGCAGCGCTCGCTGTGCAGCAGAGGAGAGCCGTCCGCCCCGACCGGCTCGTCGCGGAACACGTCCAGGGCCGCCCCGGCGAGGTGCCCTGCGTCGAGCGCGGCCGCGAGGGCGACCTCGTCGACCACCCCACCGCGGGCGGTGTTGAGCAGCACGGCGTCGGGCCGCATGAGCGCGATCTCGCGGGCGCCCACCAGGCCGACCGTCTCCGGCGTGAGAGGCACGTGGAGGCTGACCACGTCACTGGTGGTGAGCAAGTCGTCCAGGGAAACCCAGCGGACGGCTCCGTGATCCGCCCGGGTACGGCTGTGGTGGACGACCGTCATGCCCATGGCCGCGGCGAGCCTCGCCAGCTCGGCCCCGATCTCGCCGTAGCCGACGACACCGAGCTGGCCACCGTGCAGTCCGGCCCCGAGCAGCAGGTTCATGTCCTGCTGACGCCACTGCCCCCGCCGGACGAAGCGGTCACCCTCGACCATCCGCCGGCGGACCGCAAGCGCGGCCCCGAGGGCGAACTCGGCGACGGTCCGGTGGAGCACGCCCGGCGTGTGCGTGACCTGGATGCCGAGGCGGTCGGCGGCGGCGAGGTCCACGCGGTCGTACCCGGCGCTGGTGAGGGCCACGACCCGCAGGTCCGGCCCACCGGCTTCCAGGACCGCGGCGTCGATCACGTCCGACCCGATCGGGATGAGCGCGGCCGCCCCCGTCACGAGACGGCGCAGATCCGCGCCGTCGGGCTCCCGCTCCCCCTCCCACACGTGGACGTCCACCGACCTCGCCAGGCGCTCGATCCCGCCGCCTACGAGGACCGCCCGCGTCACGGCGACGCGCTTGCCCGCCAGGCTCGTCACGTCAGGTGCTCCCGGTGTCATCGGGACCGCCGGACGGCTCAACGGTCAGGGCGAGGGCCGTCCGCACCAGGACGTGGACGAGGCGGTGCATCTCGCGCAGGTCGACGGTGTTCATCCCCCGGGCGAAGTCGATCGGCTCGTCCGGGCAGCTGCTGCGCGTGACCTTCGGCATCCCGATGCGAGCGGTCGGGACGCCCCGTCCGCGCAGGATGTTGGCGTCGGTGGCGCCGCTGCCACCTGAGAGGGGCACGTGGGATTCCCCGGCGACGTGCTCCCACGCCTCGACGGTCGCCCGCACCACGTCCGACTGGGGGTTCGTGGAGCTGGCGGGGATGGCCGCCACCATCTCGACCTCGAGCGCGAGGCCGAGCTCGTCGCCGATGCGCGCCACGGCCGCGGCGAACTCCCGCCGCGCCGCTGCCGGGGGGAGGAGGGGGGTGATGCGCAGGTCGACGCGCAGCCGCACCGCCGCAGGCGTCACGGCCACCATGCGCTCCCAGCCGCCGATGACGGCCCCCATGATCCCCTGCGGCAGCATGGTCCCGTACGCGTGCCGCGCCGGGTAGTCCGCCAGCCAGCGTTCCAAGCGCAGGGCTACGTCCGCCGCCAGGACGACGGGGTTGGCGTACGGCAGCCGGTGACGGCTGCCGACGTAGGTGTGCGTGCCGGGGACGACGACGTCGAACCACACGAGGCCCACCTCCTCGTGCGACACCCCCCACCCCGGCTTGGCGATCACGGCGGCGTCGGTCACATGGCCGCGCTCGAGCAGGAACGAGCAGCCGGCACCGTGCCCGGTGTTCTCCCGCCCCGGTGTGCCGGCCCCGGGGACCGCGAAGGTCGGCATGCCGCCGGCTCCGAAGGCGGCCACCACCTCACCGCCGAGCGTGACGCCCGACGCCGCCAGCGCCTGCACGGCGACGAGCACGCAGGCCGCGTGGCCCTTCGGGTTGCTGGCCCCCAGGCCCTCGACGAGGTCGCCGTGAACGACGGGCTCCGCGAGCATGTCGGTACGCAGCCGGGGGCCGATCCAAGGCACGTCCTGCTCCGCCGTCCCGGTGGTGAGGGTGTCGATGGGTGAGTACAGCATGAGACTCGGACCGCTCCCTGTCCCGCGGAGGGTCCCGACGGCGTTGGCCTGCAGGGCGTCCAGGTGCTGAGCCTGCGCCGGGACACCGGCGCGCTTGAGGTGCTCCACGAGCAGGTGCGCCAGCGTCGCCTCGCCGCCGGTCGGGCTGGGCACCGACGTGACGGCCAGCACCGCTGACAGGAGCCGGTCACGGGAGACGTGGGCCAGAACCTGGTCGGTGGTGCGGTCCAGCTCGCCGGCCGGCGAAGTCACGACGCAGCGGCCATGTCCAGCGCCATGTCGACTAGGAGGTCCTCCTGACCGCCGACCATGCGCCGCCGTCCCGCCTCCATCAGCAGGTCGCGGGGCAAGATGCCGTGCTCGAGCGCCACCCGCTCGGCATGCAGCAGGAAGCTCGAGTAGACGCCGGCGTAGCCCAGCGTCAGGGTCTCCCGGTCCACCTGCACCGGACGCTGCTGCAGCGGACGCACGATGTCGTCCGACGCGTCCATGAGGGCGAACAGGTCACACCCGTGGTCCCACCCGGTGAGGTCCGCAACGGCGATGAACGTCTCGAGCGGGCAGTTGCCCGCACCGGCCCCGAGGCCGGTCAGCGACGCGTCCACGCGGTGCGCGCCCTCCTCCACGGCCACGACGGAGTTGGCGACGCCGAGCGCGAGGTTGTGGTGGGCGTGCACGCCGATCGTGGTTTCGGGCTGCAGCACGTCGCGGTACGCGCGGATGCGGTCGCGTACGCCTGTCATCGTCAGCCGGCCCCCCGAGTCCGTGACGTAGACGCACTGCGCGCCCGCGCCCTCCATGATCTTCGCCTGCTGGGCGAGGGCGGCCGGCTCCGACATGTGGGACAGCATGAGGAAGCCCGCGACGTCGAGCCCCATCTCCCGTGCCCTGGCGATGTGCTGCTGCGCGACGTCGGCCTCCGTGCAGTGCGTGGCGATCCGCACCGACGTGATCCCCAGGTCCGCGGCGGCGGTCAGGTCGGCCAGCGTGCCGATCCCGGGCAGCAGCAGGGTCGTGAGCCGCGCCTGCGTGACCACGTCGGCCACCGCGGCGATCCACTCGACGTCGCTGTGCGCACCGGCGCCGTAGGTGAGGCTCCCGCCGGCGAGCCCGTCGCCGTGCGCCACCTCGATCGCCGCCACCCCGGCCGCGTCGAGCGCACCGGCGATCTGCCTCGCCTGCTCCGTCGACAGTCCATGGGCGACCGCGTGCATCCCGTCGCGCAGGGTGACGTCCTGCACGTAGAGCTCGACCGGCGCCTGACCGTCGCTGCCGGCGGTCATGCGCCCACCCCCACGGTCGGAGTGGCGCGCTCGGTCAGGCCCACGACGGCCGCCTCGCCGACCCGCAGCGCGGCCGAGGTCATGATGTCGAGGTTCCCCGCGTACGCCGGCAGGTAGTGAGCGGCTCCCTCGACCTCGAGGAAGACCGAGACGTGCTGCAGCGGCGCGTCCCGGTGCTCGTCCTCGACCAGCCGCCTGCGCCGGTCCCCGGGCGGCACGTCCTGCACCTGCACCTTCTGCTTGAGCCGGTAGCCCGGGACGTACTCCGCCACCGCCTCGACCATGGACGTCACGGCCGACTGCGCCTGCTCGACGGTGATGCCGGCCACCAGGGCCACCACCGTGTCCCGCATGATCATCGGAGGCTCGGCCGGGTTGAGGACGATGATCGCCTTGCCCCGCTCGGCACCTCCGACGACCTCGATGGCGGAGGCCGTCGTCTCCGTGAACTCGTCGATGTTGGCCCGCGTCCCGGGCCCGGCGGACTTGGAGGCGATCGAGGCCACGATCTCGGCGTAAGGCACGCGCGCGACCCGCGAGAGCGCGGCGACCACGGGCACCGTCGCCTGCCCGCCGCAGGTGACCATGTTGACGTTGCGCTCCCCGGCTGCGACCTCGAGGTTGACGGCAGGCACCACGAACGGCCCGATGGCAGCAGGCGTCAGGTCCACCATGACCAGGTCGTGGTCGCGCAGCGCGGCATCGTTGGCGATGTGGGCGCCCGCCGACGTGGCGTCGAAGACGACCCCGACGTCGCCGAGCACGTCCATGCGCAGCAGTCCCTCCACCCCCTCCGCCGTCGTCTCGACGCCGAACCGGCGGGCCCGGGCGAGCCCGTCGCTGTCCGGGTCAATGCCGACCATCGCCGCCACCTCGAGCGTGGGCGAGAGGCGCTTGACCTTGATCAGCAGGTCGGTGCCGATGTTGCCCGAGCCAATGATGACTGCATGTGTCCGACCGCTCATGGCCGCACTCCTCCGTCGTCGTGTGTCGTGGGGTCCTCCGCCGCGAAGCTCACCGAGACGGTGCCCAGCGGTTCGAGCCGCGCGGTGTACGTCGATCCGGGCTGCACCGGGACCATGGCGCCGAGCGCCCCGGTCAGCACCACGTCCCCGGCCCGCAACGGGTCACCCCGCAGGGCTGCCGTGCGGGCGAGCCACTGCAGCGCGAGCAGCGGGTCGCCGAGGCAGGCCGCGCCCGTGCCGACGGAGACGACCCCGTCGTCGCAGGTGAGCTCCATCTGCACGGCGGCGAGGTCGAGGTCGTCGAGCGGTCGACGGGCGTCCGACAGCACGTAGGCACCCGCTGAGGCGTTGTCGGCGACCGTGTCGGTGATGCGGATGTCCCAGCCCGCCACCCTGCTGTCGACGATCTCGAGCGAGGCGGCGACCTCGCCGACCGCCTCCCGGACCTGTGCGAGGGACGCGTCGGGGTCCGGCAGGTCCTGCCGGAGCACGACCGCCACCTCCGCCTCGATCCGCGGCTGCAGGAGGCGCCCGACCGGCACCGAGCCGCCGTCGGCGACCGCCATGGACTCGAGCAGGTAGCCGAAATCCGGCTGGTCGACGCCGAGCTGCTGCTGGACGACCACGGACGTCAGGCCGATCTTGCGGCCCGACCGGCGGGCGCCACCGGCGAGCGCTCGGTCCAGGACGCGCAGCTGCACGGCGTACGCCGCGTCGACGTCGTCCGGACCGATCAGCTCGCGGACCGGCGAGCACGGCTGCCGGTCGGCGGCAGCCTGCCCCAGACGGTCTGCGGCCTGCTCGACGCCGGCCGTCGTCCCCGCGGTCACGCGGGCACCAGGACGGCGCGGCCCCGGAGGCGGCCGCCCGCCAGCGCGGCGATGGCCTCGCCGACCTGCTCGAAGCCGAACTGCTCGACCTCGAGCCGCAGCTCACCGCGGGTCAGCCGCTCGGCCAGCTCGGGTGCGCACGCCCGCGCTTCGGCGTCGCGCCGGATCATGTTGACGGGCAGCAGGGCCACGTCGTCCAGCAGCCAGTTGGGGAGGTCGAGCACCGCCGAGGTGCCCGCGACGTAGCCGATGAGCGCCGCACGTCCACCGGCTCTGACCCACCGGCACCGCTCCGGCATGGCCTCTCCACCGATGGTGTCGACCAGCAGCGTCGCCGAGCGCGTCGCGGCCAGCTCGGCCAGGCGGTCCTCGTCGGACGCGACGACGGCCTCGGCACCCGCCGGGACGAGCTCCCGCTGGCTCCCCGCCGCCACGAGCCCGACGACGGTGGCGCCGGCCTGCAGAGCGAGCTGCGTCACGAGCGAGCCGACCGCGCCAGCCGCACCGGCCACGACGACAACCTCGTCCTCGGCCAGGTGGGCCACGGCGTGCAGGGCCACGTGGGCCGTGGTCGCCGGGACGTACCACGTCGCCGCGAGTTCCGGCGCCATCCCGTCGGGCACGGTCCTCATCGCCTTGGGTCCCGCCGTGACGTACTCCGCCCACGTCCCGTCGCGCAGCAGCCCGAGGCCACCGCCCCGTAGCAGCACTCGCGTGCCGGCCGCGAGCTCGTCGGAGCGGACGACGACTCCGCTCCCCTCGACGCCGGCTACGTACGGAAGGGCGGGCTTGATGCCGAAGTCGCCACTCGCGACGGTCAGGTCCAGGTGCGCGACGGCCGCAGCCTCGACCCGGACCAGGGTCTCCCCCGGCGCTGCAACGGGCGCGGCCACGAGGTCCACCTGCGGCGTGGAGCCCCACTCGTGGAACCGGACCGCCCGCATCGACCCGGTCACGCCGTCATGGCGTGCTTGGCGAGGAACTCGAGGCTCAGCGGGTTGTAGAGGTCGGCCTTCTCGTGCTGCGGCCAGTGACCGCACTCGTCGAACAGCTCGAGGGAGGACCCGGGGATCGCCTCGTGCATGGCCTTGGCCTCGGGCACGTCGCCGAACGGGTTGGCCCGGCCCCAGACGACGAGCGTCGGCACCGTCAGCGCGTTGAGGTCGGCGGTGCTCAGCAAGTTGCGCTGCCGCACCTCCATCTCCTGCAGGCAGAGCAGGTTCTCGATGTTGGCCACGAACTCGGGCTGGTGGTAGATCTCGTGACGGACCTCGACCAGCTCCTCGGTGGCGTCCGCCGGGTCGGCCATGAGCAGCTGCATGCGCTTGCGGGTGAGCGAGATGTCGTCGGTGACCACGGCCTGCTTCGTGCTGGTCTTGATGCGCTCCATCACCTCGGGCCGGGCGACCGTGCCGCCGGCGCAGAGCAGCTGGAGGCTGGCGATCCGCTCCGGGTGGTCGAGCGCCGTGCGCGCCCCGACCCAGCCGCCGAGCGACTCGCCCACGATGTGGGCCCGCTCCACCCCCACCGCGTCCAGGTAGTCCAGCAGGTGCTTGCTGTAGCGCGGGATCTCGTAGGGGTAGTCGGGCTTGCCCGTCCACCCGTGCCCCAGCATGTCGATGGCGTGGCAGGCGTACTCCTCGCTGTGCGACCGCAGGTTGCGGCTGAACGCCTCGAGGTGCCCGCTGGTGCCGTGCAGGAAGATGACCGCCTCGCCGCTCCCCGTCTGCAGGGACCGTGTGGGCACTCCTCCGGCATCGACGGTGGTGAGGCAGAAGTCGAGTCCGGCCAGGTCGGTCCAGATGCTCATGTCCGTGCTCCTCGGAGGTCGGTGGACGTCGCACCAGCGCGACGGGTCGATGGCATCAGCGCGACTGGTTGATGCGGTGCACCTGCGTGTTGCTGCGCGCCGCGAGCCGGCGGGCGACAGCGGCGCCGACCGCGGCGAGCAGCATCAGCATCACGGGGCGGGAGGTCGTGGTCACGCGGCGGCTCCAGAGTCAGCGGTGGTGAACTGCAGGAAGCCGTTGACGACGGCGTGGTACTCCCGCGGCCGCTCCTCCTGCAGGTGGTGAGACGCGTGGTCCATGACGTGCAGGCTCCCGCTCGGGACCATGCGGGCGAGCATCAGCGGGTAGTCGGGCGTGAGGAACGCGTCCTGCATGCCCCACATGAACAGCGTCGGCGCCTGGACCTGGCCCAGCTCCGCGGTGAGGTCCTGCCAGTCACCGCGCGGAGAGTCCGACATCGCCGCCAGCTCGCGCTCGCCCGGGTCCAGGCTCTGCTGGTAGCGCAGCTCGAGGGTCTCCTCCGGCAGCGCCGAAGGGTCGTACCACTCAAGGGTGGAGATCAGGTGCCGCATCTTCTCGCGGGTCGGCCCTTCGCCCCCGTAGTAGACGTCGCGCGCGTTGCGCCCCCGACGGCCGCCCTCCGGCAGCGGCGCCAGCGGCCCGTAGAAGACCGGCATGCTGCCGGTTACCACGAGACTCCGGACCCGGTCCGGGTAGCGAGCAGCGGCGTTGAGGGCGATGGTGCCCCCCCAGGAGTTGCAGACGATGTCGGCGGCGTCCATCTGCAGGGCGTCCATCAGCGCCACCGTCTTCGCCGCGTGGAAGTCCCACATTGGCCCGGTGATCAGGCACTTCTCGGACCTTCCGTACTGCAGCAGGTCCGGTGCGACGCACCGCCGGTCGCGCGCGAACAGGGGCAGGACCGGACCGAAGTCGCTCCAGCCGGTGCAGCCCGGACCGCCGCCGTGCAGGAACAGCGTGTCCGGGCCGGTCCCGATCTCGACGTAGGAGAACGTCACCCCGTCGGCGGTGACCTGCTGGCTCTCCGGCTGCTGCACGGTGGCGTCCTCTCGCTCAGGCACGGGCGGGCTGCGCCGCCGGCTCGACGAGGGCGACGCCCATGCCGGTCAGCCACTCGGGCATCGGCGCGTACGACAACCGGCGCCCCGGGCGGAACCCGAGAGCGGCGGCCATGACCATCCAGGAGCGCAGCTCCTGACCGCCGTTGCCGGCGACGCGCTCGAGGTCGTCTGAGCTGACGTCGGCGTACTCCAGGAGCTCCCCGGCTTCGAGCCGCGCCAGGAAGGCCTCGTCGAACTCGGGGAAGATCGTGGGCCGCGCCGAGGTGATGATCTCGCGACGCCGGCCGTCAAACCGCTCCCACTCACCGCGGCCGTTGAGCCACGCCTCGACGAGGAACTCCTCGTCGTCGTTCTGCGGGTCCTGCCACCTGCTCGGCCACGGGAGCTGGTGTGACAGGCCGCCGGACGCTACGACGACAACGCGTCGGTCCCCCGGCATCGCCTCGACCGCCGCCGTGATGTTGCGACCCAGCTCGACGCAGCGCGACATTCGCGGGAGAGGAGCCGCGAAGACGTTGAGCACGAGCGGTACTACCGGCACGTCCAGCCCGTCGAGCAGGTACTGGATGGCGTGCGACTGGCCGTGGTCGATCTGCAGCCGCGCCGAGATCGCCACCTCCGTACCCGCATCTACGAGGTGCTCGGCGAGCGCCTGGGCGAAGGCGGGATCCGTGCGCTGCGGTCCCTTGGGGGTGCCGGACTCGCCGGACGCGTTGACCTCGCCGACCCCCAGGGTGAAGGCCGGGATCATGTCGAGCCAGAACCCCCGGAAGTGGTTGGAGCCGACGACCACGACGACGTCCGGGCGCGCAGCCGCGATCGCGCCGCGCGCCTCGCCCAGCGCCGCTTTGAAGGCCTCAGCCTCGTCCTTGTGCACCACCTGGTCCCAGTGCGTGTTCATCAGGGTGGAGTGCGAGGCGGCGACGCCCAGGACGACCTCGGACATCGTCACTTCCTCGCCTCCGGCGCCCTGTCCGGCGCGTCGACGGTGGGTCCGGCCGCCGGCTCGATGCCGTCCGCCCGCAGCCGCTCGGCGCGCTGCTCGGTGACCTCCTCGGCGAGCTTGCGCCACTGCAGGAGCGACTCGTCCGGCCGGTACAAGCGCTCCGGCGGAGCGTCCGTCATCTCCACCATCCACTTGTCCTGGCCGGAGAACTGCCCGTGGAACAGCCAGCGGACGGCAGCCAGGTACTTCACGTAGAAGGGGAGCGTCTTCAGGCCCTTGCTGAAGTCGGCCATGACCCCCACGTACAGGTGGTTGTCGGCGTCCACCGGCACGTAGAACTCGTAGTGGATGAACGTGGGGTAGGCGATCCGCAGGACCCCCGGCATGCCCACCGACGCGAATCCGGGGAAGTCCTGGGCCGCGATCGCCGGGTTCACGGGGCGGTGCGACCCCGTGTTGCCGATGTTGGCGACCTCCTTCGGCGGCTTCAGCTTGTACCAGGCCTGGCTGTTCCACGTGCCGAGCCCGGGGAAGTCGGCGTCCCAGTGCTGCTCCTGCTGGACGCGGTAGATCCAGCGGCCCCGCCGCACGATCGCCGTCTCGTTCCACACCGGCATGGACTTGAACAGCCGCCACAGCGACGTGCGGTGGAGGTACTTGGCGTGGCCCTCGTCGTAGCCGTTCTCGCAGGCGAACCGCCAGTTGCCCTCGCGCGGCTGGATGCGCATGCCGAGCACGGCGGGGTTGTCCACGAGCTCCTCGGGCAGCTGCTCGTCGAGCGGGTGCGGCTTCTCACCGTCCCCGACGTAGACCCACACCAGCCCCAAGCGCTCCTCGACGTCGTAGGTCGGCTGCGTGACCTTGCCGCAGATCGGCGACTCGGGCCCGTCGGTGATCGCGGCGACGAGCTCGCCGGTCTCGAGGTCGAACGTCCACCCGTGGTAGACGCAGGACAGGGAGCCGGGGAACTGCTTGCTGCCGTAGCTGAGCGGCACGCCTCGGTGCGGGCAGCGCTCCTTCATGCCGTAGACCTTGCCGCCGTCGCGGATGACGAGGAGCCGCTCGCCGAGGAGGCGGACCGCCACGGGCTTCTCGCCGACGTGGGAGGAGAAGGTCACCGGGTACCAGTAGCCCCGGAAACCGGCCTCGGCCGCTTGGTAGTGCGGCCAGGACGACCAGTCCTGGCGGCCGGGCAGGTGCCCGACGCGGTGCCGGCGGGCGCGCTTCGGAGCGCGCGGGGCGCGGGTCTCGACCACTTCAGTCATGTCTTCTCCTCAGGTCACCGTCGGTGCCCCCGGACGGCTCGGGTCAGCAGCAGAGCACCTGCCTCGCGAGCGCTACAAGCGGGCCAGTCCGCTTGACGGAATGGCAGCGAGGTCCGTTGAGCGGTACGCGACCCGGGACCGGAGCCGTCGTCCGGCCTACGTTGCGGCTCGAGGGGGCGACCCACCCGGGCCCGATCACGCAGACAGGAGCGACCCCGTTGACAGCGGACGTGCTGGAGACCGACGTGCTGGTCGTCGGCGCGGGCCCGACCGGCCTCTACGGCGCGTACTACGCCGGCTTCCGCGGGCTGAGCACCGTCGTGGTGGACGTGCTCCCCCAGCCGGGCGGCCAGGTCATGGCCCTGTACCCGGAGAAGGAGATCCGCGACGTCGCGGCCATCCCTTCGGTCAAGGGGCGCGACTTCGTCGCCGGGCTGGTGAAGCAGGCCGCGGCCTTCGATCCCACCTACCTGCTGGGCCGGCAAGCCAGCGGGTTCGCCCAGCACGGAGACGGCCGCCCGCGGGTCACGCTGGACGACGGCACGGTGGTGGCCACCAAGGCCGTGGTGATCACCGCCGGGATCGGCAGCTTCACCCCCCGCGAGCTCGAGTGCGGGTCCGACTGGCTCGGTCGCGGCCTCGTCTACTTCGTCGAGGACCCCACGGCCCACGCCGACCAGGACGTCGTCGTGGTCGGCGGAGGTGACAGCGCGCTCGACTGGGCGGCCGCCCTGTGCCCGCTCGCCCGGTCCGTCACCCTCGTTCACCGCCGCGCCGCCTTCCGCGGCCACGCGGCCACGCTGGCTCAGGCGAAGGCGTCGGACGTCTGCATCCACACCAACACGCAGGTCGCCGCGCTGGAGGGCGACGGGTCCGTCGAGCGCGCCGTGCTGCGCGCGAAGGACGGGACGCAGACGGTGGTCCCGGCGACGTCGGTCATCGCAGCGCTCGGCTTCATCAGCGACCTCGGGCCGCTCTACAACTGGGGCCTAGACCTACAGGCGCGCGCCGTGCTCGTCGACCGGAGCATGCGCACGAATCTCCCGCACGTGTGGGCCGCCGGGGACGTCGCAGAGTACGACGGCAAGGTGAAGCTGATGTCCGTCGGCTTCGGCGAGGTCGCCCTCGCCATGAACCACATCGCCGTCGACCTCGACCCCGATCTGTCCCTGTTCCCCGGCCATTCCACCGACGGCGCCTGACCCTGGCGACGGCCCCGACCCCATCGACCCTCGGAGGAGCACCATGACGTACGTGATCGGCGCTGACTGCCTGGACGTGAACGACAAGTCCTGCGTCGACGTCTGCCCTGTCGACTGCATCTACGAAGGCGAGCGCAAGAGCTACATCAACCCCAACGAGTGCATCGACTGCGGGGCCTGCGAGATCGAGTGCCCGGTCGAGGCGATCTACGACGACCGCAAGGCGAAGGGCGACGAGGTGAAGACCCGGTTCATCGCAGACTCGGTCGACTTCTTCACCATCGTGCTTCCCGGCCGGGAGGCGCCGCTCGGCAACCCCGGCGGCGCGCGGAAGGTCGGCGACGTCGGCACCGACACCCCCTTCTCGGCCAAGCACCCCGCCGCCCCGTGACGACCGGGGTCGACGGCGCCTCCTGGGGCTACGCGGACACCCCCCTCGGCCAGCTCCACCACGTGGAGCAGGGGGAGGGCCCGGTGCTGCTGCTGCTGCACCAGACCCCCCGCTCGGCAGACGAGTTCCGCGAGCTGCTGCCCCTGCTGTCACGCAGCTTCCGGACCGTCGCCATGGACATGCTCGGCTTCGGCATGAGCCCGTCAGTCCCGGCGCCCCAGACCATCGAGGGCATGGCCGACGGCGCCCTCGCGCTGCTGGACGCCCTCGGCATCGTGGAGGCAGCGGTGCTCGGCCACCACACCGGAGGTGCGGTGGCCCTTGAGCTCGCCGCGCGAGCCCCTGGACGCGTGCCCGCGCTCGTGCTGTCATCCACCCCGTGGATCGACGAGGCCCGCCGCGCCGCCCACCGGGAGTCAGACGGCCCCGGCGTGGACCGGGCCGTGCAGGCAGACGACGGCTCGCACCTCACGACGCTGTGGCAACTGCGCCAGCCCTACTACCCGCCGCACCGCCCGGACCTGCTTGACCGGTTCGTACGCGACGCGCTCGCCCCCGGGCTCGACCCGACCGAGGGGCACCGCGCCTGCAACCGCTACCGCATGGAGGACCGGATCGGGCTCGTCACGGCGCCGGCGCTCCTGCTCGGCGCCAGCGCCGACCCGTTCGCCATGCCCAACCTGGAGCGGCTGGCGCCCCAGTTGACCGCTGCTGCCGGGGTCGAGACCGTGGTGCTCGAGGGCGGCACGGTCGCGGTCATGGAGCAACTGGCACCGGAGGTGGCGACCGCCGTGGAAGGCTTCCTCACCCCGCTGCTGTCCTGATCGAACACCCGACCGACGAAGGACGTGGATGACCGTGAACTGCTCCGTGCGTCGCCTCCGGGCAGCCCTGGGAAGGGCGACATGACCAGGGTGGCGGATGACTTCGCCGCTGCCGCCGTCCGACGGCTGCTCACCCCCGAGGGACTGGCTGACCCGTATTCCATCTACCGGGAGATCCGCGAGGCGCAGGTGGCGGCCGAGCCGAGCAGGTTCCTGGTGAGCTTCACCGACGTGCAGGAGGCGGCGTACGACCGGGAGCTCAGCTCGGACCGGGTGAGCTCGATCCTCAAGCCGCTCGGGCCGACCGCCCGCGAGGACCACGAGCTGCTGCATGACACGCTCCGCTCCATCGTGGTCTTCCTCAACCAGCCGGCCCACGGGCGGGTGCGCCGGCTGCTGCTCCGGGCCTTCACCTCGCGCATGGTCGACGCCCAGCAGCCCGCCATCGACCGCGCCGTGGCCGGGCTGCTCGACGAGGCCGGGCGGCAGGAGCGGCCGGACCTCGTCAGGACGCTGACCTACCCGCTGCCCGCGGTGGTCGTGGGCGAGATGCTGGGCATCCCCGCCGAGGACCGGGACCGCTTCCAGCAGTGGGCGCTCGACATCGTCCTGGTCGTCGGGTCGGGCACCCTCACGCAGGAGCTGGCGGAGCGCGCCGAGCGCAGCGTCGCCGAGATGCGCGCCTTCATGGCCGACCTCGTGGCTCGCCGTCGGGCCGACCCGGGACCCGACCTGCTCAGCGCAATGATCGCCGCGAACGAGGACGGCGACCGGCTCAGCGAGGACGAGCTGTTCGCCAATGCGCTGTTCCTCATGACCGCCGGCCACGAGACGGCGACCAACATGCTGAGCAACGCCATCCTCACGCTGCTGCGCCACCCCGATCAGCTCGAGCTGCTGCGCAGCGACTGGGACGGCCGGCTGGACGCGACCACCGAGGAGTGCCTGCGCTACGAGGGACCGGTGCAGGTCGCGGCGCGGATCGCCGACCGCGACCGCGAGTTCCGCGGTCGCCACCTGCGCAAGGGCCAGTCGCTCGTGCTCATGCTGGGTGCGGCCAACCGGGACCCGGAGCAGTTCGAGGACCCTGACCGCTTCGACATCACCCGCGAGCTGAAGCCCCACGTGGCCTTCTCGCACGGGCCCCACTTCTGCCTCGGCGCCGCCCTCGCCCGCGCCGAGATGAAGACGGTGCTCCCCGCCCTGTTCGAGCGCTACCCCGCGCTCCGGCTGGCGCGCGACGAGGTCACGTGGCAGCCGACCCTTGACTTCCGGGGCCCGGACGAGCTGGTCGTCTCTCTGACATGACGTCGCAGGATGCGCGCGTCGCCGCCGCCGTCAGAGCCGCGTACGACGGCAGCCCGCTGGTGGCCCGCGGGCTCGACGGAGCGGGCGCCTCCCCCGACGCCGTGCGCGGGGTCGCCGACCTCGCGCTGCTGCCCTTCATGACGAAGGAGGACATCCGCGAGGCACCGGTCGCGGACTGGGCGCTGTGCCGGCCCGACGCCGTGCGCGTGCACTGCTCCTCCGGCACGACCGGGCGGCGCACCGTGTGTGGCTACACCGCCCACGACCTCGACGACTGGGCGGCGATGATGGCCCGCTGCTACGAGTTCGCCGGCGTGGGTGCCGGCGACCGGGTCCAGCTCGGTGTCGGCCAGGGCCTGTCGGCGGCCGGCGAGGGGTTCCAGCTCGGCGCCGACCGGATCGGCGCGCTGACGGTCCCCGTCGGGCCCGGTGACACCGAGCGCCAGGTGGCGATGCTGCGGGAGTTCGGCTCGACGGTCCTGTGCGCGACGTCATCCTTCGCCCTGCTGCTCGCCGAGCGGGAAGCGGCAGCGCCGTCCCCCGGCCTGGCGCTGCGCATCGGCATGGTCGGGTCCGAGCGGATGGCTCCTCAGGTGCGGGAGCGGGTGCAGCGGCTGCTCGGTGTCGAGCTGTTCGACGTCTACGGCGCCACGGAGCTCTGGGGGCCCGGCGCGGGCGTCGAGTGCGCGCGGCACGAGGGCATCCACGTGTGGTCCGACCACTACGTCGTCGAGGTCGTCGCCCCCGACACCCTGCAGCCGGTCGGGCCGGGCGAGGTGGGCGAGCTCGTCGTCACGACCCTCGCGAAGCAGGCCAGCCCGCTGGTCCGCTTCCGGACCAGGGACCTCGCCTGCGTGCTCCAGGAGCCATGCCCGTGCGGCAGCCCCTATCCGCGCATCTCCCCGCTGCTCGGCCGGACCGACGACCTCGTCAAGGTGCGGGGCGTTGGCTTCCACCCGGTGCAGGTCGAGCAGGCGCTCAGCGACGTCGACCCCGCGGCGCAGGAGTACCAGGTGCACCTCCACCCTGGAGCGCACGGAGGGGTGGACGTGCTCGTCACGGTGGAGGCCCGACGGGACCCCGCGCTGGTGGACCGCTTCGCGGAGCAGTTGCGCCTGACCACCGGCCTGCGCATGCGGGTCGAGCCGGTGCCGGTCGGCACCCTGCCGCGCTCCGCGGCCAAGACCCGGCGTCTGTTCGACCACCGGCCGAGCTGAGCCGGCCGGCCGCGCTACTCGAGCGCGCCAGCGGCCCGCAGTGCGACGATCTCGGGCTCGGCGAGCCCCAGCACGTCGCGCAGCACCTCATCGGTGTGCTCACCTAGCAGCGGTGCCGGTCGACGGATGCCCCCGGGCGTCCGCGACATCCAGGCCGGGACTCCCTCGTGCAGGAACACGCCCTGCCGGGAGTGCCGAACCGGCTGGAGGTAGTTGCGCGCCCGCAGCTGCGGGTCGTGCTCGACGAGGTCCCGGCCGTCCTGCACCACCCCCGCAGGCACTCCGACCGCTTGCAGCCGGTCAGCGACCTCGGTCGCCGCGAGCGTCGACGTCCAGGCCGTCACCGCAGCCCGCACCTCGCCCGCGAGCTCCGTCCGGCCGCGCAGTGAGGTCAACCGGGGGTCGCTTGCCAGGTCCTCGCGACCCATCTGCGCGCACAGCAACTGCCACTCCTCGTCGGTGCGGGCCACGACCGCGCACCAGCGGTCGGTGCCCAGGCACGGGAAGGCGCCGTGCGGCTCGTACCTCTCGTCCTCGTTGGCGGCCGTCTCCGGCGCGTGCCCGGTGCTGCTGCAGCGCGCGACCACCGTGCCCAGCTGGGACGTCATGCACTCGAGCTGCGAGAGGTCGACGTGACAGCCCTCACTTGTGCGCCTGCGGTGCTCGAGCGCGACCAGCACCGCGAACGCGGCGTGGTGCCCCGCCGAGATGTCAGCCAGTCCGAAGATGACGCCCACGGGCGGACGCCCGACCTCGCCGGTCAGGCTGGCGAGCCCGGACAGGGCGGACACCACGTCGTTGTACGAGACGTAGTCACGGTGCGGGCCGGTGTGCCCCAGTCCGGACATGCTCACGTAGATGACGTCCGGCCGCAGTGCGCGCAGCGACTCGTAGCCGAAGCCCATGCCCTCGAGCATGCCGGCGCTGTAGTTCTCGATCACCACGTCGCTGCTGGCCACCAGCCGATCGAGCACGTCACGCGCCTCGGGCGCCTTGAGGTTCAACGTCATGCTGCGCTTGTTGCGGTTGAGGTTGTTGAAGTAGCCGCTGCCGTCCGGGTGCGGCTCGGCGCGAGAGAACTGGAAGACGGGCGCGAACCGCGTCGGGTCCGAGCGCCTCGCCGACTCGACCTTGACCACGTCGGCGCCGTGGTCGCCGAGGAGCCTGGTGGCGAACGGGCCGGCCAGCACCCAGCTCAGGTCGAGGACCCGTACGCCCTCCAGCGCCGGTCCCGGTCGAGGCTCCTCCGAGGGCGTCGCCGGGGTCGGCGGGAAGCCGGCCGGCGGGAAGGGCTGGTGGTCCATCGAGCCCGCCGCAGGCACGACCAGCCTCGCCGGGCGCTGGCCGGTCACGACGACCGCCGGACCGACGTCCCTGAGCTCCCGATCCCCGTCGACGACGGTGAGGAAGAAGTCGCGGGACGCGAGGTGCTCGTCCACGAGCACCTCGGGCACCTCCAGCACGGGCGCCCAGGGCAGCCGGCGGCGCTGTGCCTCCGCGGCGAACAGCAGCTTGTCCCACGAGGCGGTGAACCGGTCGAGGACGTCCAGCACGTGGTCAGCCTCGCGGGCCCTCTGCCGCGGGTCACGCCAGCGCTCCTCCTGCAGGTCGTCCGCGGCGTCGTGCTCGGCCAGCCACGCGACGAGCCCCTCCCACATCCGCGGACTGCCCCCAAGGCCGCCGGCGACCTGGCCGTCGCGGGCCGGGAAGAGCTTGTGCGGCAGCGACGGGTGGCGGCTCCCGGGGCGCTGCACGAGGCGGCCGGTGTGGACGTACATCACCAAGCCGAACTCGAGCGCCGACGCAGCCGCCTCGGTCGCCGACAGGTCGACCCGCTGCCCGAGTCCGGTCATCCGTGCCGCGCGCAGTGCGGAGAGCGCCGCGATGGCCGCGTGGAGGCCGGCCAGCTGCGTGGCCTGCTCACCCGGTGGCGCGAGCGGGGTGCCCCCCGGCTCCCCCACCTGGTGCATCATCCCCGACAGGGCCGCCACGACGAGATCGGTCGCCTGCCAGGGTGCCCGTGGACCGGTGAACCCGAACGGCGTGACCGCGACGTGCACGAGCCCTGGGTTCTGCGTCGCCAGGACGTCGCCGGTCAGGCCGGCGCCAGGCAGGTCCCACGGCGTGCCCGGGTCCAGCAGCACGTCGGCCCAGCGGAGCAGCTCGACGAGGCGCGCCCGGCCGGCCGGCGTCGTCGCGTCCACCCGGACCGACTCCTTGCCGGCGTGCCAGTGCGCGAAGCCGTCGCGGTCGCTGCTCCGGCCGCCGTCGTCGCCCGCCGCCTCGACCAGGACCACCGAGGCACCGACGCCCGCGAGCACCCGCCCAGCGGGCGCGGTCCACGGGCCGGCCAGCTCGACGACGCGCACGTCGAGTCGGGGACTGCTCATCCGGGGCTCCTCCGTCATCGGGGCGCCGGGCGCGCCCACCGAGCCAAACAGTGCGGGCTGGCTGTCCGGCTGACCAGCGCGCGAGTCCACCAGTCGGAACGGCAGCGGCGCCGGCACCACGTCGACGGCCCCTGGCCGACCGCCCTGGAACCGACTGCCTGGGCTGGGCGTCCGGCCAGCGCAGTCCGTCTACCGGAACGTGACCCACGCGCCCGCCGAAGGGACCGTGGTTCGGTGCCTCGGCACCCGCCACGAGCGACCGGCGCACACCCCCAGGAGGATGACCATGACGGACGTACTGGATCGGGACCTTCCCGTCGAGCGGCACGACGTGTTCGACGTGATGCAGCTGACCCGCGGCAGCGCTCTGGAGTCCGTCGTCGCGGGTGATCTCGTCGAGGTCGGCCCGGGCTTGACCTCCAGCGTCCACCGGCACAACCGCGCCGAGACCGTGCTCTACATCGTGTCCGGCTCCGCCGACGTCGTCGTCGCGGACGACGTCGTCTCGGTGAAGAAGGGTGACCGCATCCACGTCGGCAAGGGCGTGCACCACGGCTTCCGCACCGGGAATGAGAGCGTCGCCTTCATCTCGATCCAGAGCCCGCCGATCCTTGACGCGGCCGCGGGCACCCGTGACCTCGAGCCGCTCGAGCAGTAGCGGTCCCCCGGTGTCCAGCGGCGCCATCCCCGGCTCGGCGGCGCTGGAGTTGGAGCGCCGCGCCGAGGAGTCCCTCGGACGGACCACGTTCGACTACTTCGCTGGCGGCGCCGACGAGGAGCTCACGCTGCGGGCCAACGTGGTCGCCTGGCAGGCGCGACGGCTCCGGCCGCGGGTGCTCGTCGACTGCACCTCCGTGGACACGACGGTACGACTGCTCGGCACGGACCTGGCGTTCCCGCTCATGGTCGCGCCGGTCGGGCTCCAGGGGCTCGCGTCGTCCGGCGGCGAGCTGGACATGGCGGCCGGGGCAGCTAAGGCAGGCACTCCCATGGTCGTGTCGATGATGGCGACGACGACGCTTGAGCGAATCGCCGAGCACGCCCCCGGGGCGGCACTGTGGATGCAGCTCTACGTGCTGCGCGACCGCGACCTCACCGCGAGGATCGCCGAGCGCGCCGCGGACAGCGGCTACCGCGCGCTGGTGCTCACCGTGGATTCGGTGGTCCCCGGCCGGCGGCTGCGCGACGAGCGCAACCGGTTCGCGCTGCCGCCCGGCCTCGGCCTGGCCAACCTCGACCTCTCGCTGCCGGACGCTGCCGGTGGCTCGGCCATCGCCGCATTCGGCAAAAGCGGCTTCTCCGCCGGCGTGACCCCGGACGACATCGGCTGGCTGTCCTCGCTGTCCGGGCTGCCGGTCCTGGTCAAGGGCATCATGCGCGGCGACGACGCGGAGCTCGCCGTGGATGCGGGCGCGGCGGCCGTCGTCGTTAGCAACCACGGCGGTCGCCAGCTCGACGACTGCCTGTCGACGGCGGACGCCCTCGAGGACGTGGCGGCCGCCGTGGCCAGCCGGGTCCCGGTGCTGGTCGACGGCGGCCTCCGCACCGGCGGCGACGTCGTGAAGGCGCTGGCGCTCGGGGCCTCCGCCGTACTGATGGGCCGGCCACTCGCGTACGCCCTCGCCTGCGGCGGCGCTGCGGAGGTCCGCTCCCTGCTCGACCGCCTGCACGCCGACGTCGTGCGCGTGCTGGCGCTCTGCGGCGCCCCGTCGCCGGCCGCGCTGGACCGCAGCTTCGTCTGGCCCGCGGGGCGTCCGGGGGGCTGAGTCCCAACCGCGCTCGCAGGACACGTGCACTGCTAGGACAGCCGGAGCCGCCCTGCGTCTACCACCAGTCGGCCGTCGAGCTCCACGGTCACGTCGAGCACTTGGACGTCGGTGTGGATGCTGGCCGTCGTCCGCCCGCCCAGGCCGCGGTTGTCCCCGATGCCGACGTGGGCGGTGCCCGCGACCTTCTTGTCCTCGAAGGTCCCGGTCAGGGCGCTCGCGGACACGAGGTGGCTCAGCCCGATGCCGAGCTCGGCCAGGTTGGTGCCGTTCTCGCCTGCGTCGTCCAGGTACCGCTGAAGGTCGTCGGCCCGTCCGCCCGACAGCTGCCCGACGAGCCCGTCGCGGACCACGGCGTGGATGGGCGGGCGCGCGATCCCGGTCGGCAGGGAGGTGCCGTCAACGACCACGCTGCCCGACGACGACCCCTCGACTGGTGCGACCGCAGCCTCGAAGAAGTCGGGCAGGGCACCCCACGCACCGGGGGCGCCGAGCTCGTTGGTCAGCGCCTTGGCGGTGCGACCCGACAGGTCCAGCTCCAGCGCCGTGCCGGCAGCCGTCGTGACGACGGCCCGGGACGCCGCCGTGAGCAGGTCGGCCATCTCGCGCGTCGTGCGCGCGATGGCGGCCAGCACGGCGGGGTTGGCCTGCGTGCCGTCGTGCGTCACGAAGCCGACGCGCGCGCCACGCGCGGTCGCCCGCTTGCGGAAGTCGCTGTGCCCGCCGAACTGCACCCGGTCGTAGCTGACGAGCAGCAGCGCCACGTCCGCGGCTTCGACGGCGTCGAGCACCGCGCCCGGCACGTCGGCCTCGCGGCGGTAGTCCTCCTCGGTCACGACGAGGTCGACGTCGAGCCCACGTTCCCGGGCGAGCCGGGCGAGGGCGGTGGCCATCGGGCTGCGGCTGGCATCGGCCACGACGGCCAGCCGCTCGCCGGCGCACGCGCTCATCATGTCGAGGACGTAGTCGGGCAGCGGCGTCTGGCCCATCAGGCCGCGCTGCCCGTCAGGAAACTGCCCATCAGATCTCGATCCCGCCGCTGACGCAGAAGGACTGGCCGGTCATCCCGCTGGCGGCGTCCGAGGCGAGGAACGCGACCGTGCTCGCCACCTCGTCCGGCTCGACGAAGCGGCGCAGCGGGATCTCGGAGGCGTACTTGTCGCGGAGTTCCTCGAAGGGGACCCCGAGGGCCTGCGCCCGTGCGCCGATGACCCCGTCGGACCGGTCCCCGCGGGTCGGTCCCGGAGCGACGAGGTTGACCCGTATTCCGTGCTCGCCGACCTCACCGGCCAGCGTTCGGGTGAGCCCGACGAGGCCCCACTTCGAGGCGCAGTACGGGGAGCGCAGCGGGTAGCCCTCCACCCCCGCGATCGAGCCGATGTTGACGACCGACCCGCGCCGGCGACCGATCATGGCGGGCAGCGCGTGCTTGGCCACGAGGAACGGCCCGGTGAGGTTGGTGGCGAGCACGTCGATGAAGTCCTGTGACGCCATCTCGTGCACCGGCGCGGTCGGTCCGGCTGCGGCGGCGTTGTTGACGACCACGCTCACCGGGCCCATCGCCTCGGCGGCCGCGACGAGCCGGACCACGTCCGCCTCGACGGCGACGTCCGCAGCCACGCCCAGGGCCACCGATCCGCGCTCGCGCAGTCGGGCGACGACCTCCTCCGTCGCGGACGCGTCCCGGCCGGTGACGCAGACCGCGTAGCCCTGCTCGGCGAGGGTGGCCGCGATGGCGGCCCCGATGCCGCGGTTGCCGCCGGTGACGATCGCGACGTCCTGGCCTGCAGCCGCCGTCTGACCGGGCGCCGTCATCGGGCCGGCCATGCCCACGGCGCGGACATCCCGATCCGGTCAAGCAGCGACGCCGAGGCGACGTCGGCCCGCTTGAGCAGGTCGGGCAGCTCCATACTCTCAAGCCGCCCCTCGTGCACCAACCGGCGCCCGTCGACCCAGACGGACTCGATGCTGCGGTCGCTCGCGTTGAGCACGAGGTTCTGCAGTGGGTGCAGCATGGGCCGCCACTCCGGGTGCTCGGTGGAGTAGACGACGACGTCTGCCCGCTTGCCCACCTCCAACGAGCCGATGCTGTCCTGCAGCCCGAGGCAGCGGGCCCCATGCAGGGTCGCCATCTCGAGAGCCGTCTCGGGCGGCACCATGGTGGTGTCCATCCGGAAGTCCTTGTAAATCGTCGCGACGAGGTCCATCAGCCTGCCCATGTTGAAGTGGTTGGAGCCGTTCGCCGAGTCCCCGCCGAGACCGACCGGGATGCCGGCAGCGAGCATCTCGGGAACCTTCCCGTGGCGGGAGATCCCCTTCACGTGCCGGAGCGCGGCGGTGGGGCAGTGCGCGACCGAGACTCCCGTCTCGGCCATCAGCGCCACGTCGTCATCGGTGACGTAGACCGCGTGGGTGAGCTTGGTGCGCGGCGTCATCCAGCCCAGGTCAACCAGCTCCCGCGCCGCGACGAGCGTGCCGCCGTGCTCGGGGGCGGTGCTGGCGTACATCTTGGCGAGCGGGGTGTCCCGGTCCTCCGCAAGCTCTGCGGCCTCCTGGAGCAGCCCGTCGGAGGCCGTCCCCATCCCGAGCAGGATCACGGCGGGGGTGATGCGCGACGAGCCCAGCGCGCGCACGCCGTCCACGAGCTCGGTGGCCCGGCCGACCGCCACCGAGACGTTGGCCCGCATCCGCCCGGGGCTGCGCGGCAGGTCCCAGACCCACCGGCCGAGCTGCGCCCGGATCCCGGTGCGCTGCACCACCTCGGCCGTGGGCTCCCACTCCAGGAGCGTCCCGGCCTCGCAGAACGCGGTCGTCCCGGTCAGGAGCATCTCGGCGACGGCCAGCTCCGCGCCGACCGCCTCCTCCTCCGGCGTCATCGCGGCGTAGGCCGGCAACAGCCACTCCGGCAGCCACTCGGTGGGGCCGGCACTGTCGGGGACGAGTCCGCGCACCAGCTGCTCGCCGAGGTGCACGTGGGCGTCGACGTAACCCGGGACGAGCACCCGACCGCGCTGGTCCACGACCTCGGCACCGGGCCCGACGGCCGTGAGCACCTCCGCCGTCGGCCCCACGGCCGTGATCGTGCCGGACTCGTCGAAGGCGACCGCTCCGTCCCGGAGGATGCGGCGCTCGTCGTCGACGGTGATGACCAGGGCGTGTGCGAGGACCGTGGTGGTCACTGCTCTCCTTCTGGCGCCCACACGAGCAGGCGGCGTCTTGTCCACAGGAACGTCCGATCGAGCAGGAAGCCGAGCAGCGAGACGGTGACGACGGCGACGTACATGTCGGCGGTCTCGAGGACGCGGTAGGCGACCACCATGAGCTGCCCGAGCCCGTCGGACCCCGCGATCATCTCGGCGAGAAACACCCCGACGAGGGCGCCGATGAGGCTGATCCGGGCGCCGGTCAGGATCCCGGGCAGCGTCGACGGGAGCACGATGCGCCAGAGGGTGCCGCGCTCGGAGACCCCGAGGCTGCGGGCCGACCACACCAGGCGGAGCTCGACCTGCGAGGTGGCGGCGGCGGTGGCGAGCAGCACCGGGAACAGCGCCTCGGCGAAACCGAGCGCGATCTTCGAGGCCGCGCCGAGGCCGAAGATGATGAGCAGGGCCGGGTAGATCGCGACCTTGGGGGTGGGGAAGAAGAACGACATGAGCGGGCGCATGGCCATGCGCACCCACGGCAGTCGTCCGACCGCCACCCCGAGGCTGACGCCAACCACGATCGCGAGCGCGTACGCGGTGAGCACCCGGCGCAGCGTGACCGCGATGGCCTGCGGGAGCGTGCCGTCCTGCCACAGCACCACGGCCTGGTCGAGCACCTGCCCGGGCAGGGGCATGACGAACTGGTTGCCGAGCACGCCCCGCACCCCGAGCACGTGCCACACGATCACCAGCAGCACGAGCGGGTAGAGGCGCACGGCGAGCCAAAGGACCACCGAGCCGAGCCCGGTGAGCGCCCGCGGCCGGCGCGCGGCGCCCGGCGTCGTGACCGCGCTCGGGGCGCCGTCCGGGGGCAGCCCGATGGCCGGCGGCGTCGGGGCCCCGGCGGGGGGCCGGACCCTAGTGGTCATACGTCTCCCTCCAGCCACGGCAGGACGCGGCGCACGCCGAGCACGTAGAGCAGGTCGAGCAGGAATCCGATGCTGGCGATCACCACGCTCACCGCCCAGACCCGGAGGAACTGGCCGTTGTCGAGGTTGGTGAACATGTAGGCCCCGATGCCGTCCTGGCGGATCAGGAGCTCGGAGGCGAGCAGGGTGAAAATCGAGATCGCGATGGTGAGCCGCACGCCGGACAGGATCTGCGGCAGCGATCCAGGGAGCACGACGCGGAGCATTGATGCCGCACGGCCGGTCCCCAGTGCCCGGGCCGACCACAGCAGCCGCGGCTCCAGGCCCGCTGCGCCGTGGTACGACGAGATGATGATCGGGATGAGCGACCCCATGATGATGATCATGATCCGGGACAGGTCCCCCGCACCCCACCAGAGGACGAAGATGAGGATCAGCGCCGCCTTCGGCACGGGGTAGGTCATCGTCAGGATCGGGTCGAACATCTGGAAGGCGACCTTCGACCGCCCCATGACAATCCCGATGGGGATGCCGATCGCGAGGGCGATCGCGAAGCCGGTCGCCCACCGCCCGGCGGAGGACCCGAGGTTCGGGAAGAAGGTGGGGTCGCGGAAGACCGCCCCCACCTCGACGAGCACCTCCGAGCCCGGCGGGACGCTCGTCTCGCTGACCCAGCCGAGCCGGGGAGCCAGCTCCCACAGCGCCAGTACCGCCCCGATGCTGAACATCGGCAGCAAGATCGGCGCCAGCTCCAGCTGCCGGCGACGCGGGCCGGGCGGCGCCTCAGCGACCACTGAGCGCGTCCTCGTCGACGTCCTCGTTCTGGAGCAGGCGCCAGATCTTCGCGTGCAGCTCCGGGTAGAGCGGGTGGGCGAGCAGGCGCTCGCGGTCCCGGGGGCGGGGGATGGGCACGTCGATGACCGCCTTGACCCGGGACGGGCGGTCGGAGAAGACGATCACGCGGTCGGAGAGGTAGAGCGCCTCCTCGACCGAGTGGGTCACGAACAGCACCGTCTTCCGGTTGCGCTGCCAGATCTCCATGAGCTCGATCTGCAGCACCGCGCGGGTCTGCGCGTCCAGCGCGCCGAACGGCTCATCCATGAGGAGCACGTCGGGGTCCATGGCGAGCGTCCGAGCGATGGCGACGCGCTGCTTCATCCCGCCCGAGAGCTCCTTGGGGTAGAGCTTCTCGATGCCACCCAGGTTCACCGTCTGCAACAGCTCACGGGCCCGCTCCAGCCGCTCGGCGCGCGGGACGCCTTGCCGTGCCAGTCCGTAGGTGACGTTGCTGAGCACGTTCTTCCAGGGGAACAGCGCGAACTCCTGGAAGACGATCCCGCGGTTGGCTCCCGGCCCGGTGATCGGGTCGCCGTCGCAGGTGATGACACCGCCACTGGCCTTCTCGAAGCCGCCGACGATGTAGAGGAAGGTTGACTTCCCGCAGCCGGACGGTCCCACGATGGAGACAAACTCGCCGGGTTGCACCGCCAGGTCGATCGACTCGATGGCCACGACCTCGCCACGCCGACGGGTGGTGAAGGTCTTGCGCACTCCCTCTGCGACGACCTTGGGAGCCGTCTCTGCGGCCCTACCGGTGTCCGTGCTCATGCCCGCCCTCCTCGGCGTCCGTCCTCGGGTAGGTGCGTCAGCACTCTTCGGGCAGGAACTCGTCCATCACGTGATCCTCGACCTGAAGGTCCTTCTTGATTCCGCCGCGCTCCCGGAAGAAGTCCCAGTTGCCCTGCAGCGCCTCCTGGTTCACTGCTCCGTGGCACGGGCGGTAGAAGTCCTCGTCCGTCAGCAGGAAGGGTTCCAGGACCGTGGCGGGGATCTTCGTCGACGCCGAGCTGGCCGCAATGACGTCGGCCCGGTTCTCCTCCTCGGACATGTACTCCGCGACCCGCTCCCAGTCCTCGAGGAAGGCCTTGACCGCCTCGGGGTTCTCCTCCACAAACTCCCGGCGGAAGCCCTGCAGCAGCTGTACGAACTGCGGCTGGACGTCGGTAGCCGTGAAGATCGGCTTGAACTTCCCGGTGGCCATGGCCGCGGCGTAGAACGGCTGCGGGAACAGGCCCATGTCGATCTGGCCCGCGCTGAGCGCCTCCAGTTGCTGGGCGAACGGTAGGTCGACCTTCTTGTAGTCCTGGTTGGCGACCAGGCCGGCCTCCTCCTGGATGTAGGCGTCCTGCAGGTAGTCGGTGGAGCCGCCGACGGCTGAGGTGGCGACCGTCTTGCCCTTGAGGTCCGCGACTGTGTTGATGCCGGAGTCCTTGCCGACGAGCCAGGTCGTGGAGAACCAGTCCTCGCGCTCCTCGATGAACTCACCGGTGATGACGATGTCCGCCCCCTGGTCGAGCCCGTTCGCCACGGACAGCGATCCGACCGTGGCCGCGTCCAGCGTGCCGGCCGCGAGGCCCTGCACGCCCAGCGCCGTGCCGGCGAACTGGTTCCACTCGATTGTGTACTCCTCGCCCAGGTTGGGCGCCAGCTCGGGGTTCTCCTTCATGAGGTACTTGATCTCCTCGGCCGGGATGCCCCAGCCCATGCGGATCACCGTCGGTTCGCCGGACGCCGCGGCGGCGGTGTCCGGCTGGTCCTCCGACCCGCAGGCGGTGGTCGTCACGGCGACGATGACGAGAGCGAGGGCGCCCAGGCGCCGACGCCTCCGACCCGCTGCGGTGGTGGTTCCGGGGTTCGAGGTCACGAGGTGCTCCATCTCGACGCGTCGGCGGGCAGGGGCTTCGGGTGGTGAACGTCCGCCTCCGTCGTAGGTCGGGTCAACACGCCCAGTCCACTAGCCGGACCGCGCTGCGGTCGTCACCCGCCTCCCGCTGTTAGACAGCCGCCATGCGCTTCTGCCTGCAACTGCACGGCGACCTGCCGCTCGACGCCTACGGCACCCTCGCGGCGGAGGCCGAGTCGCTCGGCTTCGAAGACGTCACGCTCCACGACCTGCTGATGCGGCGACCGACCTGGCCGGTGCTCTGCGACATCGCTCGCGCGACGTCCACCGTCCAGGTCGGTCCCAACGTCACCCACCCCTACCTCGTGCACCCTGCGGTGACCGCGGCCAGCGTCCGCCACCTGGACGAGGTGTCCGGGGGCCGCGCCGTGCTGGGCATCGGACGCGGGTCGATGTACGGCATGGTCGGGATGTCCGCACCCAAGGGGCTGCAGGGCCTGTCGGATGCGGTGGAGGTGATCCGCAGGCTCACGACGGGCGAGCGCGCAGAGTGGGCCGGCGAGCAGTTCTCGCTGGGCGCGGGCAACGGGCTCCTGTTCGGCAACCCTCGCCGGATACCCCTCTACTTCGGCACTTTCGGCCCCGAGGGGTCCCGCCTGGCCGGGCGCACCGGTGATGGCGTGCGCAGCGCCGCGCAGTGGGACCCCGACTATGCCGTGCGCATCCGGTCCTGGGTGGAGGAGGGGGCGAGCGCCGCCGGCCGCGACCCGGCGGAGGTGGACTTCATCGTCGAGAACTGGACCTGCCTGCACCCCGACCGCGACGTGGCGCGGCGGGAGGCGCGACGCCGGATGGCGACGTTCCTGCCGCACCTGGGCCCCATGCTTGAGTTCTACCGGGTGCCGGAGGACGAGGTCCGTGCCGCCGTGGCGGCCACCACGTACGGCGACGACGCGGCGCTCGAGGCCATCAGCGACACGACCATCGACCGGTTCATGGCCGCGGGCGACGGCGGCGACCTGCGCCGGGGTCTGGACCGCCTGGCGGACGCCGGTCTCGACGCCGTGTCCTTCTCCGGCTCGCTCGGACCGGACACGGCCGGAGCCCTGCAGATCATCGGCGCCGAGCTCGGTCGCCGCTCGGCCCACACGGGAGGTACCGCATGACCCGCATCGCCGTCCTCGGCGGGGGCAACGGCTCCCACGCCGCTGTCGTCGACCTGACGCTCAAGGGGTTCGAGGTCGCCTGGTGGCGTCGCAACGAGACCTCCTTCGCCGACGGCGGGAACCTCACCTACGACGGAATCCTCGGCAGCGGCCAGCTGCGGCCGGCCGTGGTCACCGCGGACCTCGGGCTGGCGGTCCGCGGGGCGGCTCTGGTCGTCGTGCCGCTGCCCGCGACAGCACAGCTCGACCTGTTGGACCGGCTCGCGCCGGTGCTGGAAGCCGGGCAGTGCGTCGCCTTGCTGCCGGGGACGTTCGGGACGTGGCTGGGTGCGAAGCGGCGGCCCGACGTCGACTTCCTCGAGGTGGGCACCCTGCCCTACCTCGCCCGCCAGGTCGGCCCCGGCGTGGTCTCCATCCCCGTCGTGGCGACCCGGCTGCCGGCCGGCTCGGTGCCCGGCGAGGGGCCTCGCGCCGATGCCGCCCACGAGGTGTTCCGCCGGGCCTACCCCAGCGCGGTCCGGGTGACCGACGGGCTCGACGCCGCGCTGACCAACTGGGGACCGGTCCTCCACCCGCCGCTCGTGGTGCAGAACCTGGGCGCCATCGAGTCGCTCGGCGACCGCTTCGACATCCACAACGAGGGCACCTCGGCCGGGGTGATCCGGACGATCCTGGCGCTCGACGCCGAGCGCGTCTCGCTGCGCGTGGCGCTCGGGTTCCCCGGCGAGCACTGGTCGATCAGCACCCACTACGAGCAGTCCCCCGAGGGGATGTACGGGGCGGACGCCCGCGAGCGGCTCGTCGCATCGGGCCTGTGGCGGGAGTCGCTGCACCTGGAGCACCGGTACGTGCGCGAGGACATCCTGTGCGGGCTGACCCTCAACGCCTCGCTCGGTCGGCTGGCCGGCTGCCCCATGCCGGTGAGCGAGGCCGTGCTCGCCCTCGTCGCGGTCTCGGTCGGCGTCGACCCCTGGGCCGAGGGGCGGACCGCGGCGTCGATCGGTGCGCAGGAGCTGGACGTGGTCCGGCACCAGGCGCGGCACGGGGTCGGCCCGGCAGGCTGAGCCCGGACGGGGCTCCGGCGGCGCAGCACGGGGATCACGGCACGGGCGTCACAGCACCTGTGTCACACCGCCTGTGTCACAGCACCGGACGCACGGGGGGCCGCTGGTGCCGGCGGTGGCCGGCACCAGAACCCCGCCGGGGCGGAGGAACAACAAGCGGGCGAGCAGCACGAGAGACGCTGCGCAGATGGCGATCCCGGACATCGTTGCCCAGGCGGCACCGACGCTGCCGTACTGCGCGAGGACGCCGAACACCAGCGGGCCCAGCACCCCACCTGCGTAGATGCCGGACTGGCTGATCCCAGTGGCGGACGAGATGGCGTCGGGGTAGAGGCGCGAAACCGCGATGTTGTACAGGCCGTTCCACCCCCACCCGCAGCCGAAGGCCACCACGGCCCCGACCGCGAAGGCCGGCAGCGCGGCGACCGACATGAGGGCGTAGCCCAGCGCGCCGGCCCCCATCAGGCAGGCGGTGGTCGCCAGGCGGTGACCGGACCGCCGGTCCGCGGCCCAGCCGAAGCCCACCCGGGTGGCGATCGCGGCGAGACTGCCGCACACCTGAATGCTGGACGCGGCGACCGGGCTGAAGCCCACCGTGTACGCCGACACGATGAGGAAGGCCGGCAGGCTCGTGGCGGCGGTGGCGGCGAGGGCCCCCGCGGCGGCCAGCACGAGCAGCGGAGCCCGGCGACCGAGCAGGGACGCCGACACCGCGCGCGACCCGGGGCGACCCAGCTCTGCGCGGCCGGCAGCCCGGCCCACCAGGAGCGCCGCGACGGCCACGGACACCGCGCACCATCGCCACCCGGCCGTGAGCGCGACCGCCGGCACCAGCACGCCACAGAGCAGCGTCGAGGTGGGGACCGAGGCCTGGTTGAGGCCCAGGGCAATCCCTCGGCGAGCGACCGCCACCCTGCTGCCGACGAGCGCGTTGCACGCCGGCTGCACCAGGGCGTTGCCGGCGCCAGCCGCCACCATCGCGGCAAGCAGGACCGTCCAGTGCCACGCGAGCGCCACGGCGAGCAGCGAGCCGGCCGCAACGGTGCAGGCCGAGACGATGCAGGTGCCGGTACCCCAGGTGAGGACGCGGCGGCCGGCCGCCGGGGACAGGAGGGCGGAGACGGCGAAGTACCCCGCCACGCAGAGCGCCAGCTGGGTGGCGCTGAAGGCCAGGTCGCCGGCGACCTGAACCGCCAGGGCGCCTACGAGGAAGGGCGGCGTCGCGGCGACCACCGTGGTAGCCATGGCCAGCCCCAGCGCCGACCGCGGACCTGCCGGGGACCTTCCGGGCCCCGGCCGGCGCTGCGCTCGTCGCGCCTGGGCCCGCGGTCCGGCAGCGTTCACCCCACGTGCTCCTCGTACCAGCCGTCGAGCATCACCGTGTCCAGGTCGACCGGCCCGTCGATCGCGTCCCGCTCCTGGAAGAACGACACGATGGTCTCGGCCTGCTCGACGTCGGCCGGTGTGAGGTCGCGGGTCTCGAAGTCGATCTCGGGCAGGATCCGCCTCGCCTCGTCAGCCGGCAGCTTGATCACCGCCTCGACGGCCTCCGCCGCGCGAGCGGGCTCGTCGTTGACGATCGCACTGGCGTCGGCGATGACCCGGAAGACCTCCGCAGCGAGTTCCTGGTTGTCGGCCAGCCACTCGGCGTTGGCGATGATCCACTGCACGTAGGTGACTCCGTAGTCCCCCGTGGTCGCGACGACCTTGCCGCCGTTCGCCACGCCCCGTGCCGCCCAGGGCTCGAAGAGCACGTAGCCGTCCACCTCTCCCTGGGCCAGCAGCGAGGGCATCTCCGGCGGCGCCACGCTCACCAGTTCCACGGTCTCGGACGACAGGCCCTCGCTCTCGAGGTAGCGCTCCGTCGCGAACAGCAGCAGGCCTTGCGCCGTGGCCATCCGGGTGATCTGGCTGGGGTCGGTGATGCCCTCGCGCAACACGACCTTCAGGTAGCGCCCGGACTCCTGGAAGACCCCGAGCGCGCGGACGTCGGGGTTGGTGGCCATGACGGTCAGCGCCGTGGAGTCGGCGTTGCCGGACATCTCGGTGACGCCGGCGGAGACGTTCTGGGCGCCGGCCGCTCCGCCCTCGGTCTGGACCAGCTCCACGTTCAGCCCCGCCTGCTCGAACAGCCCTTCCTCCTGGGCGACGAACATGGGCGTGTACGCCGGGTCGACGCCCACCGAGATGCGCACGAGCGGGCTCTCGGCCGCGTCGCCGGTGCCGCTCCCGGCGTCGTCACCTCCGCACGCGGTCAGTGACAGCGCGCAGGCAGCCACGGCGGCGGCGACGCACCGACGTGCCTTCCGGGCAGAGCTCGGCATGGTGGTGCTCCTTCGGTGGGGGCGTCGGCAGGGCGGCCTGTCGACGGACCGTAGGACCGCCTCGCCGGGGTGCCCTACGGTCGGGGTCCGGACAACGGACCGCCAGAGCACGCCCCGGCGCTGGCTCCGGTCGAGCGCAGCGGGCAGACTGCTCTCGTGTCGCGGACCGAGCACGACGCCGGCAGCATGCTGCAGCGGTCCGTCAACCTGCTCCAGGCCTTTCGGCCGGACGGGCGACCCCTGGCGCTGACGGAGCTCGCGGGGCGTGCCGGGATGCCGAAGTCGACGGCGCACCGCCTGGCGCAGGAGCTCGTGGACCTGCGGCTGCTGGAGCGGCAGGACGGGCTGTACTCCGTCGGGCTGGGGGTCTTCGAGCTCAGCGGGCTGGTGCCAGTGTCGCGCCGATTGCGGGAGACGGCCCTGCCGTACATGCAGGACCTGTTCATGGCCACGCAGCAGACGGTGCACCTGGCCATCCGGGACGGCTACGACGTGGTGTACGCGGAGAAGATCCACGGCCACGACGGGCTCGAGCTGCCCTCCCACGTCGGTGGCCGGCTGCCACTCACGTGCACGGCCGTCGGCAAGGCCCTGCTCGCCTACGCCGACCCGGCCTTCATCCAGGAGGTGCTGGACCGGCCGCTGCGCCGGATTACGCCGTTCTCCATCGTCGACCGCCACGTGCTGCAACAGCAGCTGGCCGAGGTCCGCCTGACCGGCGTCGCCCTCGAGCAGGAGGAGGCCAGCCCGGGCAGCGCGTGCGTCGCCGCAGCGGTCGTCGTGGACGACTGCGCCGTCGCGGCCATGTCCCTGTCCGTCCCGGTCACGGAGTACCAGCCCACCCGAGTGGCCGCCGCGGTGCGGACCGCCGCGCTCGGCACCGCACGGCGGCTCTCGCTGCCAACCTGACGGCACGCCCGTCCGGTCCGGCCAGCGGCACGCGGGGCTCGGAACCGGAGCCGTGGCGTGCCACGGTGGGCGCTCCCCCCACCGCCTCGTCCGCCGACCGGCGACCGTGCTGCTGCCTGCCCCCGGAGCCAAGGAGACGACGTCGTGCCCGAGCCCCTTCGCCCGCGACGGGAGCCGTCGCCCGAGCCGACGCCGCCCCGGCTGCGCGTGCTGGACCTCACCGACCCGCTGGGGCACAACGCCGCCCGGCTGCTCGTCGGGCTCGGAGCCGACGTGCTGCGGCTCGCCGCACCGCTCGGCTTCCGCGCGGCTGACCTGCACTGGCACGCCGGGAAGCGCCTGCTGGCGGGGGCGGGCGTCACCGAGCGACGCGAGCAGGTGGCCCGGCTGCTCGGCGGCGCCGACGTGGTCCTGGAGTCCGGCCCGCGGGAGGCACTGCTGACGCTCGAGATGCGCGAGCGCGACCCCCGCGCGTGGGAGCACGTCGTCCACGTGGTCGTGACGCCGTTCGGGCTGACCGGACCTCGGCGGGACTGGCTGGCCGACGATCTCGTGGCCGCCGCAGCCGGCGGCATGGCGTGGCTCGGTGGCGCGGCTGGTGGCCCGCCGCAGGCCCCACCGCGGTCGCAGGCGACCCAGCTGGCGGGGGCCCACGCGGCGGTCGCGGCGCTGCTGGGCGTGCGGGCCCGGCAGCGGACCGGCACCGGACAACTGGCGGAGGTGTCCGTGCAGGAGGCCGTCGCCGCGACGCTCGAGACGGGAGCCATCGCCTGGATCCACGGTGCCCCCCTCCCGGGCCGCACGTCCGGGGTCTACGCCCACGTGGCGCACCGCGTCTTCGAGGCCTCCGACGGTCATGTCGCGGGGGGCTACTCGGGCAGCGGCCGGATGTGGACCGACCTGCTCGCCTGGCTCGCGGCGGAGGGCGCCGCCGAGGACCTCGCTGACGAGCGCTGGCAGGACCCGACGACGCGCTGGCAGCAGCGCACGCACGTGGACGAGGTCGTCGCCCGGTTCGTGCGGCGTCACGGTGCCGCCGAGTTCGCGGACGCCGCCCGCGAGCGGGCGCTCCCGTGGGCGCAGGTGGTCGGGCCCGGCCAGCTGGTCGCGAACCCGCAGCTGCAGGACCGTCGGTTCTTCGTCGAGCTGCAGGACGGTGGCCGGGGAGCCGTGGACGTCGGATTCCCCTTCGAAGACGAGCAGCTGCCCCGACCGGTCCGGCTGGCCGCCCCCGAGCAGGTGCCCGGGTCCCCCGGTTGGCGCCCGCGGCCGCCCGGCACCAGCGCTCCCCGGCTGCGCCCGCCGCGTGACGACCGTCCGGGCGCGCTGAGCGGGCTGCGCGTGCTTGACCTCACGTGGGTGCTGGCCGGGCCGTACGCCACGAAGGTGCTCGGCGAGCACGGCGCGGACGTGGTCAAGGTCGAGTCCCGGCACCGGGAGGACCCGACGCGCTTCGCGCCGTCGATGCGGCTGCGCCCCGGCGCCTCGCACGACGAGAGCGGGTACTTCATCAACGTCAACCGCAACAAGCGGAGCCTGGCACTCAACCTGCGCACCTCGCAGGGCGTGGCGCTCCTGCATCGGCTGGTCGCCGCCTGTGACGTCGTGGTGGAGAACTTCAGCCCGGGCGTCCTGGACCGGTGGGGCCTGTCGTACGAGCGGATGGTCGAGCTGAACCCCGACGTGGTCCTGGTGTCCATGGCGGGCGTCGGGCAGACCGGCCCCTGGCGTCGCGCCGTGACCTTCGCCGACACGCTGGCCGCGATGTCCGGCCTCACCTCCGAGACCGGCGACGGCGACGGACCCCACGGTCTGACGTTCGGGCTGGGGGACATGGTCGCGGCCAACGCGGCCGTGCTGGCCGTGCTCGACCGGGTGGTGTCAGGACGCGGCGGTCACGTGGACCTGTCGCAGCTCGAGGCGATGGCGGCGCACCTCGGACCGGCCCTGCTCGAGGCTCAGCTCGGTGCTCCCGAACCCCCTGCGGAAGAGGGCTTCCCCGGCGTCTACCGGACTCTGGGGGACGACCGGTGGTTGGCCGTCGGCTTCCTGGACCCGTCAGGACGGGCAGCGCTCCGCACAGCCTGCGGCGCAGGAGCCGGCCAGTCGACCGCGGACGCGCTGCGGCAGTGGTGCGCGACCCTCGACGGCGAGGAGCTCGCCCAGCAGCTGCAGGAGCTCGGCGTCCCGTCGTACCAGGTGCAGGACGGGCGCGACCTCGTGGAGCGCGACCCGCAGCTGGCCCGCCGCGGCTTCTACGTGGAGCTCGCGCACCCGCTCGTCGGCCCGGTCGCGCACGAGGGGATCGTCGTCCGGCTCGACGAGACGCCCGGCCGTCTGCACACCCCGGCCCCGCTGCTGGGCCAGCACAGCGACGAGCTGCTCACCGAGCTGCTCGGTCTGGGCGGCGACGAGCTCGCCCGCCTCCACCACGACGGCGCCCTGGAGTGAGCTCGATGGCAGACCCCGGCCCCCCCGGCTTCGACGTGTCCGTGCAGGACGGCATCGCGACGCTGCACCTGCGCAACGGCAAGGCCAGCACGGTCGACCCGCCCCTCATCGAGGCGCTGCTGCTCGCGCTGCCACCGCTGACGGCCGACCCCGCCGTCCGATGCCTCGTCGTCCGCGGGTCCGGCCGGGTGTTCGTCGCGGGCGCCGACATCGCCGTCATGAGGCAGCTGTCGGAGGACACCTACCGTCAGATGCGACGGTGGGTGGACGTGCAGCGGCTGCTCGAGACGGCGCCCAAGCCGGTCATCGCGGCGATGAACGGTCACGCCCTCGGAGGCGGCGCCGAACTCGCGCTGGCCTGCGACCTGCGCATCCTCCACGAGGCGGGGACGTTCGGGTTCCCGGAGGCCGGCCTGGGGTTGTTCCCGGGAGCCGGCGGGACCCAGCGGCTGCCCCGGCTCGTCGGCCCGCACGTCGCGAAGCGCCTCATCATGGACGCGCGACGGCTGCCGGCTGAGGAGGCGCTTCGGCTCGGCCTGGTCGACCTGGTGGCGTCCGCGGCGGAGTTCGACGCGGTGGTCGACCGGGAGTCGCGCCGCCTGGCGAGCGGCCCCACTGCGGTGATCGGGATGGCGAAGGAGGCCGTCGACCGCGGCTGGGGGCTGCCGATCGACGAGGCCATGGCCGTCGAGGAGAAGCTGGTGATGCGCTCGATCCGGACGCGCGACGCCGCCGAGGGGCTGCAGGCCTTCCTCGACCGGCGGGCCCCGAGCTTTGAGGGCCGTTGACAGGTACCGGGGGGCTCAGTTCAGCAGCTGAGCCGCCTGCAGCTTGCGGCTGACCGCCAGCAGCGCGTTGCTGTAGCGCGGCACGTCGGCGCGAAACGTCGGCGCCGTGACCGAGAGCGCGGCGATTGTCATGCCGCTGGCCCCGTAGAGGGGCACGGCGACGCTGAGGTAGCCGTTGACCGTCTCCTCCCGCTCCACCGCGAAGCCGGTCTGCCGGGTCTTGCGCGCCTGGTCGACCAGCAGCTGCGGCCACACGACGGTAGCGCGGGTGATCCGCTCGAGGCCGTGGGACACGAGCTCCGGCAGCAGGTCCGGCGGGCCGAAGGCCAGCAGCACCTTGCCCGTGGCGGTGCAGTAGAGCGGCATGCGGCCGGCGACCCGGGAGGGACGCGTCTGCTGCCCCCGTGCCGTCACCTTCTCGATGTAGAGCACGTCGAGGCCGTCGCGGACCGCCAGGTGGACGGTCTCCTTGGTCGCTGCGTGGAGGTCCTCCATGAAGGGGCGCACCGCCTCGCGCAGGATGCGCATCCGGGGGACCCTGGCGCCGAGCTCGAACACCCGCATACCCAGCCGGTAGCTGCACCCCGAGCGCTCGAGGACGCCCCACTCGAGGAGTTCGCCGGCCAGTCGGTGCACGGAGGCCTTGGCGATGCCGGTCCGGCGCGCGAGCTCGGAGAGCGACAGGTCGTCGTCCTCCATCTCGAAGGCTTCGAGGATGAGCCGGGCCTTGCCAAGCACGCTGTTCGCGCTCTCACCCAGGCCTTCGCCGGGAGCCCTCGGGTGGCTCGTACGTGCCACCGGCGACGGGTGGATGCGCAGTGCCGTGCTGACGGGAGGAGGCATGCACGGAGTGAACGTCACTCGAACAGCCGGCCGCTAGCACCGTCCCGCGAGACGGAACACGATCGTGATAGTCGTCACATCGTCGTTACACGAGGTCCGGCTCCCGTAACGCGGGGCCCGGGCCCGGGGCCGTCACTCAGGGAAACTCGACGACGACCTTGCCGACGAGGCTCCGGTCGCGCAGCCGCTCCACCGCGTCGGGGAGCCGGTAGTCGGGGAAGGCCTGGACCGGCAACCGCAACTCACCGGCCTGCACCTGCAGCAGGAGGCGGTCGGCGACGGAGGTCATCTCGGGTCCCCGACGAAGGAGGTTGACCGGCAGCAGGGCGACGTCGGCGAGCAGGTGGCCGGGCAGGTCCAGCTGGAGCTGCCGGCCCGCGGTGTAGCCGACCAGGGCCGCCCGTCCGCCGGGACGGACCAGCGCGAGTCCGCGTCGCAGCACCTCCCCTCCCACCGTGTCCACGAGCACGTCCACCGGGCCCCCGACCGCCTCTGCGGTGAGCTCGTCGGCCACCACGCCGGGGACGCCGTCAAGCTGGGCCAGCTTGGCCGGCGAGCCGACGGCGCCCACGACGGACGCGCCCGAGCGGGCCGCGATCTGGACGACCATGGCGCCGACGGCCCCCGCGGCGCCGGTGACGAGCACCCGCTCCCCGGCCCGGACGACGGCGACGTCGTGCACCGCCGCGTGGCCCGTGCAGGCGGGGGAGAAGAAGCTGCAAGCCAGGCCCGGGTCGACGCCGGCGGGGACGGGGAACACCGCGGAGTCGGGCGCGAGCAGGTGCTCGGCCCAGCCGCCGTCGCGGCGAAGGCCGGTGCCGCCACCCCGCACCCGCACCAGGGCTTCCGGGCGGTGCGTGCCCGAGGACACGACGTGGCCGGCCGCCTCCGTACCCGGCACGCTCGGCAGGTCGGGGAGGACACCGAAGTTCCCGGACAGGACGTCCAGGTCGATGTGCGAGACCTGGGCGGCGCGGACCCGGATCAGGGTCTCGCCGCTTCCCGGCTCCGGGACGGCCCGCTCCTCGAGCTGCGGCGGGGTTCCGAAGGCCCGCAGGACCCAGGCCCGGCTGGTCACGCTCGCCGGGCGCACGGGCCTCCCCCGCTCCGGCTCACAGCTTGACGGCGTAGCGGGCCAGCAGCTTCCCGGCGACCAGCCGAAGCACGCGGTCGAACAGGAACCCGAGGATGCCCAGCGTGATGATGCCGACGAACACCCAGTCGATGCGGCCGTAGTTGCGCGACTGCCAGATGAGCGCCCCGAGGCCCACGTTGGCCGCGACGATCTCCGCGGAGACGATCGTCAGGAAGCTGTTGCCCATGGCCAGACGAGCTCCGGTGACGATGTGCGGCACGGTGCTCGGGAGCACCACCCACGTCAGGGTCTGCCGCCGGTTCGCGCCCATGCTGCTTGCAGCCCGGAGCTTGCTCTCGTTGACCGACAGGACGCCGGCGATGGTGTTGATCGTGACGATGAAGACGGAGGTGTAGAAGATCAGGACGATCTTCGATGCCTCGCCGAGCCCAAACCAGATGACGGCCAGCGTGACGAAGGCGATCGGCGGGATGAAGCGGAAGAACTCGATGTACGGGTCGAGCAGCTGCCGGACGATCCGCACCCGGCCCATGACCAGCCCGAGCGGAGCGCCGACCACCACGCCGAGGGCCCACCCGATGAGGATGCGCCGGCCCGACGCCACCACGGAGTCGATCAGGCTGCCGTCCCTCAGCAGGTCCCAGGCGGCCTCGGCGGTCTGCGCGGGTGAGGACACCAGGGCCGGCCCATACCTCAGCGCCAGGAGGTACCAGACGAGGACGCCCATGCCCAGGGACACGACGTAGCGCCCGAGGAGGGCGAGCCCCGCCCCGCCGCGCCAGCGGCGGCTGGACATCGCCGCCGTGAACCGCGGGACCTCGCGGTCGACGATGCTCACAAGTCCGCCTCCAGCCCCTGCCCGCGCAGCGCCTCGCGGACCTCGGCGCCGATCTCCTCGCGTAGCTCCTCGTAGAGGGCAATCACGGGAGGGTCCGTACGCGAGCGCGGCCGCGGCAGGTCCACGTCCCGGACGGTCTTGATCCCGGCGGCCGGGCCAGCGGTCATCACCACGATCCGGTCGCCGAGAACGATCGCCTCGTCGATGTCGTGCGTCACGAAGACCACGGTGCACCCGCTCGTCCGCCAGATGCGGTCGAGCTCGCGCTGCAGCACCTCGCGCGTCTGAGCGTCGAGCGCGCCGAAGGGCTCGTCCATCAAGACGATCCGCGGCTGGTTGGCCAGCACGCGAGCGATCTGGACCCGCTGGCGCATGCCGCCGGACAGCTGCGGCGGGTACTTGTCGCGAGCGTGGCCCAGCCCGACCAGCGAGAGGTACTCGTCCGCGATGCGCTGCTGCTCGGCTCGGGAGGCCCCCCGCATGCGAGGCCCGAAGGAGACGTTCTGCCGGACCGTCAGCCAGTCGAACAGCGCCTCGCTGCTCTGGAACACGACCCCGGCGTCGCGGTTGCTTCCGACGAGCGGCGTGCCCTCAGCCGTCAGGGTGCCGGAGCTGGTAGGCACGAACCCGGCCATGGCGGACAGCAGGGTGGACTTGCCGCAGCCGCTCGGTCCGAGCAGGCAGAGGAACTCCCCGGGCCGGACGTCGAGGTCGATCCCGGCGACGGCCCGGAAGTCCCCGAAGCTGATCGAGACGTCCGTCAGCGCCATGCCGGCGCCGTGAACCGGCCCTGGAGCGTGGACCGCTCCGGCACCGGGCGCCTGCGTGACCACGCTCATGCCTCTGCGTTCTCGCTGAACCAGTCGAGCAGGACGCTGTCCTCGACGGGCGGGAGCTTCTCGGCCTTGCCCGAGTTCAGGTAGAACTCGGCGATGGAGCGGTAGCCAGGCAGGTCCTGCTCCGTGATGTCCCGCACCTCGAAGTCGATCTCCTCTATGGCCTTGATCGTCTCCTCGGGAGCCACCTTAGCCGCGGCCTCCGTGGCCTTCGCGGCAACATCCGGGTCCGCCTCGGTCAGCTCGGCCGCCTCGTCGAGCACACGGGCGATCGTGCTGGCGGCCTCGGGGTTCTCATTGATCCACTCCTCGGTGCCGATCAGCCAGTGGACGTAGGACCAGCCGTAGTCACCGGTGTTCATGAGCACCGTCCCGCCGAGGTCCAGGGCGCGGGTCGGCCACGGCTCCCACAGCACGAAGGCGTCGATGTCGCCCTTGTCGAGGAGCGCCGGCAGCTCGGGCGGTCCTGCCGAAACGAACTCGACCGACGACGGGTCGATCCCCTCGGACTGCAGCAGCTTGAGCGCCGACAGCTCGGACAGACCGGGGACGATGCCCATCTTCTTGATGTCGTCCGCTGAGGCGACGCCCTCGCGGGCGACCACCTTGAGGTAGTCACCGGACTCCTCGTAGACGAGCAGCGCCCGGAGGTCCGGGTTGACGTTGAGCTGGCTGATCGTCGTGGTGTCGGAGCTCGCCGCCAGCTCGATGTTGCCTGTGGCCAGCGCGTCCACGGCCTCACCACCGCGGCCGAACTGGATCACCTCCACGTCGATGCCGGCCTCCTCGAACATGCCTGTCTCGTCAGCCAGGAAGAACGGGGCGTACGACGCGTCGATCCCGACGGCGAGGCGCACTGTGGGCATTTCCCCCGCGCCGGCCACGTCTGAGCCGCCTCCGTCGTCGGACGAGCCGCAGGCGCCGAGGACGGGCAGTGCGACAAGCAGCGCGACGATCGCCGCTGCGGGGGGCCGGAGCCTGCGGGTGACGGGCATGCGATCTCCTGACTCGTGCGCTCGGCCATGTGTTCGACCGCGCGGTGGGAACGCCAGACAAACACGAGATGGAGGATCAGCCCCCACTCTCGTTCCGCTGAACGGGCCACGTCGCCGCGGGACGGCGGCGGTGCCGGAGTTCAGCCGCCGGGGGCCGAGTCGGACCACGACGTTGGGGTAGGTCGTGGAACGGCCTCAACCCGCTGCCGCGGCGAGGTACCGGGCTGGCGATGAGCGTCTGGCGCACCACGAGGAACTCCAAGAGGCCGCGGACCGCCCGCGACCCGCCGGTTCACCGTCGAGGAGGCGACCGAGCGCGGACGCAGCGCCCGACCTTGCTCGACGGTGCCGGTGACGGCTGGCTATGCCAGTCCACCCAGGCGAAAGCGTCCAGCGCGTTGACCGACGCCAGAGCCGCTCGAGCTCCAGCGGGAGGCCGCCGAAGTTCAGCAGGTCGAACGCGTCGGTCCGGCGGGTCGCCGCTGAGAACCCTCGGACTCAGCGTCGCCTGACCGCAGAGCAGCAGGAGCGCCGGCACGATGAGCAGCAGCGCATTCGTCACGACCCTCGCCGTCACCACCGCACCGGGCGTCCACCCGGCCTCGATGAGGCTTGGCGGCGAAGGACCCCGAGGTGCCGAGGGTCGCGGCCGACAGCAGGGCCAGGCTCAGCCCAGTCCCGCTGGTAGTGCGCTGCTCCACTGCGATCTCCCCTCGTGTCTCTGCCGACCGGACCTGTGCCCCGCACGACCGTAGGCGGAGTGAAGCCAGGGAGGCGTGACCTGGTGCGGTGACACCGAGGTGTAGCTTCTGCCGCGTCACGGGTGGCCAGCAGGCAGCGCCGCGGCGACGCGGTCTGCTGCCGAGCCGGCGACGCCTTCGTGCAGGCGACCCGCCGCCGGGTCCGGCAGCGGAGGGCCAGCGTGAACGTCATGAAGCGGACCGGCTCACCGCTCGTGGCAAGCGACTCTTTTCTGGGAGGACCTCGCCGTGCGGGTGCGGTGCGGCGACAGCCCCGCTACGAGGGGGTGGGGCCACTGGCCCTGACGATCACGCCCTCGAGTCAGAGCCCCTTCGAGTTGGTCCCAGCGTCAGTCCATGGTCGTCGGCCGCGCCTGATGACCGACGTCCGGTGATGGCCGCCGCCTCTCGCGGCAGCCGATCGCGGGGCACCCGTGCCCCCAGATCGACCACGCGCATGCCGAGTCGGTAGCTCGAGCCAGACCGCTCGAGGACACCCCAGTCCACGAGCTCGGCCGCCAGCCGGTGCACCGACGCCTTGGCGATGCCGGTGCGACGGACCAGCTCGGACAATGACAGGTCGTCGTCCACGACCTCGAACGCCTCGAGAATCAGCCGGGCCTTACCCAGCACGCTGTTCGCGCTGCCCGCAGGTCCCTCACCTCGGCCGGGTGGAGTCCGGCCCGTCCTGCGCACCCCGGGCGTCGGGCCGGTTCGGGCGTCCGCGCTGGCTCGTGCGGGCCTCCCTTCAGGCACGGCGATCGGAGGTGCGGCGCGGCTGCCTCGAGCGGGAGACGCCGCCGTCTCAGTCATGGCAAGGCGGCGGCGTGGGGGGCGGCGGCCTCTGGCTGCACCGGATCCGCCGACGT
>JAABUN010001833.1_pt1 | contig 42747 bp, 26 predicted proteins | sample 5559311 | NCBI WGS metagenome assembly JAABUN01 (sample SAMN10711877, study PRJNA513370) | rock metagenome | isolation source: Antarctica rocks | place: Antarctica: Victoria Land, Siegfried Peak sud
TGCACCAACAGGCACCGGCTTCAATTACAGCATTGATGGAAGCAGCTATCAAACAGGCACTGCTTTCAGCGGACTTGCTCCATCCACTTATAATGTAACTGCTAAGAACAGTGCTGGCTGTATTTCTGCTCCTACAAGTGTTACCGTAAATGCAGTTGCATCAGCACCTGCAGCACCGGCGGCCTCTGTTACACAACAACCCACCTGTACAACAACAACAGGAACTATTACCATCACAGCACCAACAGGCACCGGCTTCACTTACAGCATTGATGGAAGCAGCTATCAAACGGGTACTACTTTCAGCGGACTTGCTCCATCCACTTATAATGTAACTGCTAAGAACAGTGCTGGCTGTATTTCTGCACCAGCAAGTGTAACGGTAAATGCAGTTGCATCTGCCCCTGCAGCACCGGCGGCTTCTGTTACACAACCCACCTGTATAACAACAACAGGAACTATTACCATCACTGCACCAACAGGCACCGGCTTCACTTACAGCATTGATGGAAGCAGCTATCAAACAGGCACTGCTTTCAGCGGACTTGCTCCATCCACTTATAATGTAACTGCTAAGAACAGTGCTGGCTGTATTTCTGCCCCAACAAGTGTTACCGTAAATCAACCTAATTCTACTGCAACAATAATTGCAACAACGGTTGATGAAGAATGCGGTAGAAATAATGGCTCTATAACTGCAGTTGGCGCTGGTGGTACTGCTCCTTATACCTATAGACTAAACAATGGAACATTTGGGCAAAACAATATCTTTAATAACCTAGGCAATGGTTCTTATAGCCTAACAATAAGGGATGCGGGGGGGTGTAGTCGTGACACTACCATTGTTGTTAAACACATCAGCAGTGCTGTTTCACGATCTGCTTCTATATCAGGATGTAGCAGTGTAACATTTAATGGTGTTACTTACGCAAGCTCAACGATTGTAAGAGATACATTACGCACCATATTAGGTTGCGACAGTATATATCGCGTAACTAACATAACTGTGCAAAATACACCTGCTCTTACCCAAAGCCTAACAGTAAGTGGATGTGATAGCGTAGTCTTCAATTCTATAACCTATACAACCTCTGCTGTTGTCAGAGATACACTAAAAACAGCTATAGGTTGCGACAGCGTTTATGTTGTCACTAATATAAATGTTACGCGCTTCAGGCTGTCTTTAGCAGCAAGTGTCAACCCGGTTTCTGCAGGTACAGGCGTAATTTTATCAACCAGTTCAACAATACCTTACCAGGTAACTGCATGGCAGCCTGTACAACTTTTTCCTTTACAAAAAGCATCAACCCAAAGAATAACCGCAGACTCATCGAAGATGATAAAAGTAATAGCTGAATCTACTGCAGGATGTATTGATACTGCAGAAATATATTTAGAAGTAAAAGAATTTAGCGACTTCTTCATGCCAAATGCATTTTCACCCAATAGCGATGGTAAGAATGATTTATTAGTACCGTTTGGAACGACCATAGCTAAAGGTAAAATAAGAATATTTAACCAATGGGGAGAACTGATTTTTGCAACGGATAATATAACCAAAGGTTGGGATGGCAGCTATAAAGGAAAGCCTCAGCCGCTTGGTATATATGTATATGAAGTGCAGGTAACAATGCTTAATGGATCAGAAATAACAAGGAAAGGATTTGTAAATTTAATACGTTGATGTAATGCGAATAATTTTTTACGTGCTCATAATTTTTTGTGGCTCTTTTCAAGTTGCGAAGGGCCAGGTGGATCCGCATTTTTCACAATACTACGCTTATCCTTTATACTTAAATCCGGCACTTACCGCAATTTCCGATGTTGATTACAGGGCCACTGCTATTTATAGAAACCAATGGAACACTGTTGGCAAACCTTTTTTAACAACAGGTGTATCTGCCGATCTTTCAACCAACAGAAACCTGAATTTTGGAATAAATTTTTTAAACCAGGCGGCAGGAAATGGCGGCTATCGTTTTATTAATTCCTATTTTTCTGTAGCTTATACCGGTATTAAATTAGACGATTATGGTTTTAGGAGAATAGTATTTGGAATGCAGGCTGGTATCATAAACAGGCGTTTTGATCCTTCAAAGCTTGAATTTGGCGATCAGTGGAAACCATACATTGGCTTTGATCCTGCAACAGCAACTGCTGATTTTTTTAACCGGACATCATCAACCACTTTTGATGCAGGCGCAGGAATAGCTTATTTTGATGCTGATCCTGAAAAGAAAGTGAATGTGTTTACAGGTTATTCCGCTAACCATCTTACTCAACCTGAAGATCCATTTCTTCCTGGTCAAAAATATAAGTTACCCATCCGTTCTACATTACATGCAGGTGTAAGGGTACAGGTTAATGAAACATTTTCTATTGTACCAAACGCAATATATATGCGGCAAGGGAATGCACAGGAAACTATGGTTGGAGCTTATGCTGAAATCAAAGCAAATGACGTAGTAGATGTAATGGCCGGAGTGAATTACCGGGTAAAAGATGCAGTTTCACCCTTCTTTGGGCTGAATTATAATAATATGACTTTCGGATTTAGCTATGATGCAAATGCTTCTTCTTTAGGCCGGCTAACTAACAAGCCAAATAGTTTTGAACTTTCTGTCACCTTTACCAGTAAGTCAGCAGTAAATATAGGATACTTCAGGTGTCCTAAGCTTTAATGTTCAAGTAAAGGAATATGCATTATGGGGTGTAGCTATCCCATTTTGCTAACCGATAACGCAGAGATTATATCTATATGGTTACCATAATTTGCCATTCTGTTTCTGATTTGCGACTATCTGTAATTGTCTCCTTAGAACTGACAGGTTTTGCCCGCAGTCGGACGTCAAACGCTCAGCTTCATCCCCTTGTGAACCCATTTCTTGTAAACCACTTTCAAATCCAACTGGCCGTATTCGAGTTAATCTGCTTCCCTTGCGAATCATTATTATTGTTTAATCTCTGCTACCCCCCTATCTTTTGCTGTTAAGTCGTAATCATACACTTCATTAGCAAATGCTGCCTTCATTCGTTCCCTGCTAAATTCTTTTTCATTGTTTGCTAAAAATATTGTGGCTACCCCGTTACCAATAAAGTTAGTGATAGCTCTTGCTTCACTCATAAAACGATCAACGCCTAACAGTAGTGCCAATCCTTCAATAGGAATAACTTTTACAGCAGTAAGTGTAGATGCAAGCACTACAAAGCCACTCCCTGTAACTCCGGCCGCACCTTTTGATGTTACCATTAATATACCAATAATAGTAAGGATTTGTGCGGTTGTTAAATGAACACTATAAACCTGTGCGAGAAACAATACAGCCATTGATAAATAAATGGTAGTACCATCGAGGTTAAAAGAATATCCTGCGGGCACAACAAGACCTACTACAGGTTTAGAACAACCCATCCTTTCCAGCTTTTCAATTAACGACGGCAAAGCTGCTTCTGATGATGAGGTGCCTAATACAATCAGCAACTCTTCTTTGATATACTTTAAAAAGTGCCAAATGCTTATTTTGTAGTAACGCAAAATGAGCCCTAATACTACTAACACAAATATGGCCATAGTGATATAAACAGTTATCATTAGCTTTCCTAAAGGAATTAGGGTTGCAATGCCATACTTACCTATGGTATAAGCCATACCTCCGAAAGCTCCTACAGGCGCAAAAAACATTACAAAATGTAAGGCCTTAAAAACCCACTTTGATGCGATAGTGAGTGTTTTAATTATTTTATCTCTGCCGTTATACTTACTTAAAAAAATACCAAACAGTATTGACAATATCAGCACCTGGATAGTAATATTATCTTTTAAAAAGTGGAGCCAGCTAAATTGTGCAGCACCGGTCTTATAACTTGATATATCACCACTCTGAACCGCTGAAGTATTTACACCACTTCCCGGTTGAATAACCCATGCTACTACAATACCGACAAGCAGCGCAATAGTTGTTACTATTTCAAAATACAAAAGTGCTTTACCGCCTACCCGGCCAACTTTTTTTAAGTTGCCCATTCCACTAATGCCTAATGAAATTGTTAGAAAAATAATAGGATTTATGAAGACTTTTACAACTTCTATAAAGTACTTGCCTAAAGGTTGCATTTTTACAGCAGTAGCAGGTGCAAAGTGCCCCAGTAAAGCACCTGCGGTAATAGCCGTCAGAACCCAAAAAGTAAGATTGGTAAATATTTTTTTCATTGTATTTATTGCATAAGCAGATGAATAATATAGATAATCGGGAGAGAAAGGGGTATGCCAACAGCTACCATGTTAGATGCTAACTTTGAATTCAGGTTATACTTTCCCGCAATAATTGCAGCGGTGTTCATTGGTCCGATAGCAGCTCCCATAACACTGATAGAGGTTATAAGCAAGCTCTGCTTAAAGGCAAAATGATATAACAAGAATATTAATCCAGGTGCAAGTATTAACTTATATAATAAACCAACAACTAGTTTTGGCGCCTCTAAATCTTCTCCTGCTAAATTAATTTGCAGCCCAACACTAAGCAATGCTAGTACAGAGAAAGGAGCACTAATTATAGCAAGGGTATCATCAATAAATTTTGGAAAATGAATACCTGAAATATTTAAGGTAACAGCTACAATAAAAGCTATAAATGGTGGAAACCTGAACACATTATTTATAACAGCTTTTATGGATGGAGCATCAGAAGAATGCCATGCTGCAACAGCCACCCCTAAAGTAATACCAATTAAAAAAGAACCTGCCTGGCTCATTAAGATAGCGATCTGCAAACCTTCTTTACCATACAACAACTCAAAAATAGGAAAGCCTACAAATGAGGTACTGCTTATGCCTCCTGTAATAATAAGAGCTGCAATTGTTTTTGGTGGAAACTGTTTCCATTTGCCAACGAATATAAAAAACACAAAGGCAACAGCAAAAATTATCCAGGCGACTAATATTGGAAATATATACTTGTTGGTAAATTTTAATTCTGTTATCTGCAAAAGTATAAGGGCAGGCATGAAAAAATTTACCAGCAGTTCGTTCACCGTTTTGTAACTATTATCGGGTAATATTTTAAAACGCCGCAATAGCAAACCTGCAGAAATACAAAACAATATAAGGAGTACTTTATCCAATATTATAATTCTTGAAATTTCAAATCTTCATAAGATTATTAAACATTTTATTTGCATTTATCCTCCTTAAGCTTCAAGTCAACGTGTAATTGCTATATTAATTTTTACCGCAATTTAAAAATGCATTTATACAAAGCACAAGATAGCTAACGACAACTAAGCTATTTTGATGAAAGCAAAACTGAGCTTCTAAAACAGAACCTGCTTTAGTGCTTATTATAATTTTAGGTTTAGAGTAGTATAGTAAAATGCACCATTAAAACCAAATTGATTGGCGTTTCGTGTATAAGGAATTTGACCACTTGAATAAGATGCATAGTTCGCTAACACTTTGTCAGGATACACATCAAATATATTATTAGCTCCAACAGTTATAGAAAACCTTTTTAAGACATCGTAGCTAAACGTAATATCAGTTAGCGTTTTGCCATTAAAAGTTTGAGCCCTGTGTGGAAGGTTTGCTGGTTTTTCCCATGCTATCACCTTTCCAAAATAGGTAACCCTTGCTGTTACATTGAGTTTTCCGGCCTGGTAACCAATACTACCTAATACTTTATTTCTTGGTTGCGATGTTTCAATTAAAGAAATACTTACCGTGTCAATTAATTTTACTTTTGATGCAGCACCTGCCTGTAATTGTGCAGGTGTTTCTTTTTGTGAGGTAATTTCTGTCTTATTAAAAGTAAAGGCTACACTTGCATTCAAACCTTGCTTAGCAGTAAAATTGTGCTTGAAGCTTGTAACAAAGTCAATGCCTCTTGTACGGGTATTAATATGGTTTGTAAAGAATGTGATTTCTCTTATGCCGGTAGATGCGGGGTATGCACCAAGTAAGGCAGGGGTAGCAGCGGTAACAGGTAATTGCTCAGAAATAATGATTCTATTTGTAACATCAATTTGGTAAGCATCAAGGGTAAATAATAATTTGCTTCCTGCTTTAGCTGTCAATCCAACATTATAGTTCCAGCTAAGCTCTGGATTCGGGTCTTCTATTCCTAATTGTGCCAGCTTAGGATCGTTGCTTGGTAGTTGTTTTGTTTGCCTGATAACACCTGCCTGAACTGTAGAGGTAGTTTGGCTATTAAATATTTGTTGCAAAGAAGGTGCTCTGAAACCGCGGTTAATCGAACCCCTTATAGCAACATCTTTTGTAAAGTTTAAACGGGTTGCAAGCTTCCCGGACAAGTTTCCACCGAAGTCACTATAGTTTTCATAACGTCCTGCAATAGCTACTAAAAATCTTTCAGTAATATCACTTTCTATATCTACAAAAACTGCAATGTTCGTTCTGCTTTTGTTCGTTCTATCTGCTGCTGAAATACCAGGGCGACCACTACTGCCCGGGGCTTTATTATTTGTTTGTGCAAGTGGCCCAACCTTATATGATGCAGAATCTCCTTCACCCAGTTTAAAATTATCTATACGAAACTGGCTACCAACAGCTATGTTGGTTGATTTTGTTCTGGCAAGACCTTCGTAGCTTTTACTGAAAATAGCTTCGGTAGTGCTTTGACTAAAAGTATTTCTTCCAACAAAAAAGTTAGTTGGCGAAGCTGCACCCAAAGATGGATTGCTAGTGTTATTAGCATAAAGATCAAGATAGTTCAATCCATATCCTGTGCTTAAATCAATGTTCCATCCATTGACAGATTTCCTTGTAACACCCGCAAATAAAGAGTAGTCAATATTTTTTCCGGGTAATTCAGGGAGATAACCATCAGGATATAAGGCCGGGTTAGAATTAGCATCTGTAGGGTTCGCAGTTCTAAAAAAGCCGTAAGCAAGAATGTCTTTTTTAGACACCCCACCGAAACTGTACAAGCTCCAATTCTTACCTAACGGATATGCTGCGTTGATGAACGCCTGGTAAGCCTTTGTTTGGTTGCTGCCATATTTAGTTACATAAGCTGGCTGACTGGTTGGCCAAACACCTCTTGCATTACGGGTACTATCATCTTTAGCTTTCGTGCTGCTATAAATGATCCCGGTATATGGATCAACCCTATCTGTACCAGCAACATATTGATAATGGAGCGTAAAATTTAAAAAGCTTTCTGCTTTACCTAAACCAACGCCGTAGTTAAGGGCCGCCATTCCTGTCCCACCATCGCCTTTTTTAGTAACACCAAATTGTGTTTTAAATGAACCGCTATTAATATTCTTTTTTAACTCAAGGTTTAAGATACCTGCAATAGCATCAGATCCATATTGGGCAGCCGCTCCATCTCTTAAAATTTCCATCCGCTCAACTGCCATTGATGGAATGCTGTTTAGGTCTGTTACAACTGTTCCCTTACCAACCGTTACATTATTATTGATAGCAGAAAACTGGTGTCTTCTTTTTCCATTTACTAATACCAAAGATTGGTCGGGAGACATGCCGCGCAATGAGGCAGGGTCTGCATAATTAGCGACCCCATTAATACCATTTTTTGCAGAATTAAAAGAGGGAGAGGTAAACTGAGCCATTTGTCCCAGGTCGACCTGGCCGGTGCTTTCAAGTTCTTTCGAACTGATAACATCTACCGGAACAGGCCTGTTTACATCTGAACGGGGTTTACCCCGCGAACCAATAACAGTTATGCTGCCAACATTTGTATTGGTAGCTCTTAATGTTATATTATAGTTTGTTTCAGCAGAAACCTTAACTTCCTGCGACGAAAAGCCTACCGAAGTAATAATTAATACATCCCCTGCATTTGCATTAATGCTGAAGTTTCCCTGATTATCTGTTATTACTGCCCTATTAGAACTTTTTACCGCAATAGTTGCTCCTTCAACAGCACTGTTGTTTTCATCTTTAATAGTACCGGTAATTCTTGCATTTTGTGCGTGGACAACTGATGTAATAAGTAGGAAAAGGCAAAGCGTAACAACTTGAATCGTTAGTTTTTTTATCATGTTGGCAGTTTTTTATATTTAGATCTTATTCCCCAACCATTAAAGGTGCACTTTATTACAACTTGTACTTTCCGGGAGCAAGAACATACTACCAATAAAACAGAGATTTTATTTTCAGTTTATTGGCGATTATAAACCTAACTTTTTTAAAATAAATAACCAATATTACCTATCTTTTTTTAAAATCCTCTTTTATTACTCTTAAAGGCTATACTATGCGTTATAGAACCAATTTATCTGACTCCAGTGCGGATTTCGTTAAGCATTTACACAAAATGCGATTATCCAAAACAACTATCGCATTATAATAAAAGTAAATCGCCAAGATTTTACTTCCTGTAACTTTCCTATACATTTATAATACAATCTTTCATTAATGCACCCACATTATTCTTATACTGTTTTTTTAATTGGAATAACCGTATAAAGCATTGTTCTATAATTTACAGGTAGAACCAGGTTATCATATGCCCCGTTTATCTATAGCAACTTGTGCTCATAGGGTTCCGATAGAGGAAGACTTTACAGTGGTCAATATTATCCTCTGAAAGATAGTATCATAATTGTAAATAAAAGTAACAGTAAATGCTTTTTATCAAATGTACATTTGTTTCAAGGTCTTTAACTGTATAAGACTATGTGATACCAGTCAATTCTTTCTAGTATACAACTGTATTATAAAACCAAAAACTAAATGCATGCGAACCCAAAAATTACTACTATGGATTCCATTACTATTTATAAGTAATATTATCCAGGCACAAACACGTCAACTAAGAGGACGTGTAATTTCTGAGACAAACAATTCAAATTTACCTGGTGCATCTGTTTCTCTAAAAGGTGCTTCTTCCGGTACATCCACAAATGCTGATGGAAGTTTTACGCTTAATGTTCCTGCTAAAGAAGTTACACTTGTAGTTACCTCTGTTGGTTATTTACAAAAAGAAGTGACAGTTGCTGCCAACGAAAATTTAGTTACCGTTGGTTTAGCTTCGGGTAATGCACAACTGGATGAAGTGGTAGTAACTGCATTGGGCATTCAGCGTCCAAAAAAATCATTAGGTTATGCAACACAACAGGTTGCAGGCGCTGATCTTTCTACCTCAAGGGAAGTGAATGTGGCGAATGCATTATCCGGCAAAGTAGCCGGTCTTGTTATTACACGCGGATCTTCAGGTCCGGGCTCTTCCACCCGTCTTCAGTTACGTGGCGACAGATCTTTGCAAGGGCTTAATCAACCACTGTATGTAATTGATGGTGTTCCTATGGATAACACCATTCGTGGAGGCAGCGCAGAATTTGGAGGTTCGGATGGTGGGGATGCAATTGGTAATATTCCCCCAGACGATATTGAAAATATCTCTGTATTAAAAGGTCCCAATGCTGCTGCCTTATATGGAGCAAGGGCAGCGAATGGTGTAGTGCTGATTACTACTAAAAAAGGACGGATGCAAAAAGGAATAGGAATAACTTTTAGTTCCAATTACGCAATAGAAGATCCTGTTTATAAATTGAAGTTCCAGGATAAGTATGCACAGGGTAGTGGTAGTGTTTACTCTGCTACCAGTTCAGATAGCTGGGGTCCGCTTATTACAGGGCAAACAGTAAAGAATTGGTTAGGGGAAGATATTGTATTGGTGCCTCAAGATCATTGGGATGCTTTTTTCCAGAAAGGGAGATCGTGGAACAATGCCATAAGTGTTTCTACCGGCACTGAAAAAACTCAACTTCGTTTTTCTGCTAACAGCGAGAACAGCAGAGGTATTATACCCAACAATGAATATAACCGAAGTTCATTTTTAATTCGAGGTACTTCACAGGTAAGTAAAAAGTTGAGTTTGGATGCAAAGGTCAATTACATATACCAGAAGGTGATGAACAGACCCGAAGGAGGTGAGCAAGCACCAAACCCTTATTCAGATATTGTAAGAATGCCTGTAACGGTAAGAAACGAAGATATACAGCGATATGATATTCCGGAGAACGGTAAACCAAGGAATAATTTCTGGGACAAAAATTCAGCGATACTAAACAATCCTTATTGGTTTGCCAATAATTATAAAATTAATGAGATCAGGAACAGGTTTATATCCGCCCTGACTTTACGGTACGAGCTGATAAAGGACTTAAGTATCCAGGGGCGTGTTGGGTTAGATAAATTTTTCGATGATAACGAACGGAAGATAGCTCCCGGTAGTCCAACACAACTTAGTACAGGTAGTTTATCAGGCGACTACTTTTCAAACACTTACAACTCTACCGAAATTAATGCCGATGCCTTAATTACTTATGCAAAAAAAATAAATGACAGGATAGGCTTTAGTGTTTCCGGTGGCAGTGCAATTTTTAGAAGAAATACGGTATTTGAAAGCCAGTCGGCAGGAGGTTTAGATATACCTTTTTTATATAAAGCCTCCAATGGTAAAAGTGTTACCACCGACAGGGCAATAGGAATGAAAGAAATTGAATCAGTGTATGGAACAGGACAGCTAAGTTTTAATGATAATCTGTTTTTAGATGTTACAGCCCGTAATGACTGGTCTTCAACATTGCCCGCCAATAACCGTTCATACTTTTATCCTTCTGTATCATTAAGTGCTGTTGTAAGTGATATGGTAAAGCTTCCGGCTTTCTTTGATTATGCAAAATTTCGGGCTTCATGGGCCAAAGTTGGTAAAGATGATGAACGCCTTTATTCATTTATTCAAACATTAAATTCAGCGCAGGGAGTGAATGGAGTTATTCTTACCAACAATTCAAACCTTGTTTTAAAAGATCTTCAGCCGGAGCAAACTACTTCCATTGAACTGGGAACAGAATTACGTTTTTTGCATAATCGTCTTGGGGTTGATTTTACCTGGTATAAAACCAACTCAATGAACCAAATTCTGCGGTTACCATTGCCATTAAGTTCCCTGTTTCAAACAAGAACGGTAAATGCAGGTAACATTGAGAATACCGGTATTGAGATTATAGTGAACATCACCCCTTTAAAACTTAAAGATTTTCAATGGGATCTTTCTATAAATTATGCGAGGAACAGGAACAAGATTGTTTCTTTGATTGACAACCTCGACTCAACACTCATCAGCACAAACAGGTCTGCTGATTTGTATGCAAAAAAAGGTGATCAGTTAGGTAACTTATATGTGAGAGCATTTGAAAGAAATGCCGCAGGTAATCTTGTAATCGGTCCGAATGGTTTGCCAAGAATTGCAGGGGGACGACCACTGAATGTAGGAAACTATAACCCGGACTGGACAACCGGTATCAATAATAATTTCAGGTACAAGGCCTTTAACCTGAGTTTTTTAATTGATGGAAGGATAGGTGGTAAAGTTGTTTCTCACACCCAGGCAGTTTTAGCATCGGTAGGTAAAACAGAGGAAACATTAAATGGACGGGATGGAACACTGGTTATTGACGGTGATCTTGTAGCCGGTGGTAAAAACAATATTCCTGTTAAAGCAAGCGATTATTGGGCATTGATAGGCGCAAGAGGTGCACCTGTAGGCGAAGCTTTTACTTACAGTGCAACAAGTATCCGTATGCGGCAGATGTCCTTAGCATACCGTCTGCCTGCAGGCATTCTTGGTAAAACACCTTTCACCAATATTGATGTTGCTTTATACGGAAGAAATCTTTTTTTCCTAAAAAAAGTTGCACCATTCGATCCTGAAGTTTCTTTAAACAATGGTCTCGGAGGTCAGGGAGTTGATTTCTGGTCCTTACCTCCTACAAGGTCAATCGGCATCAACCTTAATCTATCATTTTAAAACATTTTTCATGAGAAAGATTATAATAGTTTTTTGCCTTGGCTTTCTTGCACTAACTAATTGTACAAAACGATTAGATAAGCTTGCCACCGATCCAAATAATCCAAGCCTTGATGATCCTGCTGTAGCACAGGGAGCAGCAAGTGCACTGTTCTCTGCCGCTATCTCCAATGGCCTGATGAGGGCAAGTGAATTTCAACGGGTACAGGCGTTGTATGCCGATCTTTACGGCGGTCACTTTGCGACATCAGCCAAGTATTTTCAATCAGACAGGTATGGCATTAACCAAACATGGCTAAATGCAGGACTGCAGTTATTTTATCCCCGTGATATTGGTAATGTGGTTGCTATCATTAAGAGTGATTATGCAACTGACAATCAAAAAAACATAGCAAGAATATGGAAAGTATTTTTGTTTCACAGGTACGTTGACCTTTATGGTGACCTTCCATATTTCAATGTAATGGACATAACTAAACCCGAGGTATACGATAATCAGAAAGACATCTATTATGATTTTTTCAAAGAATTAAAGGAATCCTCAAATGCACTTGACATTAATACAAAATTATCCTTCGATGCTAAAGACGTTATTTATGGCACTGTAGCAAATGAGACATTAGCATGGAAGAAATTTGCAAACACACTTCGTTTGCGTCTTGCAATAAGAATATCAAAGGCCGATCCTGCCAAAGCTAAAACAGAAGCAGAAGAGGCTGTTGCAGCCGGAGTGTTTACTGATAATGCGGACAATGCATTTGCCAGAGTAAATGCGATCCTTCCAAATGCTCTAAACCAAATATCGGGCTTTGATGAATTTAGAATGAGTGCAAACAGTGAGGGTATATTGGTAGGCTATAAAGACCCGCGGTTGAAAGAGTATTTTTCTCCTGCTATTGGAGGAACAGGTGCTGACGCTCCGTACGTTGGAGCTTATAATGGTTTAAGAAATGGTTTAAATCCCGGTGATATGGATTTGCCGGAGAACAAAAACATTAATAACTCAAACCTCGGTCCTCGTTTTAGTAAAGCAAATGAAGCGACCAATTCACGAATTGTATTAACTTATGCTGAAGCATGTTTCTTACTCGCCGAAGCTAAATTGAATAATTGGAATGTGGGTTCTGCAAGTGCCCTCGAATGGTATAACAAAGGAATAGAAGCATCACTAAAACAGTTTGGGATAAATGATGCTGCTGCCATTACAGCTTATCAAAACAATACAACCGATATGGCATCAACTCCTGCTGGAACTAATCGTCCAATTACTACGCAGCCTGTAAAGTTTGCTTCTGCAGAAGCTGCACAGAGAGAACAGATTGCTATACAAAAATGGATTGCTGTGTATCCTGATGGTTTTGAAGCATGGGCTGAATTCAGAAGGACAGGGTTTCCTAAATTGTACAATATAGCCAATTACGAACCGGGAACTGATGTACCGGTGGGAGAATTTATACAAAGGGTTCCATACACAGATTATTTGCGGACTTTAAATCCAAAGGAAGTGGCAAAGGCTGAAACACGCATGGGTGGCAAGGGACAATCTGTAAAGTTGTGGTTTGCGGGAGGAAAGTGATTCAGCAAGAAAACCGGGAAGAAAAGAGTAAATATGCTCTTTGTTTAGAAATAAAGTTACGTTTCCAAAACTTTAAATTTCTAACTTAATTCTTTAGTAACTTGACAATGAATAACGTTTAAAATATAAGTTTAAAATATAAATTATGACACTAAATGAAGTCTTATTGATATTAGCTGGTCTGACAGTACTTATTATACCAACTTTGATTTTGAAACGTATCAGGCAACCTTTGAACACTTACATCAAATTGACAAGCGGACTATTCCTTTTGATTTTAGTTTGGTTTTTTGCTGACCATAATGCATTACCATATAAAGTAATAATATCTACTGTTGTAATAGCAGGTGCGGTTAAGACAATCAAAGATTACAAAGAGAGTGGGCGTTCGACAGAAACAGAAAATAGTTGAATTTTACATTAGAGTTTGTTGTATTATTTACAAACTGAAATGAAGCTTTATCACCTGTAACACTTCAGAACAAGGAATACCGCTACTGCATAAACTGAAATGCTTTGTTTCTCGCGAATGAGATAAGTATATCTTCTTTAACGTTATGGTTAACAACTTTAATTAAACTACACATTCTTGATAAACAATAAGAAGATTTTTTTCCCTCAGCCTTTCTTTAGTGTAAGGAAGGCAATAGGTTGCATTTTCTGGATTTTATTCGTTTTAACCGCCTGTTCTGCCAAGCGTTATTCTGAACCTTTATCACCTGAAGAAGCTCTAAAAAGTTTCCACCTGAATGAAGATTTTACTATAGAAATATTTGCAGCAGAACCGTTTGTTCGTGATCCTGTAGACCTGGTTTTTGATGAGGAAGGTAAAGCTTATGTAGTCGAAATGCCCGACTATCCATATCCACCTATGCAAGGAAAAGCAGCCGGACGTATTCGCTTACTGATGGATACCAACGGGGATGGAAGCATTGACAAATCAACCGTGTTTGCAGACAGTCTTTCTGAGGCTACCAGTATATTTCCCTGGAAAGGAGGATTGATTGTTACCGCCGCTCCATACATCATGTATCTAAAGGATACCAACGGCGATTCTCGTGCAGACACTAAAGAAGTCCTGTTCTCCGGGTTCTTCAATAAAAACTCAGAGGCACAAATCACTTCACTCCGTTTTGGCATTGATAATTGGATATACGCCAACAATCGTGGGCAGGATGGATTGATAAATTTTAGCAGAAAAGCAGATACTTCACACCTATCAGTACGTGGTGCTGATTTCAGGTTTCGACTTGACAGAGACCAGTTTGAACCTGAAACAGGGCCGGGTCAATTCGGTCAGACTATTGACAGGTGGGGCCACCGTTTCTTTACAGAAAACAGCGTTCATATTGAACAGCCTGTTATTCCATGGCGGTATTTACACCGGCATCCTTACCTGCCATCAACAAGTGCTGTTGTAAATATTTCAGACCATGATCCCATCATGTACCAGGAAACGCCACCTCCCTACTGGAGGGCAGAACGTACCAATAGACGTAACAAGCAATACCAGGAACAGAAGTTGGGCCGCGTTGAATATGCGGATGACCATTTTACCGGCGTATCAGGAGCAGTTATATATTTGGCCGATGCTTTTCCGCAGGAGTATTATGGAAATATTTTTTGTGGTGATGTAGCAGGCAACCTTGTTCACCGGGATATAATTACACTTTCAGCAGACAGTACAAGGTTTATAGCAAAGCGGGCAAATGCAGAAAAAGACAGGGAGTTTCTTTCTTCAAAAGATCCATGGTTCAGGCCGGCAAATGTAACGGTAGGGCCGGATGGCTGCCTGTATGTGACAGACATGTACAGGCAACATATCGAAACACCTGTTTCTATACCTGAAGATCTGCAAACCGACATGGATTTTTTGCGTGGCAGCGACAAAGGAAGAATTTATCGTATCGTTCCTAAAGAAGGAAGGTCAGCAAAACCGGTATCAGCTAATTTGAAAAATATGCAAAGCACTCAGTCGGTTGAATTACTTTCTTCTCCCAACCAATGGTTTGCAATACAGGCACAAAGGCTTCTCCTTGAAAGACAGGATGCATCTGTAATTTCACTGGTAAAGTCAATGTTTACCACTCACAAAGATGCGGCTGCACGTCTTCATGCTTTGTTTGTATTGGAAGGGCTTAATGCACTTGATGCTTCAATAGTAAAGCAGGCGTTGAAAGATAGTGATTCAAACGTTAGGGAAAATGCGCTTATCCTTGCAGAACGGTATCAGCAATTGTTGCCATTGGTTAAAGATGCCACCAAAGATTCTATTGCCCGGGTAGCAATGCAGGCCACTTTAAGTTTAGGAGAATTTAAAGGGCAGGAAGTAATACCAACAATGGCGGCGGTATTGCAGAAACACATCCACGATCGCTGGTTTAGAATGGCGGTTTTAAGTGCTGATGCAGGTTCCTCAATTCAATTTCTTGACCACCTGATTAACAAGGATAAGGTTTTTTCTGGATACGATTCTGCAAGTGCTGCCTTTCTTCACGATATTTCTTTTATCGTTGGCTTTCGAAACCAGTCCGGGGAAATTACTCAGTTACTAAAGCTGGTATCGAATACTTCGATAAATAATAAAAGCAGGTGGCAGCTTGCTGCATTAACGGGTCTTTCAAAAGGTTTAAAGAAATTAAAGACTAAACCAACAGCCGATCCTCAATTAAAGCAGGTGCTACAAAACATGGAGACCGGTAATGTAAAAGAAACCCGTGATGCTGTTAATGAGTTAAGGAAATTATTACAGTGATGAAGTGGCTTTTGGGCTGTGAGGGAGTGAATAAGTTCAAATTTTTATGCTATAACTTTCTAGTTGAGAAACAGAACCAAATTTAAATGAACAACAATGAATAGTTCGAGGCGTAAGTTTATTCATAAATACTTTTTTCTCAGTTCATCCCTGTTAGGGGTAAGTGTAGCGTTGAAGGGTTGTGATCAAAAGAAGCCAACCAATAAAGAAGATAAAACAGCAGCGGCAGTTGACCCATGTAAAGATTTTTCAGGAATTAGTGAAAATGATCTTAAGACCCGGCAAAAGTTGGCTTATGTAAATGAATCGCCCATGCCTGATATGAGCTGCAGCCTCTGCAATCTGTGGTTACCGCCCAATGGCGATAAAAGATGTGGTGGATGTATGTTGTTTAAAGGACCGGTATACGCGACAGGTTATTGTACATACTGGACTGCAAAACAGGGATAAATAAAATTAAAACACTTCCAATTTTATAATGTCAGATAAGGAATATTCAAGACGTGAATTTATAAAGCGAAATGCTCTTGCTGGTATTGGCGCAACCGTTGGTATGAGTGTATGTTCATCTCTGTTCCCGAACTTACAGCAGCCGGCATCTTCCGTTCCGCCAGACGAAAACGAACCGATAATTGATATACACCAGCATATCCATTATAGCGGTCGGAGTGACGAACGGTTATTGGTTCATCAAAGGGCTATGGGTATTAGCACTACTATTCTATTACCTTCCGGACGACCTATAAGTTCGGCCTCTACACATTATGGCTTTTCTAACGGGCTTGAGGCAGAAGCTTACGGCAATGAAGCATGTTACAAATTTGCACAAGCCCATCCTAATGAATATACTTTTGGAGCTTGTGAAGTTCCTGATGTATCCGGTGCTACCGTTGAAATAGAAAAATATTTAAAGCTTGGCGCAAAAGTGATTGGTGAGCTAAAGTTTGGTATTGAATGTGACGCTAAGCCAATGCAAAAAATATATAAGCTTGCTGAAGCTTATAATGTGCCGGTTCTTATGCATTGGCAGTTTAAGAAATACAATTACAGCTTCGAGAAGTTTCACAAGATGTTGAAAAAGTATCCGAAAGTGAATTTCCTAGGCCATGCCCAAACCTGGTGGGCTAATGTTGATAAAAATCATACTGATCAAAGCATCCTCTATCCTAAAACTAAGGTTACTGCCGGCGGATTGACTGACCGTTTGCTAACTGATTATCCTAATATGTTTGGAGACCTTTCTGCCGGTTCCGGCTTAAATTTTTTTACCCGTGATGAAGAGCATACCAAAGGATTTCTTCAACGTCACCAGGATAAACTTATTTATGGCAGCGATTGTTCTGACCCGGTAGGACAGGGCTCACAATGCCAGGGTTCGCAAACAATAGCAGCTATCAGAAGGCTTTCTCCAAACAAAGCAATTGAGCGAAAACTATTATTTGAGAATGCTAAAAGGATATTTAGGTTATAGATGATGGCAATAGTTTGCAGTGTTCATTTTTGAGATTAAAACTCCGGTAGTGGATGCCTCCATTAGGACACAAATAATGATACCACTAAAGATACCACGTATGAATAAACGAAGAGGTGCATCAAACAAGCTGATCTGCTCTGTAGGAGCATCGGGTTTATAGAGAAAGAGTGATAGTGATGTTTTAGGCTCCATAGGAGCCTCCTTAAATTCTTATTGCAGGAAGCTCCTATGGAGCAATAGAACAAGAAAAAGATGTGTCGTTACAATAGGCATAAATGCCGGGGCAAGAGAAAAACCGTGATCAACAATTTGGTTTGCACATTTGCAACTATTTGCTTTAATAGAGTGCTGTAAAGAACCGCTGCTATAAAAATGAAAAAAATAATAAGCGTTATACTGTTCATTATATGTGTATATAACACAGGCTATGCCCATAACCCTGGCTTGCTTTCCTGCACAGATTCATCAGGGCTCAAAAGGTATGGCGACACCATAGTTAAGAAGTGGGATGAAAAAAAGCGGCAACGGATTCTTAAGAATATGGAAAAGGCCATGGGTAAGCTTCCGCAACGGTCTGGGTTACCTCCACTTGATATCCGGGTCACGGACAGCGTGAAAGAAAATACTTACACCCGCTATACTATAAATTTTACTGTAGCAGAAAACGAAAAACTTCCCGCTTATTTATTTATTCCTTTGCAAAAAGGTACGCCACAAAAGCTTCCGGCAATGCTTGTTTTGCACGAGACAGACCCTATTGGAAAAAGATCAGTCGACGGGCAGAGCGCTAAACCTAATCGTGCCCATGCTAAGGAACTGGCTCAAAGGGGGTATGTAGTTATTGCGCCTGACTACCCCGGTTTCGGAGACTTAAAAGATTATGACTTTGATAATGACCGGTATAAATCCGGAACCATGAAGGGTATTTTTAATCACATGCGCTGCATTGATCTGCTGCAGGCACGAGACGATGTTGATGCAGAACGTATCGGTGTAATAGGCCATTCGCTTGGTGGACATAATGCAATGTTTATAGGTGCTTTTGATACCCGCTTAAAAGTAATAGTATCAAGCTGTGGCTGGACGAAAATGGATTATTATAACGCTGGAGGAGAAGCTGTCAGAAAAAATGGTAATCGTTTAGCACCCTGGGCACAAAAGGTATATATGCCACTGTTGCGTGATAAATACAAACTTGATCCGGAGAAAATACCTTTCGATTTTGATGAGGTGATTTCTGCCATTGCTCCCCGTGCATTTTTCTCTGTTTCTCCGTTAAAGGATAATAATTTCGATGTAAAGGGTGTAAGAGAAGGGATTGCTGCTATAGCAAGAGTATACCGTGCTTTAGGAGTTGAAGAGAAGCTGCAGGTACGTTATCCTGATGCAGGTCATGATTTCCCGGTAGAAAGCCGTATGGAAGCATATCGTTTTATTGACCAGATACTTGAACATACTCCCCGGCAAAGCGCCTTTATGATTAAGTACAGTTGCCACGACCTTCAGGTTGTGGATAAATAATAATAAATAACAGGCTTTAGCCAAAGAACTAAGCATAATAGGCATAACCAAAGTATTCAGCATTTCGTTTGGCAAGGAAAATCGTCATTTAATAAGCAAAGAGTTTAAGCTATTATACCATTCCATTCGAAAGAGTATTGGCTAAAGCCAATACCTGTATTTTTATGACCCCTCCGACCTGAAGGTCGTGGCAATTTTAGCCACAAAAATCGTCAGAAAGAAAATAGTATTAGTAATGTAAACAAAAGTAGAAAAGTGGTACACGTCCCATAGTTATCTTTGATACTTATCCCATTTAAAAAAATACCGGAGAAGACATCAACAACAAGGGCAACATTATTTGTTGTTAAGAATCATTACAATCATAATCTAAAACATATGAAGCACGCTATTCCCTTATTATTACCGAAGCAATTTTTTTTGATGCTTACCATATCGATTATAGCATTCAACACTTTTGCCGAGGATTTAAAAATAGGTGCCGCCTCTGTAAAAATAACGCCGCCAATCGGTGCATCAATGGCGGGATATTTTTATGAGAGGGGCGTAGAAAGAATACATGATGATCTTTATGCTAAAACGCTGGTAATTGAAAAAAATGGTTCAAAAATAGCTCTTGTTTCATGTGATCTTATTGGCGTTTCAGGGACCATCGTGGCGGACGTGCGGAAGTTAGTAGAAAAGTCAATTGGTATTGATGGTGCACATGTAATGATAGGTGCAACCCATTCGCATACGGGCCCCGTCATTCCTTCATTCAGGGAGAGCTATATTACACAAACTGAAACCGCAAAGATACTTGCGGGTTATCTTGCAAAGCTTCCCGGTCTTATTGCTGAAAGTATTACGCGGGCTAATGCTGCTTTAAAACCGGCTAAAATATTATTCGGATTAGGGCACGAAGACTCTATAAGTTTTAACAGGCGGTATTTTATGACTGATGGAACTGTGGGATGGAACCCGGGAAAACTAAATCCTAAAATAATTAAACCTGCAGGTCCCATTGACCCTGCAGTCGCCGTTCTTTATGCTGAAACAATTGACGGTATACCTATCTCAACCTATGTAAACCTCGCTTTGCATTTAGACACTGTTAGTGGAACTGAAGTTTCTGCAGACCTGCCTTTTACACTATCAACTATTCTTGGAAAGATAAAAGGAAGCCAAATGGTAACCGCTTTTTCGCAGGGTTGTTCAGGCAACATTAATCATGTAAACGTAAAAACCAATGCGCCCCAAAGTGGGCATTTTGAAGCAAAAAGGTTAGGTACTGTTTTAGCCGGGGAGGTACTAAAAACATATACCCGCTTATCACCTTTAGACGTAGATACTATAACAGTAAAAAGTGAAATTGTTCCCCTTCCATTAGCACAAATATCAAAAGATGAATTGCCCTGGGCAAGGGAAGTTGCCGCGAAGTTTGGAAAACAAAATGCTGCTCCTTTCCTCGACTTTGTAAAGGCTTTTAAATTACTTGAAATCGATTCAAGAAAGGGTAAACCTATTGAAGCAGAGATCCAGGTGTTTGCTTTGGGTGACAAATGTGCCATTGTAAGTCTTCCCGCAGAAGTGTTTACCGAAATAGGAATGTATATCAAGAACAGGTCGCCATACCCATATACAATTATCACAGAGTTGACGAATGGTGCCATTGGATATGTTCCTGATAGAAAAGCGTACATAGAAGGAAACTATGAAGTGATTACTTCAAGAGTGGCTCCGGGCTCGGGCGAAATCCTTGCTGAAAATGCACTTAGAATGTTATATCAATTAAAAAATAAATAGTTTGAAACAAATATTTACTTGCCTGCTTTTGTTGACGGTTACATTTTCAGCAACTGCCAAAAATCATAATCCACTCCTTCCCCAACCACAAAAAGTTACCTATGGAAATGGTCAACTACTTATAAAGAATTTGACTATCACCTTTGCATCAAAACCTTCAACAGAAGACAGGTTTGCAGCACAGGAACTTGCAGCTATTTTATCTAAAGCAAGCTCTGGAAAAATTGCAGTAAAAGAATCGGTAACTACAGGCTCATCCATCATTCTTAAAAGAACCGGCAACATTGATGCATTACCTGTAGTTGGAGAAAAGGCAGGCCCTTCCTCACGTGAGGCTTATAAAATAAAAGTAACATCAAAAAACATTACGGTTACAGCATCGTCATCAGCAGGCTTGTATTATGCGGTTCAAACATTACGTCAGTTAATTGAAGGTTTGGGTGATAAGGCAGTAATACCTGAAGCGGAAATAGAGGACTGGCCTTCGCTTGCTTACCGCGGCTTTATGATGGATATGAGCCACATGCAATTCCCCAAGGTTGAAGAAATAAAAAACCAGATAGATTTCCTGGCGCGCTGGAAGACCAATCAATACTTCTTCTATTCTGAGGCAAGCATTGAACTTGAAGGTTATCCATTGCTGATGGCAAATGCACGCTTCACAAAAGAGCAGGTTAAAGATATTATTGCTTATGCAAAAGCGCGGCATATAGATGTAGTACCAAATATGGAATTGTACGGCCATTTGCACGACTTATTTAAGTTAGAGCATTACGCAGATCTTTCGGTTAACCCTTATGGCGGAGAGTTTAAACCTAAAGACCCACGTGTAAAAGTTTTATTAAACGATTGGATCACCCAGATAGCAAAACTTTTTCCCAGCCCCTTCTTTCATATTGGTTTTGATGAAACATGGGTAATTGAACTGGAAGCTAAAAAACTAAATCAAACGGCTGATGAGCTTTATCTCGATATGCTTAATCAAACCACAGATATGGTGGAAAGGCAGGGGAAACAGGCGTTAGTTTGGGCCGACATGCTACAGAAGTTTCACGGTATTATTCCAAAAATGTCAACAAAAGTTACTGCGGTGCCCTGGCATTATTTCCCTTTAAAAGAGGCGGAATACGATACTTTGCTAAGCCCTTTTTCAAAAGCCGGTATTCCTATGGTCGTACAAACAGCAAGCATAAACTGGCACTGGTTTTATCCTGCATTTGAAGTCTCTTTTCAAAATGTTGACTTGCTAATTAAAGCAGGGCGTAAATACAATGCAGTAGGTTATATTCAATCCGGATGGACAGATGATCCGCAAACCCTAATGCGGTTATCGTGGCCGGATATGGCTTATGGCTCAATAGCTTCATGGCAAAGCGAACCAATTAATCAGCCTTCTTTCTTTCAAAAATATACTAAGATTATTTACCCTGCAAGCCTGGCAAGTACAGTAGAAAAAGCTCATTTGGCTTTAATGAGATCAGAATCATTTATAAGGAAAGCGGTTGGTCAAACTGATAATGCCCTTTGGGATGATCCGTTTTCAGTGAAGTCTTTACAGATGTATGAAAGGAATAAAGAAAATTTACACCAGGGTCGTTTGGGTGCAGAAGAAGCTCAGATATATTTAAGAGATGCCTTAAAGTTTGGAATTGATACAATCTCTTTATATGCAATGCAGGCGGGGGCTAAGGAACTGGATTTGCTTTCAGCAAAATATTTGTTTGCCGGCAACATTGCGGAGATGCATAAGAAGTACACTAAGAAACGGGATCTAAAAGAGTTTGGAATGATGATGGGGGAAGTGACGGCATACTATCATTCAAAAACAGTGGATATGTTTGATGCGATTGTGGAAACAAAAGAGATGTTTCGTACAGCGTGGCTAAATGAATATACATCCTTTCGTTTAGGAGTTGCGATGGCAAAATTTGATATGGAGCTACAGTATTGGTTTAAGATTCAAAAGCGTTTGGACACGTTGAGGAACTATAAAGACAATGAAGAATTGCCAAACTTACAATCATTACTCCAAGGACAGTAAGTTGTAAGCCGGGCTTTATTACAGTTATGTAACTGGATTATACCTGTTCTCATAAACATTTCATATATCTTCATCCTTGTATTAAACGATAGAATAAAATATCATGAAACAATTCCTTCTCCGTCGTCAATTTATACGTACTGCATCTGCTGCAACTGTTGGCTTCGGCTTATTAAACAACTTCTCCGGATTATACGCGCAAACATTATTCGAAACGCAGGGAAGAGTTGGTATTATTGGTCTTGACACGTCTCATAGTGTTGCTTTTACCAAAGCGCTTAATGCTCCTGAACCCGCATCTGAGCTAAAAGGATATAAGGTGGTTGCAGCTTATCCAAAAGGAAGTAATGATATAGAATCATCAACTAAAAGAATTCCGGGTTATATAGAAGAAGTAAAAAAGTTAGGTGTTGAAATAGTAAATTCAGTAGAAGATCTGCTAAAAAAAGTAGACGTAGTGCTTCTTGAAACCAACGATGGCCGACCACATTTGGAACAGGCTTTACTGGTAATAAAAGCCGGTAAACCTATGTTCATTGATAAGCCTGTTGCTGCTTCGTTAAGTGATACCATTGCTATTTATGATGCGGCTAAAAAGTATAAAGTTCCTATATTCTCATCCTCATCTTTACGATACATGGAAAGTGTTCAGGATGTTGTAAAAGGAAAGATAGGTGCAGTGTTAGGAGCAGATACTTTCAGTCCGGCTACTTTAGAAAAGACTCATCCGGATTTGTTTTGGTACGGCATACATGGCGTTGAAATATTATTTGCAGTTATGGGCACAGGTTGTAAAAGCGTTGTGCGAATAAATACTCCGGATACAGATATAGTAGTCGGTACATGGAAAGATGGAAGGGTTGGTACCTTCAGGGGAACACGCACAGGAACACATGATTATGGCGGAACAGTTTATGGCGAGAAAGGGAATCTGCCGTTAGGACCTTTTAAAGGATATGATAATTTATTAGTGCAAATAATAGACTTTTTTAAAACAGGTAAAGTTCCTGTAAAATCTGAGGAAACATTAGAAATATATGCGTTTATGGAAGCAGCCGATGAAAGTAAACGCAACGGTGGCAAGGCTGTAAGTTTAGATGCTGTTATGCAAAAGGCTGGTAAAAGATAATTTCAGGCTGAGCTTGTCGAAGCCTTGATGAACATAGTACAAATGCTGAACAACTCTTCGATGAATTCGGAGTGGCAATCATTCCTTGTCATTTTATTCAAGGTTTAGGTAAACATTAGGAACCGTTCAGGATGACTGCACGAACTGTCCGAGAAGTATCAAACAATAAATAATCATTATGAAAAATTCCCGCAGAGACTTTATTAAAAAAGCGACAACTGGCGCTGCCGCTGTTTCTTTTGGCGCTATACTTCCAGGCTTCTCTGCCAGAAGCTACAGGAATATTATCGGCGCTAATGATAAAATCATGGTAGCCAGCATGGGGGTTAATAGCCGTGGTCTTGCAGTGGGTTCAAACTTTGCTTCCCAGAAAAACTGCGAAGTAATGTATTGTTGCGATGTTGATACAAGGGCTGCGGATAAATTTATAGATACAGTTGAAAAAATACAGAAGAAACGTCCTATGGCATCGCCTGATTTTAGGAAGGCGCTTGAAGATAAAAATTTGGATGTTCTGATTGTTACAGCCCCTGATCATTGGCATGCTCCTGCAGCTATATTGGCTTGTGCTGCAGGTAAGCATGTATATCTTGAAAAGCCATGCAGTCATAATCCAAATGAAGGTGAACTTGTTGTAAAAGCCGCAAACAAACATAGCCGGATATTGCAAATGGGTAATCAAAGAAGGTCATGGCCAAACGTTGCAGCGGCTATAGGAGGGTTACATGCAGGTGTAATTGGCCGTCCGTATTTTGCAAAAACCTGGTACACCAATAACCGCCCATCTATAGGAAAAGGCAAGGAAGTAGAAGTGCCTTCGTGGTTGAACTATGAACTATGGCAAGGACCTGCACCACGTCAGCCATACCGTGATAATCTTATCCATTATAACTGGCATTGGTTCTGGCACTGGGGCACTGGCGAAGCACTTAATAATGGCACCCATATGGTTGACCTTGCCAGATGGGGTTTAGGAGTAGAATATCCGGTTCGTGTAAGTTCGGCAGGTGGCCGATACCGTTACCAGGATGATTGGCAAACTCCGGATACGCAGGTAATCAACCTTGAGTTTAATAATAATACCGCAATAACCTGGGAAGGCCGGAGTTGCAACGGACGCACAGTTGAAGGTAGTAGCGTAGGAGTAATATTTTATGGAGAAACAGGCTCGCTGTTAATAGAAAGTGGCAATTCGTATAAGATTTACGACCTTAAAAATGCCCTTGTTAAAGAAGTTAAGAGTAACATTTCCATAGATGCACGCAATGTTGCAGACCCTGCCCAGGAACTGGATGCTTTGCATATTCAAAATTTTTTTGACGGCATTAGAAAGGGAACAAAAGTAAACTCCGATATACTTAGTGGCCATCAAAGTACTTTACTTGTACAACTTGGTAATATTGCCTTGCGTTCGGGCCGCACTTTAAATATTGATCCTAAGAATGGTCATATTTTAAATGATAAAGAAGCGATGAAATACTGGAGCCGGGAATATGAACGTGGTTGGGAGCCAAAGGTGTAATTGCTTTTAAAAATATAGAATTATATTTTCTTATTGGAAGAGTTCATAGAATTTCTGAATCTTTATAAACGTTCCGCTATAATTAATAATAATGAACATAGCATTAAAAGCTCCTCCAAAACCATTACAAGTTTCTAATCCTATCAAAACAGAATCATCTATTCCTCAAAGGCTTTATTCATTAGATGCTCTCCGGGGTTTTGATATGTTTTGGATCATGGGAGCAGAAGAGGTTTTTCATGGACTTGCAAAAGCAACCGGCTCCCCTTTTTGGGAAGCAATATCAAACCAGTTCACTCACCCTGCCTGGAATGGCTTTCATATTTATGATTTAATCTTTCCCCTATTCCTGTTCCTGGCAGGAGTATCTACACCTTATTCTGTTGGTCGTGAATTGGAAAAAGGAAAGAGCAGACAGCAACTAATGTTACGTGTAATAAAACGAGGTTTAATCCTGGTGCTTTTAGGTATCATTTATAACAATGGATTACAACTACGTCCCCTTTCAGATATTCGTTTTTCCAGCGTGTTAGGAAGAATTGGCATTGCGTATATGCTTGCTAACATTATTTATTTATATACAAAAGAACGTGCACAGGTTATTTGGTTTGCAGGTTTACTTATTGGTTATTGGCTCATACTAAAGTTTACTTCAGCGCCTGGCTTTGCACCCGGCGATCTTACTATGGAAGGCAACTTTGCATCGTATGCTGACAGAACCATACTTCCCGGAAAGCTTTCTTTAGGCATACATGATACTGTTGGTTTTTTTAATAATATACCCACTATCAGTACTGCTTTATTAGGGATATTAGTTGGATCATTTTTAAAAAATAAATTGTTAGCGCCACAAAAAAAGGCCGCATCTTTAGCTGGTGCCGGTGTTCTTTTCCTGCTACTTGCCCTGCTTTGGAATCTTGATTTTCCTATCAATAAAAATATGTGGTCAAGTTCTTTTGTATTACTTACAGGTGGATTAAGTCTGCTCCTATTATCGCAGTTCTATTATATTATTGATGTGCTTGGATATAAAAGCTGGGCATTCTTCTTCAAGGTAATAGGAATGAATTCGATTCTTATTTATATTTCCGGACGGTTTATAAATTGGAAATATACAACCAATGCTTTTTTTCAATGGTTTAGCCAGTTGATTGGAGATCCTTTTAATGTAGTAGCTATAGCAGTGTGTATGGTACTTATAAAATGGATGTTTCTGTATTTTCTCTATAAAAAGAAAGTCTTTTTACGAGTGTAATTGTGAGTGTAATCTGTTCATTACTTACCTTAATAAAATGCAGAATAACCGTAGAAAATTTCTAAAACTTGCCGCGCTTACCGGAATCAGTGTAGCAGGTGGAGGATTACTAAATGGATTTGCTTCAGAAGTAAATAATAATAGAGCTAACATAAATTCTTCAAACGCCGATATGGTGGACAATAACGAATTAAATGAGAACGATATTAGCATTATAGGTTTGTACGGTGCCTGGGCTAATTCATTAAATGATAATAAATTACCTGCCTTTTCTTTGAGGAGGAATGAATGGAAAAACATAGCATCGTGGAAGAAGGCTGCCAGGCAACGTATCACCGAGCGTTTAGCCATTCCTGATATTGCTGGCATGCCTAAAGTAAATGTAAATAAACAACATACTTACGATGGGTTACATATAGAAGAGTTTACATGGCAATTACCTTACGGCCGACCAACAGAAGCTATTCTGCTGAAACCATTAAATGCTAAAGGTAAATTACCAGGCATTCTTGCTTTTCACGATCATGGAGGTAACAAATACTTTGGTTGTCGTAAAATCACCCGGACTTCCGATGATCAACATCCTTTGATGAAAGAACATCAGCAGGTGTATTATAGCAACCTTGCGTGGGCAAATGAAATGGCGAAACGTGGTTATGTTGTTTTGGTTTCTGATGCCTTTACGTTTGCAAGCAGAAGAGTAATGTTTCATGATGTACCTACACAAATGCGAAACGGGCGAACAGATGAAGATCCTGAAAATGCAGACAATATAAAAGCATACAACAAGTGGGCAGGAGAGCATGAACATGTAATGGCCAAATCTTTATTTTCTGCAGGTACAACATGGCCGGGAGTATTTTTTGGCGAAGATCGAAAAGCACTCGACATTTTATTGGCACGAAAAGATGTTGATGCAAACAGGATTGGATGCGGAGGACTTTCAGGCGGAGGAATAAGAACGGTATTTATGGCCGGTCTTGATCCAAGAATTAAGTGCGCCGTTGATGTGGGGTTCATGACTACCTGGAAAGACTTTATCCTTAATAAATCTTTTACCCATACATGGATGACTTACGTTCCTCTATTGCCTAATGAATTGGATTTCCCGGAGATACTTGGATTACGTGCACCCCTTCCAACACTTGTTTTAAATGATACTGAAGACACATTATATAGCTTGCCTGAAATGAAACGGGCAGAAAAGATATTGAGCGAAGTATATCAAAAAGCAGGCGCCAAAGATCGGTTTAAGTGCTCTTATTATCCAGGTCCTCACAAGTTTGATACACAGATGCAGGAAGAAGCTTTTAACTGGTTTGACCGGTGGCTAAAAACGTAAGTGAAGATTTGATTTTTATGATGTGGGCAATGGCTGGCCGAAGAAATACAAAAGAGATAGTTTGAAAGGTAGAAGCAAGGTTGATACTTTCTGAACAGTTCATTAGGTTTACCCTAAATTTTGAATAAAATGATAAGGATGGTTGTCACCCCGGATGTAATTGAAGTGAAATGTCACACTAAGCTTGTCGAAGTGTTTCAGCATATACACCAGGCTCATCAAGGCTTCGACAAGCTAAGTCTAACACCGAAGCATACTTGTCATTGGTAAAATATAATAGAAATTAAATTTTAAAAATGGATATTATTGTAACTAACGGTACAAAAGAATTAGGCAAAGCAGCAGGAGCTACTGCTGCACCATTAATCAGGCAAGCTATTGCAGAAAAGGGAACTGCAAATATAATCTTAGCTACAGGTACCAGCCAGTTCGAAACTTTAAATCATCTTACCTCGGAAGATGATATTGATTGGAGTAAAGTAGTCATGTTTCACCTGGATGAATATATTGGTTTATCCGTAACTCATCCTGCAAGCTTTAGAAAGTATTTGAAGGAACGCTTCATAGAAAAAGTTCCTTCTTTAAAAGCAGCGCATTTAATAAATGGCGAGGAAGATGCAAATGCAGAATGTAAACGTTTAGGAGATTTAATAAATAACCATCCGATAGATGTAGCCCTTGTGGGTATTGGAGAAAATGGACACTTGGCATTTAACGACCCGCCTGCCGATTTTGAAACTGAAGAACCTTATATAATAGTGGAATTAGATGAATCTTGCCGCCAACAACAATTAGGAGAAGGTTGGTTTCAAACTTTAGAAGATGTGCCTAAACAAGCAATTAGTATGTCTATTAAACAAATATTGAAATCAAAGTACATTATTTGTTCAGTACCAGACAACCGGAAAGCAACCGCTGTAAAAAATAGTTTAGAACAGCAGGTAAGTAATCTTTACCCGGCAAGTATTCTTCAGTTACATCGAAATTGTATATACTTCCTCGATAAATCTTCTGCCTGTCTTCTTTCACCGGATACACTTGCAGCTACAGCCCTTATATAAATTTCAGAATTCCGTACACAAACCGTAAAACCTTTAAAAATTAGAAAAATGAAATACATATAAAGATGATGCTCAGGGGCCCCCTTCTCTCCAGGAGAAGGGCCGCGGATGAGGTAAAGCAGGCAATTGAAACTGCAATAAATCAAGAGTTCTGATTGCAGGTACAAGAACAAGCTTTCCTACTATTTTCCTATTGTATTATTTGTTATGTAAGTTGAAGGTTATTAGCTATCAAAACACTTAAATGAAATTCAATACACTTGATTTAGCTGTTATTATTCTTTTCTTTTTAAGTATGGTTATTATAGGAGTAATGTCTTATTTTAAAAGTAAGAATTCAGAAGACTATTTTGTTGCAGGGGGAAAATTACCGTGGTGGTTAGCAGGCATATCTCATCATGTATCAGGCCACAGCGGAGCAGTATTTGTGGCATATGCAGCAGTTGCCTATACTCATGGATTTACCATGTACATGTGGTGGGCTTTTCCTGTTGCTTTTGTCATAATCGCAACTGCAAATATATTTCCGGTTTATTGGGTTCGTTTACGAAGAGAATTGCAGATACAATCTCCGCTTGAATACCTAAGTGTAAGATATAACGTATTGACCCAACAAATCGTAGCATGGACGGGAGTATTACTTAAGATTTTTGATGTTGGTGCCAAATGGGCTGCCATTGGAATTTTACTTCATGTGGTTGCCGGCATTTCTATGACCACAGGTATCCTTGTTTCAGGAGTTGTTACATTAATCTACGTCACCTTTGGCGGCTTATGGGGTGTTATTATAACCGACCTTATTCAATTTATTGTTCAGGTACTTGGTGGTATTGTTATGTTTGTACTGGTGGTTAACAGGCTTGGAGGATTAGGTTCTATTAACGGCATTTGGAGTCAGCTTCCGCCCGGCCACAGCAGTTTATTTAATGACCCTTATACAGCGGGTTTTGTAGGCGTCATGGTTTTTATTTATTTCTTAAGTTATAATGGAGGAAGCTGGAGTTTGGCAACGAGGTATATATCATCACCTAATGAAAAAGAAGCTTCAAAAGCTGCGCGGCTTTCAGGCATATTGTATTTAGTGTGGCCTTTAATATTGTTTTTTCCGATGTGGGCTGCCCCCATTATTTTGCCTGGCCTGGCAAACCCAGGCGAAGCATATGGTTGGTTAATGGTAAAAATTTTACCCCAGGGAATGATTGGACTGGTTATAGCATCGTTATTTGCAGCAACAATGGGGATGACATCTTCGGATGTAAATACGATCGCTGCGGTCATCACGCGGGATATACTTCCGGTTGTTTCCAATAAATTTCGCACTGATGATCATTCCCTGCGCACTGCCCGAATCACAACTTTTATCTTTACTCTTGCAACTATTGGTATTGCACTTAACTACGAACATTTTGGTGGAGTATTGGGTCTTATTGTTAAGTGGTTTGCTGCTCTTTTGGGGCCTACTGCTATGCCTTTGATTTTTGGTCTGCTTCCGGTGTTTAAATCATGCGGCCCCAAAGCAGCTATTTCTTCGATTGTTGCCGGTTTAATCACCTTTATCATCACAAAAGACATGCATTTAAGCAGCCTCGCCCTTGAGGTTGGTTTGCCTACAATTGTGTCTGCAATTGTATTTATCGTAGCTGGACTGGCCACTAAAACAGTACCTGTTAAAGTAGAAGATTTGATAGCTGCTCTTAAAAAGAAAACATAAAGCAACTACTTATGAAGACACGAATTGATAAAGAAGATGAAGTTGTTACCTGTATTAATTGCATGACAGGAAAAACAGAAGAATTAATTTTTAAAAATGGGAGTGTAGTCAATATAACTGAAGTAGAAAGCAGTGAAAAAAATCTTCCATTTATTGGCCCCGGTTTAATAGACCTGCAAATAAATGGTATAAATGGAATTGATTTTAATAACCCTGCTTTAACAGTACAGGAGATTGTAGATGCAACTCATTATTTATTAAGTAAAGGGGTCACTACTTTTTTGCCGACTGTAATTACTAATTCAGATGCAAACATCTGCAAAATCGTTCATACTATTTACCGCACATGTGTAGCTGATCCTGTTGTAAACGATTGTATTTGGGGTATTCATTTAGAAGGACCTTTTATTTCTCCTGTTACCGGAGCTAAAGGAGCCCATGATGAAAAATATATTAAAGCGCCTGATTGGGAACTTTTCAATAAATTTCAGGAAGCGGCAGGTGGAAAAATAAAACTAACTACGATAGCACCGGAATGGGAAGGTGCATGTTCTTTTATAGAAAAATGCAGAGAAAATAAAATTCTTGTTTCTATTGGACATTCAATGGCAAACACAAAGCAAATTGGTCTCGCAGTAAAGGCAGGGGCGTCTTTGTCAACTCATTTAGGAAATGGAGTCCCTTTGTTGTTACCGCGTCATCCAAATATAATCTGGGATCAATTGGCTGCCGAAGAACTTTACGTTTGCATCATTACAGACGGGATACATATCCCTGACACATTTATTAGGGTGGTGATAAAAAATAAAGCAAATGCTACCATTGTAGTAAGCGATGCCACTTGTTTTGCCGGAATGCCACCGGGAGAATATCAAAATCATATTGGCGGCACAGTTATACTTGATGAAGAAAAAAGAGTATCCGTTAAAAGTTCTCCTGGTCTGCTTGCAGGAGCAGCCAAATCATTGTTAGAAAATGTTGAACATCTTATAAACAATAATCTTTCAACACTTAGTGAAGCCTGGCGAATGGCATCTGAGAACGTAGCAGAAATGTTAGTCAAAAATGACGATACTTTCAATAATAAAAATGATAAGGTAATATTTCAATTAAATAGAAAAGAGATACGGGTGGGAAGTGTAATAAAAAATGGTAGAATTGTTTTTGAGAAATAATTTGGTCTTCTGTAAACATAATGGATTGGCAATTTAACCTTAGTAGAGAAACGACAACACAATGTTAGCTAAAACCTTATTGCCTTATTATTACCCACACTTCTAATAAGGTAGAAGGTTATAAAAGGAGTATGACACAGTTTATTCTACTAAGGTTGAACAGCCCTTTTTTTTAATATAATGTGTATTCCCCTAAGTTTACGAAAACCCACAATTTTTTAATCGAATTAATGCTTGACGTTGAAAAAGCAATTTGGTTTTGGCATAATTGGAGCAGGAATAATTTCAGACATTCATGCTATGGCTTTACAGGCCATAGAGAATGCAAAATTGGTTGGAGTGTACAGTATTAATAAAAACAAATCAGAAGCATTTGCATTAAGGAATAATTGCACTGCTTATAATACCTTGGATGAATTGGTAAATCTTCCGGAAATAGATATAGTTTGTATTTGCACTCCCTCGGGTATACATCTTGATCCCGCAATAAAAAGCATTCAAGCCGGCAAGCATTGCTTAGTTGAAAAACCATTAGAAGTAACGCTTGAAAAATGCGATAGAATAATTGAAGCAGCTTATAAAGCAGGAGTAAAAACAGGTGTTATTTTCCCCTCTCGTTTTTATGAAGCGGGTAAACAATTGAAAAAAGCCTTAGATGAAAAAAGGTTTGGTGATTTGATATTAGGTGATGCCTATGTAAAATGGAGCAGAAGCGCGGAATACTATCAATCTGCTGCATGGAGAGGCACCTGGGAATTTGATGGTGGCGGTGCACTAATGAACCAGGGAATTCATTCTGTTGATTTATTACAATGGTATATGGGTCCTGTTGAATCAGTTCAATCTGTTGCTGCTAATATTAAACATAAAGGAATTGAAGTTGAGGATACTATAGTATCAACTTTGAAATTTGCAAATGGAGCATTAGGAACGATAGAATGTTCCACTGCTGTTTTCCCAGGTGCTCTTAAGCGTATAGAAATAATGGGTACAACAGGAACGGCGATCATGGAAGAAAATAATTTAATTAAATGGCAATTTGAAAAAGAAACGAGCGAGGATGAAATCATATTAAATACAATGTCGGCAGGTAGCATTACACATGGAGGTGTTTCCAATCCTGCTGATATAAGTTTTGCAGGACATCAAAGACAGATAGAAGATCTGATCCTTTCAATTGAAACCGGAAACAAGCCATTAATTGATGGAGTTGAAGGTCGTAAATCAGTTGAAATTGTTTTGGCAATATATGAAAGCGCACGATCTGGAAAGATGGTTAGATTTTCCAAATTGTGATAGTGGAAGACTAAATAGAAAGATTAAAGTGTAATAGTTACTACCGATCTGACAGGTAACAGTGCTGTTGAATTAAATGCTAAAATCCTATACTTTTATTACCATATCTAAAACTTACTAACATGTACTTAATTATTTGCAACACTTGTGTTTTTGGCATTCTTTACATAGCGTTCAAGCCATTGGTATTGCTCCCACAGTACATGAAGCAGGTTCTCTTTACCGCGATATCCATGTGCTTCATAAGGAAGGAAAACCAAACGCACCGTTCCGCCGTTTCCTTTGATGGCATTAAAAAGCCGTTCGCTATTGATAGGATACGTTCCTGTATTGTCATCAGCTTCTCCATGAATTAACAAGATAGGCGTCTTTATTTTATTTGCGTAGCTAAAAGGACTCATTTCATAATAAAGTTGAGGCGCCTCCCAATAAGTTCTCTCCTCATTTTGAAAACCAAACGGAGTGAGTGTACGGTTATAAGCTCCGCTTCGTGCAATGCCAGCTTTAAAAAGATTGGTATGAGCCAGCAAGTTTGCTGTCATAAAAGCGCCATAACTATGTCCGCCTACTGCAACCCGGTTACTGTCTCCTATTCCCATTTCTGCCAGTTTATTGATTGCAGCCTTAGCATTCATATATAGTTGGTCCACAAAATTATCATTAGGTTTTTTGCCTGATTTAGCTACAATCGGCATTTCTGCATTATCAAGAACCGCATAACCTTGTGTAACATAAAATATGGGTGATCCTGCACTAATAGTAGTAAAACGATTTTGAGAACCCCTCACCTGTGCAGCATCATCAGCAGAATTAAATTCACGGGGATAAGCCCAAATTACTACAGGCAATGGGCCGTCTTTGTCTTTATTATATCCTTTTGGTAAATAAAGATCACCTGTAAGGTCAACACCATCTGCACGTTTATAAGATACCTTCTGCCTGCTAACGCCAACCATTTGGGGGTAAGGATTGGTGAGAGAAGTGACAGGCTTATCGGCCACCTTTTCAACCAGGTTTTTAATATAGTAATTGGGTACATCTTTTTGAGTTTCCTTTCTTGTAAGTACCACTAATTTCTCGGGGTCAATCACATCAACAACATTCTCGAAACTCCCGTCACTGCTGCGCCAGATAATTTCATTCTTCTTTGTGGTAAGATCATATTTTGACAGGAAAGGAAGGTCGCCTTTAGCTGAAGCGCCTGTTATATTGTTTAGCAGAAGTTTTGTACCATTATCTATAGTAAATATAACGTCCCTTCCATAACTGTTTTTTTTGGTAAGGGGTATACCCGGGTTATTATATGCATCTGTCTGGCTAAGGTCGTATAGTTTTTCTATTTTCCCTGTCGTGCTATTAAAAAAATCTACTCTTATAGTTTGCTTTGAACGTAATCCTTCATTAACCAGGGCAAGTGTTGAATTGCCCCATTGTGTATTACGATAACGCATAGTGGTTTTAAACAATTCTTTTGGCTGACTGGTAAAGGGTGCAGATAAGGCAAAAACAGCATCATGGAATTCTACGTTCTTTTTTATTAAACCACTATCTAAAGGTTGTGCCCAAACAATTGTAGCAGGTTCATCATCACGCCAGTCAAATCCCCTGGCTACGTTTTGCGTATTATCATAACCGCTTGGCGTTCCTTCAGCGGAGGGAAGGTTAAAGAGCATTTTTACTGTTTTTCCTGCAACATCTAAAATGCTGACGGTAGATGGAAACCCACTTGCTGTTACCAGGTACGAAAATGGCTTATGTAAAGTGCGGGTGTATATATATTTCTTATCAGGAGATACTGATACAGTGTAAAATATATCGGGATTACCAATTTGAGTTTCCACTCCGTTCGTGTTTTGGACTAATTGAGATGTTGCATAAAATTGAAAGAGTTCTTCATCGTAAGGAGTTTTTATGAGGTCTTGAAAAGTTGGACTGGGAGCAGCTTTACCGAGATTTTCCTGTATAGTTGGTCCTTTAGGGGTAATGGATTTTTTGGGGGCCAATGCTGCCGGTTGAGTTGCTGCTTTGTAAACAACTGTATTGTCATCGTACCAATAATAAGGATTTCCTAACGTACTGTTTACTGCCTGCTTATTTATTTTAGTTGCTTTTTGGGTAGCTATATCTATAATATACAGATTAACTTTATCTGAAGTATTGTTTAGAAAAGCAATTTTCTTCTCGTTAGGGCTCCAGGTTACATTTGTAGCTAATACATTTTGGGGCAAGCCTGAAACCGTGTACTCTTTAGCCGTATTGATATTCTTCAGCCTGAAATTATTTATATAATTCTGACGGCTTGGAGAGTAGTTGTTGGGATTAAGCCTTAAACCGGCAATCTTTAGCTCCGGCTGCCCCAATTCTTCCACGTCAGGATAAGAATTTCTTTCGCTAAATAACACCCATTCAGTCTTCTTGTCTATATTAACTATTGGGATAGGCTTCGCTAATAAAAGGTCAACTATGTCTTTAGGCGGTAGTTGATATGTAGAGGCGTTTTGAGCTTGAGAAATGTAAACCGCAGCGATAAAAAATGCACTTAGCAATACTCTTTTCGTAAATTTCATCAAAGATGTTTTTTTAGTAAGGCAAATTTTTAAGGTGGTGAAAGTATTTTTAAGGTGGTGAAAGTACGAATAACAAGTTATAGAATAAATATCATAGAGGTAGAAATTCATATATACTTTAGGTATGTATTTTAAGATTCCATCGCTACCCCTCTTTTATTTTTTTATTTCAATGTAATTTTACAGCTTTACAAATCCCGGATAATTTCTTCCCTTTTTTAATTATTACTATTCAAAAGATTGGGATTGATCCCTTTAATTCAATAAACTCACTTTGTAAAAATTGTTAAGCTGTTTTTGATTGATGTGTGTTTTGAAAAATTTTTGGCTAAAAGCTTTCTCTAAAACGCTCATTTTTCTAATATACCGCGACCCTGGCGAAAACTATAATACCTATTTTAGTTATTTCCATATGTTATAATTATTACTCCATTCACTATTTTTGTAACGTTTAAATAAGAAAAAATACATTACTATTTTAATCTTAGTTTTCTAACCTTTTTTAATTTAAAATGCCTTTTTATTTATGAGAAAGTTTTTACTATTTATATTATGGCCTTGTCAATGAGCCAAAGTTTTTCACAAAGTGTTGTATTAACAGGAACGGTAACAGATAATAATGACAACCCTTTAGTTGGGGCTACTATTGCTGTTGTTGGTGGAAGAGGAAATTCTACAACTGATGCTTCAGGCATAACCTGTGGGAATGGTTGTTTCCACAGGATGAGATAAATGCAAATGCTCTTATTGTACAAAATCCGCTTTAACAGATATAAAAAATAAAAAAAGGAGGTTGTTCCATAAGTTCAGCCTCCTTTTTATATTTTTAAAAATTACAAAATATGATCGTGATGAAAAAAATATTCTGGTTGGTATTAGTGGCAAGTCCCCTAATCACTTTTGCACAAAATAAGAAGCCATTAGATCATTCTGTGTATGACTCATGGCAAAGCATTGGTGAAAAAATAATCAGTAACAATGGCGCTTATGTTGCTTATACCGTTAACCAGCAGGAAGGAGATGGCAAACTGGTCATCCAAAAAGCAAAAGGAGAAATGATCGCAGAAGTAAGCCGAGGTTATAGCGCTGCTGTTTCAGCAGATAACAGCGCTGTCATTTTTAAAATAAGACCGTTGTTTCAGGAAACACACCAGGCAAAAATTCAAAAGAAGAAGCCGGAAGAGCTTCCTAAAGACAGCCTTGGCATTTATACCTTTAAAACAGGCAAGCTGCAAAAATATGCAAGAGTAAGGAGTTACGAACTGCCTGAGAAAGGAGAGAATCTGTTGGCTATCCGTTTTGAAACACCTGAAAAGAAGAAAGGTAAAACTGATAGCACAGTTGCAAATAACAGCACCTCTCCAACTACAGTAGCAACACCTGCAAACGTACCTACAGCCACGCCGGTAGATGAAATCAAAAAAACTGAAGAGGGTAAAGATGAAGGTGGAGACCTGGTTTTAAAAAACCTCGTGACAGGCAAAGAAAAAACTTTTAAAAGTGTACTTGAATACAGCTTAAGCAAAACCGGAAAAAAGTTATTGTTTGAAACGAGAGGTCCTAAGAAAGACAGCCTGACTAAGGCAACAGTGCAGCTATATGATCTGGCAAGCGATCAATCAAAAATCCTGATGCAAGGTGTAAACGAGGCAAAAAATTTTATTTTCGATGAAGATGGAAAACAATTGGCATTTGTTGCTGAAAGAGACAGCAGTACAAAAGCATTACAGAAATTTTATAAGCTCTATTATTATAAAGGTGAAACCGACAGTGCTCTTTTATTAGCAGACCGTTTAACCCCCGGTGTACCAAAAAGCTGGACGATCAGCGAATTTGCTAAAATAGAATTCAGCAAAACAGGTAAACGTTTATTATTTGGTACAACTCCCATTCTTCCTCCGAAAGATACTTCTGTACCTGAAGTTGATAGGGTAAATGTTGACATCTGGTCTTACAAAGATGACTTTTTGCAGCCCCAGCAATTAAAGACCCGTGACAGGGACGAGAAAAGAAGTTTTCTTGCAACCTATGACTGGGAAAAACAGAAAGTAATTCAATTGGCAGATGAGTGGATCAACCCTGTTTTTTCTACCTCAGAGGGTGATGGAGCATATTTTTACGGGGTTTCTGACTCAGGTATGAGGGTAGCGGGGCAATGGCAGGGATTTACTTTTAAAAAATTGTATGCAATAAACCCTGCTAACGGAAAGGCCACTACCATAGTTTCAAACTTTAAAGGAACCCAATATCCTTCTTATACAGGTAAGTATTTATTGATGTTTGATGAGAAAGCCCGGCAGTACTCAGTGTATAATTCGCTTACGTCAAAGAGATATATAGTATCAACGCAAATCAAGTATCCTTTGTACGACGAAGAAAATGATGTTCCGGACGATCCCAATGCTTATGGTATTATGGGATGGCAAAAGAATGATAAATATGTGTATGTTTACGACAGATATTCGATATGGAAAGTGGATCCGGAGAACAAAAAGGTCCCGTCCTTGCTTACTCCATCAAGAGAAGTATCGCCCAAAATTTCTTATCGCTATATAAATATTACCCGCGATGAAGAAGGCCCCACGCAAAGACAAGTACAGAAGCAGGAAGCTATAGATACTGCAAAGGATATGTATTTTAAGGCCTTTAATGAAACTTCGAAGCGGACATATATAGCCAGGATAAATAAAGATTGGGTTAATAAATCAGAAATAATTGCTGCATCGGATTCTCTTTCAATTAATTATTTCGCTAAGGCTGATAGTGCAGATGCTTATATATATACTATGGAGAGTTTTAAACATTCTCCTGATTTATATAGCACTTCCATCGCAACTACTCTGGAAAAAAATAGAGACCAAAAAGCAATCGCGGGATGGCATACCGGAGGTTTAACCGGAATAAAATTATCCAGTCTGAATACCCAACAGAATAATTACCTCTGGGGAAATGCAGAATTATTTAAATGGATTGCTTATACAGGTAAGTTAACCGAAGGCATTCTTTACAAACCTGAAAACTTTGACCCCAATAAGAAGTATCCGATGATTGTTTATTTCTATGAGAGAAACAACAATACACTATACACTTACCAGGCTCCGGCACCTACACCAAGCCGTTTAAACATTCCTTTTTTTGTAAGTCGTGGATATGTTGTATTTGTACCTGACATCTGGTATAAAACAGGTCATCCGGGGCAAAGCGCCTATGATTACATTGTAAGTGGTACAAGGGCTGTTATTAAAAAAGGATTTATTGACAGTACAAAACTTGGGTTGCAGGGTCAAAGTTGGGGAGGATACCAAATCGCTTATTTGATTACCAGAACAAATTTGTATGCTGCTGCATGGGCAGGCGCACCTGTTGCTAACATGACAAGTGCTTATGGAGGCATTAGGTGGGGAACCGGTCTTACCAGGCAGTTCCAGTACGAAAAGACACAAAGCCGCATTGGAGCAACTCTTTGGGAAAAGCCGCATCTTTATATAGAAAACAGTCCCTTGTTCCATTTGCCTAAAGTCAAAACGCCTTTGGTTATTATGTCTAACGATGCAGATGATGCAGTTCCCTGGTACCAGGGCATTGAGTTATTTACGGCTATGCGCCGTTTAGGTAAACGGGTATGGTTGCTTAACTATAATAATGAAGCGCACAATCTTGTTGAAAGAAAAAACCGGAAAGATATATCAACAAGAGAGCAACAATTTTTTGACTGGATGCTGAAAGGTGAAAAGCCTGCACCCTGGTTAGCAGAAGGTGTGCCGGCGGTAATGAAAGGCAGAACCCTGGGCTTATAATTAGTATGTGCAGCTATTGAATATGTTTTGATGCTTGTAAACAAAAAGAGCTTATAAATTTTTATAACTTATAAATATCAGAATGACCCGAAATTTAAAAATAATATTATCGGTATTAATGATCAATGTTACGTCACTTGCAATTGGGCAGGAGGCGAGCGATACTTCGGCGGAAAATAAGACATTCCCGGTAGATCAGCAATATATTAAAGACATTAGTGAACTTGCGAAAAAACCGGTGATGTTGAGTGCTTTTAAAAATATTATGCAGTTAGAACCTGAAACACACCAGAACCTCATAACGCTAACCGAAATACCTGCCCCGCCTTTTAAAGAGCAAAAAAGAGCTGCAAAGTTTATGGAAATGATAAAAGCTATTGGCGCTGATTCGGTATGGATGGATGCAGCAGGAAATGTGATCGCTTTTAAAAAGGGAAAATCAGGTAAGAAAAAAGTAGCGCTTGAAGGACATTTAGATACCGTGTTTCCTGAGGGAACAGATGTAACGGTAAAGCATAAAGGCGATACACTTATGGCGCCAGGCATTGGCGATGATACACGTGGATTAGCTGTATTACTTGCAGTAATGAAATCCATGAAACAGGCAAGTGTAAAAACAGATGCGGACATTTATTTTGTTGGTGCGGTTGGGGAAGAAGGCCTGGGCGATTTAAGGGGCGTAAAACAATTGTTTAAACCGGGTGGACTAAAGATCGATTCATACATTGCAATAGACGGCAGTGGTATTGGCGGTATCACAACAGGTGCCGTAGGCTCCCACCGTTATCATATAACTTTTAAAGGTCCGGGTGGCCATTCTTACGGAGCTTTCGGGCTTGCAAATCCACATAATGCAGCAGCAAGGGCTGTTTATTATTTTATAAAAGATGCAGATGCTTATACCCGTAACCCGGGTGCTAAAACCACCTACAACGTAGGCGTTACAGGAGGCGGAACTTCAGTAAACGCTATACCTTTTGAATCGTGGATGGAAGTAGATATGCGCTCAGAAACGCCTGAACGGTTGAGTGGAATAGACACTTTACTTAAGGCAGCAATTAAAAAGGCATTGATTGAAGAAAATCAAATGAAAAGATCCGGGAAAGATTTGACTGTGGAGGTTGAACTGGTTGGAGACCGTCCATCAGGAGTGCAGGATAGTAAACTTCCTTTAATTCAAAAGGCGATGGCTTCTGCAACTTTTTTGGGTGCAAAACCCGGTTTAAGTGCCAGTTCTACAAATTCTAATATACCTATATCTAAAGGTGTTCCTGCTGTTACGATCGGCAGAGGAGGCGTAAGCGGTGGTTCACATTCTTTGAATGAATGGTGGGTGAACGATAAAGGTCACCTGGCAGTTGAAAATGCACTGCTAATACTGGTTTCAGAAGCCGGTTTAGTTAAATAACTTTTTATATCGTTGTGTTAACTTTGTTATAATACCAGATAATAGGAAGCGTAACACCTGTTAATAATGAAAATTATTTAATTAAGGCAATGCCTTATAGCATAACAAGAAAAAAATATGCAGACCGCCTTTAAGTTCAAAGTATTCGGGACCTTTAGTCTCCTGTTATTGTCGCTTTCTTTACAGGCGCAAAAGATTGGTTCTGCATCTAATCCGCATGTATTAAATCCTTCTGCTACCACAGTTGCTTTTGGACATTATTGGTCAGAGACTACTCCAGTCTTACGTGTTCAATCAGGAGATTATGTAAAGGTGCACACGTTAATTACTTCCACCCCAGATCGGTTAGAAGGGGCCGGAGTACCCCCAAGTCAGGTAGAAAAGGAATTGCGTGAGGTGCAGACAGTTAAAGACCGTGGTCCGGGTAGCCATGTTCTCACCGGCCCTATTTATATTGAAGAAGCTGAGCCTGGCGATATGCTGGAAGTACGCATTGTTTCTATCGATCTGGCAATCCCTTACGGCTATAATGCAATAGGACAAAGCGGATTTTTGTCTGATGAGATTTTTGACCGCACCATGCGGATTATAAACTTTGATAAGAAAAAAATGACCGGGCATTTTGCGGATGGTATAGAAATACCGTTGCATCCTTTTTTTGGCAGCATGGGAGTAGCGCCTCCAAAAGAAGTGGGCCGTTGGAACAGTGCTCCACCATGGATACATGCAGGAAACCTCGATAACAAAGAGTTAGTAGCCGGCTCCTCGCTTTTCATTCCTGTTCATGTAAAAGGAGCCCTGTTTCAAATAGGCGATGGACATGCAGCACAAGGCAATGGAGAGGTGGACATTACTGCAATCGAAACATCATTAAAAGGTGCGCTTCAGTTAGTTGTTCATAAGGGTAAAAAGCTGCTTTGGCCAAGAGCAGAGACAGTAAGTCATATTATAACTATGGGTTGTGACAGGGATCTTAACGCAGCTACTCACATAGCTGTTCGGGAGATGATTAACTACCTGATGGACGAGAAAAAATTATCAAAGGCAGAGGCCTATATGCTTTGTAGCGTAGCAGTAGACGTAAACATAACACAGTTAGTTGATGGTAATGTTGGCGTGCATGCAATGCTTCCAAAAAACATTTTTGTGAAGAAATAAAGAGGTGGCAGAAGTATTTTTTTTAGTTGTATAAATAATTATAAAGAGCCATGAATTGTAGTGGAACAAATGCCGGTGCTATTAAGCAGTATTGTAAGAAGAGGACATCTGCATATTTTTTATTTGTTGTTGTTTTTTTATTTGTTCTTTTCTCCGATGGGGGGGATGTGACAGCGCAGGGTGTGGCTGTAAAAGCAGCACCAATTAGTAAAATAAATGCAGGTGTGGCAGCAGAGACAAATGCGGCCATAATGAAGTCAATGCAATGGCGTTTAATCGGACCTTTTCGCGGAGGCCGTTCTGTAGCAGTTGCTGGTCATCCAACCGATAAGATGACTTTTTATATGGGTACCACTGGTGGTGGCGTTTGGAAAAC
>JAABUN010001835.1_pt1 | contig 42688 bp, 38 predicted proteins | sample 5559311 | NCBI WGS metagenome assembly JAABUN01 (sample SAMN10711877, study PRJNA513370) | rock metagenome | isolation source: Antarctica rocks | place: Antarctica: Victoria Land, Siegfried Peak sud
AGAGCGGTAGAACTACTTATGGTAATACCTTATTGGAGCATGCATTAGAAAACACTTCACCTTTTTTTACTTATGAAGTTGATAAGGGTGATAAAACTATCAGGCTTCCCGATAACGAAGCCATTCAATTAGCGCATCAGAAAATTGAGTCTATCCGTGCACAGTTTGGAACCTGGTTACAGGAATTGCCCGATGGTGATAAAAAGGATTTAGAAGAGTTGTATAATCTTACTTTCAATTGTTATGTGCTACGCGAGTATAACGGAAGCCATTTAACTTTTCCCGGTTTACATAAAGAAGGTTTAGGCGTAGAAGACCTGTACAGCTCGCAGAAGAATGCTGCATGGCGCATTATTCAAAACAGGGGCGCCCTAATAGACCATGAAGTGGGGTTGGGAAAAACATTAACGATGATTGTAGCTGCCCATGAAATGAAAAGGCTTGGTATCATACATAAACCAGTCATCCTTGCACTTAAAGCGAACATTAACCAGATCACTGATACTTACCGGAAAGCTTATCCGCAAGCAAGAATACTGGCACCAGGAGAAAATGATTTTACACCTGCCAAAAGACAAAGGTTGTCACATGAGATTAAAAACAATAACTGGGATTGCATTATTCTTACGCATGACCAGTTTGGAAAAATACCACAGTCACCTGAGATACAAAGAGAGATATTTCAAGCAGAACTGGATAATGTAGAACGGGATCTTCACACACTGAAAGAACTTGGCGGAGATATTTCAAAAAGGATGCTCAAAGGCTTAGAGATACGAAAGAATAATTTACAAGGTAATCTAAAAGGATTACTGCACGATATTGAAAGGAAAAAAGATGCAGGGGTTACTTTTAAAGATTTAGGCATTGACCACTTATTTGTCGATGAAGCGCATAAATTCAAGAACCTTACTTTCACTACAAGGCATGACCGCGTAGCGGGATTGGGTAATATGCAGGGAAGTCAGAAAGCGCTCAACATGCTTTTTGCCGTGCGAACTTTGCAGGAAAAATTTAAGTCTGATTTATGTGTTACTTTTTTATCAGGAACTCCTGTTAGCAACAGCCTTACAGAGATGTACCTGCTCTTTAAATACTTGCGTCCAAATGAAATGAAGCGGCAAAGCATAGAAAACTTTGATGCCTGGGCTGCTGTATTTGCAAGGAAAACAACTGACTTTGAATTTTCTGTTACCAATGAGATCATTGCCAAAGAACGTTTCCGTCATTTTATTAAAGTGCCTGAGTTAGCCTTATTCTATAACGAGATAACAGATTATAAAACAGCAAAGCACATAAACCTTGATAAACCTCAATTAAATGAAAAGCTGATCAATATCACACCTACACCCGATCAACGTGTATTTATTGAAAAACTAATGGCTTTTGCTAAAACAGGTGATGCTTCGTTAATTGGACGCATGCCCCTTACAGAAGAGGAAGACAAGGCCAGAATGCTGATTGCAACAAATTATGCCAAGAAGATGGCAGCAGATATGCGCCTGATAAATCCATCTTTTGAAGACCATCCAAATAATAAAATAAATGTATGTGCAAGAAATGTTGCAGAGCTATATAACAACAGTCATACGGAAAAAGGCACACAAATTATTTTCAGTGATATTGGAACGCCAAAAGCTAATGAGTTTAATATCTATGATGCGATAAAACAAAAGCTTACTACTGATTTTGATATTCCTTCTCATCATATCACTTTTATACATGACTGGACAGATAAACAAAAGCCGGAACTTTTTCGAAAGATGAATAGCGGAGAAATTCGCATACTGTTAGGCAGCACAGAGAAAGCAGGCACAGGTCTAAATGTACAAAGAAGGGTAATTGGTATGCATCATCTCGATATACCATGGAAGCCGGCAGAATTAGAACAACGTAACGGCCGGGGTGCAAGGCAGGGAAATGTACTTGCTAAAGAAACTTATGGTAATAAAGTGCAGAACTACATCTACGCAGTTGAGCAATCTCTGGATAACTATAAGTTCAACCTGCTGAAGAACAAGCAAACTTTTATTAGCCAAATGAAGAATTGTGAATTGAATATACGGACGATTGATGAAGGAGCGATGGATGAAAAAAGCGGGATGAATTTTTCAGAGTATATAGCCATTCTTTCAGGAGATACTACACTGCTGGAAAAATCAAGAATTGAAAAAAAGGTGGCCGTATTAGAGAGTTTAAAGACTGCCCATTACAGGGAAGTATCCAGAGCAAAATTTCAGTTGAGCAACTTGCTGGAAGACAAAGAGAAAACACAGCAAATCATTGAGAAATTAAGCGTAGATGAGGGTTTATATAAAAGCAATTTGCAATTAGATAAAGACGGAATAAAAGTAAACCCTATTGAATTACATGATGCTCATTCCACTGATCCTGAAACTATTGGCAAGTATTTGATCAGCCTGTCTGCCGGATGGAAGCCCGGGAAAGAGGAGCGTGATGAAAAACAAATAGGCAATCTGTATGGTTTTGATTTATATATCCGTCAACAGCGCGAAGCCTATGAAAAGGACGGAATGTTTCAATATAGTTATACCAACACCTTTTATGCAAACAGCCCTCATAGTGATATAAAGTATACCTATAACCAGGGGCATGTGAATTCAGATAATCCAAAGCTTGCAGCCCGTTATTTTCTAAATGCTATTGACCGTGTTGAGGCATTGAAAGAAAAGTATCAGAAATCATTCAATGAACTGGAGCAAAATATACCGTTGATGAAACAACTTACGGTAAAGTCCTTTGAGAAAGAAGCAGAATTAGCTCAATTGAAAACAGATTTATCAAGACTGGAAAGAGAGATTACGCTCAAGATACAGGAGAACCAGATGAAGCAGAATGTCGCAACTAATGAAAGTGCTATGGAGCTTAAGGAGCAGGATAAAAATGAAGTACAAAAGGAAGCGCCCGTGATACACATGACACCCAAGGAGGATAAACAGGTAATAACGGCAAAAGTAAACGGAGTTGCAGTAAATGGCAAAGAACATTATCAGCAAAATCAAGTGCAGCAACCACGGATGAGACGTAACAACAGGTTAAGATTTTAATTTAAGTAACCATGAGTAACAGTGTTTATCAAATTAATAAAGGCATCAATAAAAGCATTGAATTCAAAGGGTTGAAAGCTCAATATATATGGTATTTCGGTGTTGGGGTAATTGCCTTGCTGTTCTTGTATGCCATTATGTATATCATAGGTATCAACTCGTTTATATGTACTGGAATTATACTGATAGCAGGAACAGTGCTCGTTATTAAGATTTACGCAATGAGCAATAAATACGGACAATACGGTATGATGAAGAAGCTTGCAAAACGTAGCGTGCCTAAAGTGGTCAGATCAAAGAGCAGAGCAGTTTTTATGTATAGGAAGTAGTAAAGAAAGGGGCTGTACAATCCAATTTTTAAACAAGGTAAAAAAGTGAAGATGGAAAAGCAGTTGAACGATATTTTACCAATTATGGGAGTGGAACATGATTGCATTCTCTCCCGCCAGGGTGATATAACTATCGCATTTAGGGCAGAATTACCAGAAATATTCTCCCTGTCCGATCACGAGTATGAAGCTTATCATCAGGTATTAATTAAGGCTATTAAAATATTACCAAAGTTCTCTGTTTTACACAAACAGGATTGGTTTATAGATAGCAGGTATAAACCGGATTTCACAAAGGATGACACCAGTTTTTTGTCGCACAATAGTGAGCGTTTTTTTAACGAACGTCCGTTCTTAAATCATAGCTGCTATATTTTGCTTACAAAGAAAGCAGCAGGAAGAAGATTATCAAACTCATTATTCTCCAACCTCCTACGAAAGTCTATAGTACCGGAGCAAACATTGAAATCCCAATTATTGCAGGATTTTTTAGACAGTACAGGGCAATTTAAACGCATATTGGAAGACAGTGGATTTGTTCAGCTTGCACGTCTGAAAAATTCAGATCTGCTAAGCCAGGAACGGAGAATGGGGTTGATAGAAAGGTACTGTTTTTTATCAGAAAAAAAAGATGCAATTGTTTTCAAAGACATTGAGTTCAAAGAGGGCATTCAGATAGGTGATGAACATTGTCAGATTTATACTTTAGGGGATGCTGAAGATCTTCCTGCACTTTGTGGTTCGCGCATTAATTATGATAAGTATTCCACTGATAAAACCAAATTTAGTATTGGCTTTGCTTCAACCCTTGGTCAGCTTTTATCTTGTAATCATATTTACAACCAGTTCATTTTTATTGAAGATGCACAAAAGACTTTACAGAAACTGGAAAGTAAAAGGTTGCGATTACAATCGCTTTCTGCTTATTCCCGTGAAAACACCATTGCCAGGGATGCAACGAATGATTTTCTAAATGAAGCTATCAGCAAACAAAGATTACCTGTTAAAGCTCATTTTAACGTGCAGGTATGGACTTCCAATAAAGAAGAATTAAAAGAATTGAAGAACCTTGTATCTTCTGCATTAGCCCAAATGGATTCAGTTGCCAAACATGAAACTGCCGGTGCGCCACAAATTTTTTGGGCTGGTATCCCGGGCAATGCAGCTGACTTTCCCATCAATGACACATTTGATACGTTTGCGGAACAAGCTGTTTGTTTTCTCAATCTTGAAACCAGCTACCGTTCATCTTTAAGCCCTGTTGGTATCAGGCTTGGTGATCGTCTTACAGGAAAGCCCGTGTATGTGGATATTAGTGACGAGCCCCTGAAAAAAGGAATATGCACCAACAGGAACAAATTCATATTAGGTCCTTCCGGCAGTGGCAAATCATTCTTTACAAACCACATGGTACGTTCCTACTATGAGCAGGGAACACATATTGTTTTGGTAGATGTAGGACATAGCTATAAAGGTTTGTGCGATATGGTTAATGGCTACTATTTCACCTACGATGAAAAGAACCCTATACGTTTTAACCCGTTTTACATTAGCGATGGCGATAGCCTCGATACGGAAAAGAAGGAAAGTATTAAAACTCTTTTACTGGCACTTTGGAAAAAAGACAACGAAACTTTTAACCGTTCAGAATATGTTGCTCTATCTAATGCATTGCAATTGTATTATGAAAAGTTGGATAAATCTAATGACCTTTTTCCTTGCTTCAACAGCTTCTATGATTTTTTAAGGGATGAATTTGTAGGAATATTAAATAATGATGGGGTGAAGGAAAAGGACTTTGATGTTAATAATTTTCTCTATGTATTGCGTCCCTATTATAAAAATGGCGAGTTCGATTATTTGCTGAATGCAACAGAAAATTTAGAGTTATTAAAGGAACGCTTCATTGTTTTTGAGTTGGATAATATTAAAGATCACCCTATACTGTTTCCGGTTGTTACAATCATTATAATGGAGGTATTTATTAGTAAGATGCGAAAATTAAAAGGCGTCCGTAAAATGATACTGATTGAAGAAGCCTGGAAGGCTATTGCCAAAGAAGGTATGGCTGAATACATCAAATACTTATTCAAAACAGTAAGGAAGTTTTTTGGTGAAGCTATTGTTGTAACCCAGGAAGTAGAAGATATAATTTCTTCTCCCGTTGTAAAGCAGGCTATTATTAATAATAGCGATTGTAAAATACTCCTGGATCAATCAAAGTACCAGAACAAATTTGAGCAGATACAGGAGCTATTAGGATTAACCGAAAAAGAAAAAGCCTTAGTGCTGTCGGTTAATAAAGCCAACGATCCGGCAAAAAGATATAAGGAAGTATTCATATCACTTGGAGGAATGTTATCGAAGGTGTACAGGACAGAAGTATCAATGGAGGAATATTTTACTTATACCACAGAAGAAAAGGAAAAAGTACAGGTAGCAGAATGGACCAAAAAAATGGGAGGAGATATACAAAAAGGTATTGCCTCACTAGTGCAACATTTAAAAGATCAGAAAATATAATTAACCAATAAAAAAAATCAATATGAAAAAGACTAATGGTTTATGGATTTTAGCAGTTCTTCTAACTGCTTGCGGTGGTAATGAAGAGGCCGGTGGTACTAAAAGCACAATTAGCGGCACTTATGTACGACAGGCAGAAAGCGAATACAGCAAGGCTATGGATACCCTAATTGTTACGCCCTATGATGCTAAGGCAGGCACTTTTATCATCTTAAAAAAGACAGGCTTTCATAGGATAATAAATGGCAAACTTCAACCTAAGGAGAATAAGCAGGATCGAATGATATCTGTATGGGACGAGGAAACCCATCAACTGCAGGAACTAAAAGAGGGAAGAATATACACGTTCCCCTCTAGTGGAATTGAACTACTTGCAGGAACTGCGAAATATCGTAAAGTAGAATAATTATTAAACTAAGGATAAATGAAAAAGTTATTCGTGACTATTGGATTTGTATTGTTTAGTCTAACATTTCCTGTTCAGGATGTCCAGGCACAAGACCCGATTACGCTTATTATTAAAGAAGGTATTAAAAAAGTAATTAAAGCAGTCGACTTGCAGATACAACGTCAGCAAAATAAAATCATCTGGCTTCAAAATGCCCAAAAGACGTTGGAAAATACTTTGTCCAAAACAAAGCTGAAGGAAATAAGTGATTGGGTGGAAAAGCAGCGAACACTTTATAAAGATTATTATGAAGAACTGCAAAAAGTAAAGACAGGTATATCCGCTTATAAGCGTATTAAGGAAATCACCGAAAAACAAATTTATTTAGTGCAGGAGTATAAACAGACTTATAGTTTGTTTAAACAGGACAAACATTTTACAGCAGATGAATTAATATATATGGGTAGAGTTTACACCGGTATTCTTGACGAAAGTGTCAAAAATCTTGACCAGATATTTTTAGTCATTAACTCTTTCGCTACGCAAATGAGCGATGCCAGGCGGCTGGAAATTATTAATGCTGCTGCCGACCAGATAGAAATCAATTATAATGATCTGAAAGCCTTTAACCAGCAGAGTATTTTACTTAGTCTTCAAAGAGCCAAAGCACAAAATGATGTGGATGCAGTTAAAAAATTATACGGGCTACAATAAATCAGAAAAATAAAGAGTTATGAAGAGTCTAATCATTGTTATGTTGATTTCAATTTTATCAACAAGCACAAATGCCCAGAAGAAATCACTGTTACAGCAGATTGCTGCATTAAAGGTTTACATCGATTATGCGCAGAAAGGTTATTCGATTGCAAAAGAAGGGTTAACCTTAATTGGCGATATTAAAAACGGAGAATTTGACTTACATAGTAAGTACATAAGCTCATTGAAAACTATAAACCCCAGGATCAGAAATTATAGTAAAGTCGCTGACATTATTTCCCTTCAGTTAGAAATAACCAAGGTATATAAAAATGACTTCAGACAAGTGCAGCAAAGCAAAGCTTTTACTGCGGATGAACGAAACTATATGAAGGAAGTTTTCAAAAGATTGATTGATGATTGTACCGGTACAATAGACGAACTCATTGCGATAACAACGAGCAATACATTGGAGATGAAAGACGATGAACGCCTAAAGCGTATTGATGCCTTATACAATGATATGCAAGCCAAATGCACCTTCGTGCAAAGCTTTGCAGGTGAAGCAAAGGTTTTGGCTGGTTTACGTTTAAGAGAACATAATGATATTAAAACAAGACGTATTATTAATGGAATTAAAAACTAATGTTTATGAAAAAGATTATTGTTCTGTTTATTTTTTTAATTGCTGGGATTCAAGCAAAACTATCTGCTCAAAGCGAAGAAGTACAACAGCTATTATTAAATGTAGAAAAGCTGGCGCAGTTCAAACAGATACTCTCCGATATGAAGAAAGGTTACGAGGTCATAAGCAGTGGCTATTCTACTATCAAAGATTTGTCGCAAGGAAATTTTAAACTGCATAAAATATTTCTTGATGGACTGATGGAAGTAAGTCCTGCAGTAAGGAAGTATAAAAGAATAGGCGATATTATCAACGATCAGGTATTGATTGTGAAGGAATACAAAAATGCATTTAACCGCTTTAAAAAGGATAACAATTTTAATCCGGATGAAATAGAATACATAGGCAAAGTATATATGAACCTCTTCAAAGTAAGCATAAACAACCTTGATGAATTAACGATTGTCGTCACAGCTAACAATCTTCGTATGTCTGATGACGAGCGGCTGGCGGCAATTGACAGGATTTATAATGACATGCAGGACAAGCTAATGTTCCTTCGGCATTTCAATAACAATACAACCATACTGGCTGTACAAAGAGCCAGGGAGAAAAATGATGCAGTGACAATGAGGAAAATTTATGGTATAACCAATTAAACAAATTATATATGGCAGTGTGGATTAGAGCTGTTATAATAACAGCAGTGGGGATGGTCTTGCCTCAACTATTGCAAGCGCAGGATTTGGCTGACGACATGAACAGTCTTCACGCGGTGCTGGACCAATTGTATGATGAGATGATGCCTTTGTGCAGCAAGCTTATTGGTGTAGGGCAAGGCATTGCAGGTTTTGCTGCAACCTGGTATATCGCTTCCCGTGTATGGCGTCATATTGCTAATGCAGAACCTATTGATTTTTATCCTTTGTTCCGGCCTTTTGTTCTCGGTTTTGCTGTAATGATTTTTCCTTCGGTATTGGCAATGATAAATGGTGTTATGAAGCCTGTTGTTACTGCAACGGCTGTAATGGTCAAAGACTCAGATAATGCAATTGCGGTGCTGTTGAAACAAAAGGAAGATGCAATCAAGCAATCTGATCCATGGAAAATGTATGTTGGCGAAGCCGGCAACGGTGACAGGGACAAATGGTATAAGTACACTCATCCGGATGATCCTACAGGCAGCAATGAAGGCGCATTTGAAGGCATTGGGAATGATATCAAATTTGCTATGTCTAAGGCCTCTTATAATTTCCGCAATTCTATTAAAGAGTGGATGAGTGAGGTATTAAGAGTTCTATATGAAGCGGCAGCGCTTTGTATAAATACTATCCGGGTATTTAACTTAATTGTGCTTGCCATTTTAGGGCCGCTTGTTTTTGGTATCGCAGTATTTGATGGCTTTCAGCACACACTTACCGTATGGCTTGCCCGCTATATAAATGTATTCCTTTGGTTGCCCGTTGCCAATATTTTTGGTTCAATCATTGGCAAAATCCAGGAGAAAATGCTGGCAGTTGATATTGGCCAGGTACAGGATACGGGAGATACTTTCTTCAACTCTACAGATGCCGCTTACCTGGTGTTTATGATCATTGGCATAGTGGGTTACTTCACTGTTCCTTCTGTTGCAAATTATATTGTTAATGCAGGCGGTGGTGGTGCAATGATACAAAAAGTTACCAGCCTTTTCAATAGTACATCAAGAAGTGCTGTAAACACAGTTTCAAGCAGTACAGGCATGGTTGCAGATGCATTGGGAAATGCTGCAGGAAGAATGAGTGGAAGCATAAGTAGTCATGGAGCTAATTCCGGTTACTTTAATGAAGGTTCCTCCGGCAAGTCCAGCTATATGGAGGATAAAATTTCAGGCAAATAATTTTAATAGGCAATTTCAAAATCACATCCGCCATGTTTAAACAAATGAAAAATATAGATACCGCCTTTCGTCATATCCGCGGCTTTACACTCGTCGTTATTATTGGAAGTCTTGTGCTTAGCTGCTTCGCAGTATATAAAAGCTTTCGGCTTGTATCGGAGATGCAAAGCAAGGTATATATTCTTGCTAATGGAAAAGCATTAGAGGCTTATTCGTCAGACAGGAAAGATAATATAGCAGTAGAAGCAAGGGATCATGTTAAAGCCTTTCACCAATTCTTTTTTACGCTGCACCCTGATGATAAAGTTATACACTCCAATATTATAAAAGCTCTTTACCTCGCCGATGGTTCAGCTAAAAGGGAATATGACAATCTTAAAGAAAACGGATATTATACTAATGTTATTGCTGGAAATATCAGCCAGGAAATTAAAGTAGACAGCGTATCAATAGACATCGCTAATTACCCCTATCATTTCCGCTGCTTTGCTACACAAAGCATTATCAGAACTACCAGCACTGTATCAAGAAGTTTAATTACAGAAGGCTTTTTACGCAATGTATCACGCAGTGATAATAATCCTCATGGCTTTCTTATAGAACGCTTGTCAACTATCGAAAACAGAGATTTAAAATTTGAAAATCGTTAGGATGCTTTCTCTATTTATAATTAAGAAAAAACAGAAACCGGTTATTCAAAATGATAATCAGGAAAGGGTAGCCAACAGGATTGTAATTAAATGTATCCGTTTGCAGCAGCAGTGGGCAGCCTTTATGCAACACCATACTGACAGGCTTCCCCTTAAAGCGAAAGTCCTTATGCTATTCATTTTTTGTCTTTGTGCTGGCGGCTGCAGTTTCTTATTAATAGCAAGAAGCCTGATGAGCAATCACGCTGTTTCACTAAGCGTAACTCATATTAGAACCTCAGCGCATATAGGAGAAGCCGGAGATGAAAGAATTAAGGCTACCCTAATAGTTACTAAAGCAGAATATGATAAAATACACCGCTTCAGTTTATACATGGATAGCCTTAAAAGAAGTGCCTCCGGTAAAAAACATTATGATGGTATCCTAAGCGGTCGTCCCGGCTTATTGGATAGTATAAATCTCATTGAAAACATTTATCAATCACAAACAAAAAAGTAACAATTATGGAACAGAAAAAACATTCTCAAGAATTTCTGCGGAAGCGAAAATTACTAATGGTAATGCCGCTGTTAATCATTCCCTTAATAACACTACTGTTCTGGGTTTTAGGAGGAGGGAAGGGTAGTCGTGCTAACGCACAGCAAGCACAAAACCGCTTTAATATGCAGTTGCCAAGTGCCAACTTCAAGGATGACAAGCCCCTCGATAAATTAAGCTATTATGAAAAGGCAGCCACCCAATCTGACAAATTCCGGGAACTCATGAAAAAAGATCCTTATTACAAGCGCAGTGAAGAAAACGAAACTCCTATTCTTTTTCGTAATGATACTGTTCTAAGAGATAGGAAGTATAATACTTATAAGAGTAGTCATATGAATAGGTCAGCTTCCAATAATTCCTCTTTTGCAGATCCGAATGAAACAAAGGTTTACAAAAAGCTTGCAGAACTGAATACAGCCCTTAATAGTTCCGCAACAAATGAAACAAAATTAAATGACTATAAAAATAATATTCAGTCTTCAAATACTACCCATATAAAGCGCGACGATGTTAATCGTTTAGAGCAATTGATGCAAACCATGAATCAACAAGAGGGTAATGACCCGGAAATGCAGCAACTAAATGGAATGCTTGAAAAAATATTAGATATACAACATCCTGACAGGATAAAGGAAAAGATTAAGCAGACATCTGAAGCAAGGAAGGGGCAGGTATTTGCAGTTGCAGTAAATAATCAGGCTAACTCTGTTTCATTTTTGGATAACGGAGGCAATAAAACACTCACTAATGATACCAGCCGGAAATATTTCAATCAGCAAAACGGCTTTTATACATTAGACGATGCTTTAGCAATAAATGATAATCCAAACGCGATTGAAGCTGTTATACATGAAACGCAAACCATTGTAAATGGTTCAACGGTGAAGTTGCGGTTAACTAATGATGTGTACATCAATGGAGTACTAATCCCTAAAGAAAGCTTTGTATTTGGCACTGCAGCATTAAACGGTGAACGACTTGGTATTAATATCAATAGTATCCGCTATAAAAACTCATTGTATCCCGTAGAGCTGTCAGTAGTGGATATGGATGGCATGGACGGCATATATATTCCCGGCGCTATTGCACGTGATGTTGCTAAGCAATCCGCCGACCGGGCAGTACAGAATATTGGCCTTACCAGCTTAAATCCATCTATCGGCGTTCAGGCAGCCAGTGCCGGAATTGAAGCCGCCAAGACTCTATTCAATAAAAAAGTAAAACTCATCAGAGTAACGGTTAAGGCAGGTTATCACGTATTGCTCCGTGATGAAAAGCAGAAACAGGGTAATTAATGATTCAATTAGGTCTTAATCAAAAATTTATTTCATTTTAAAACTTCGTAAATGTATGAAAAAGATAAGTGTAGTAATAGTAACAGGAATTCTTCTCATTTTAATGAATGTTCAAGGGTTTTCTCAAAATGCTTTGTTAGCAGAAAAAACTTCCGTAATTGAGCCATACCATCTCGCTATTACACTCTATAAAACGACGAATCTGGTTTTTCCTTATGCAATTAGGAGTGTGGATAAAGGCAGTAAAGATGTACTCGTTCAAAAAGCTAAAGGTGTTGAAAATATACTTCAGTTAAAAGCTGCAAAAACAAATTTTGAGGAGACCAACATAACTGTAATAACCGCTGATGGTAGGCTGTATTCCTATATATTAAATTATACGAATAACCCAACCATTTTAAATCTTCAGTTTGCAAATACTAAAGAAGATCAAACAACCTCTTTCCCTTTAACAGCCCACCCTAACGCTGCTGGGGTCCACTCGAATGCTGAAAATGTTGTTAAGGCAAATAACAATATAAAAGGTGTAAAAGATAAAAAGTTTGGAATAAAGATTCAATTGGATGGATTGTATATCAACGATGAGGTTATGTATTATCATTTCACCTTACAGAACCAATCCAATATCAATTATGGTGTTGAACAACTTCGCTTTTTTATCCGGGATCAGAAAAAATCTAGACGCAATGCCGTACAGGAACTGGAAGTTAAGCCCTTATATATTCATGGTGATACTACTGTTATTAAAGGTCAATCAGAGCATGTATTTGTATTTGCTTTTTCTAAGTTTACTATACCTGATAAAAAGTATCTCGCTATACAACTATTGGAAAAGAATGGTGGAAGAAATCTGAAGCTAAAAATTGGCAACAGGAAAATTGTACAGGCTCAACCTATACCGCACCTGCAATAAATATTATAATAATAAGGACAGAAAACTTTGTGCGGGCAAGTTGTATAATCCATACAAATGCTTATGCTAGAACAATACAAACAACAATTATTAAATAACTCAAAAAACAAATGTTATGAACGAGAAGAATTTTGATTACCTGAAAGACCAGGTAAAGTTTACCGGTTTTGGTGAAGGTCTCGAGAATGAACTAAAGGAGAAAATTGAGAAGCAATCTCCCGAATTCAAGATGATTCATAAAGCAAAATTTGGAAATGAAGATGTAGTGGCTGCTTTACAATTTAAAAAATCTGAACAAAGTGATATGTATTTTTTTAATCGTTATGAAGTCGCCATAAAACCAGAGCAGTCATCAGATACAATGGAGCAAACTTTTTACATTAACAAAGGGAATAGCATTACGCTTAAAGAAGCTTTTAATTTAATGAATGGCAGGGCAGTGAATAAAGACCTTTCAAATAAAGAAGGAGAGGTATATAACGCCTGGATGCAAATGGATTTTAAGCAGACGGATAATAACGGCAATTACAAAATGAAACAGTTTCATCAAAATTATGGATATGATCTGGATAGCGTATTAGCTAAACATCCTATCAAAGAACTAACTAGTGAACAAGATAAAACCCGTCTTATTGAATCCTTACAAAAAGGGAATTGTCAATCAGTAACATTTATTCATGCGGGTAGTGAACAAAAACAATTTATTGAAGCTAATCCTCAATTTAAAACCATTAATATCTATGACAGCAATATGCAGCGCATTAGCCATAAGCAGGGACAGGATGAAAAACAGGGACAGGGCGAACAAAAAAGTGTGAAGCAAAATGCTAAAAATGAAACCAATAAGCAAGGGGACGCGGATGATGGTGAGGCGGTGCCAAAGACATCTAATAGAAGAAAGAAAAAACAAAACCATTCAATTGGCTAAATAAATATCAGTGCGACAGATAGGTGTGATAAGAAAATTATTTATTTAAATGGACCAATTAAGATCACTGTCAGACTTTTTTAATGCTATTGCGGGTGATCCCCGCATTAGCATTACCCACATTGGTATTTATGCGGCATTGTTGCAATATTGGCAAGAACACAACTTTGAAAATCCTGTTCGTGTTTTCAGTTATGATATTATGAGAACTGCCAAGATTTCGGCAAGCACTACCTATCATAAAAGCATTAAGGATCTGAGCAATTATGGTTACATTAAATATGAGCCTTCTTATAACCGCAAACAGGGAAGCAAAGTTTATTTTAACCGTATTGAATAATAAATAATATGATAGAAATGAAAACTTGAAATAGTAGCAAAGCCCGGTAGCGGGCTTTTGTTTTATAAAAGGAGGTGTGTGATGGAAACAAGTGAGAATGATAAAATCAGTCCTGAAAAAGCTGTCGAAATACTTAAAAAAGGTGGATTGGAAGTGACACTTGAACAGGCAAAATTGATGCTCGAATTTTTATACAAATTGGCTGATATAACGGTGGATCAATACTTGGGAAAAACCAAATTATATTGACTTAGTATCTATAGAATGCTAAAAATATTAGCTATCTTGCAATATCATATCTTGCAATATCATTACTTGCTCAGTAAGTGTTTCATGGTATAATTAATTTGGTTTTTACATGTTACAACAAAAAAAGTAATTATGAAAATAGCAGATTTATACATCCGTGTAAGCACTGATGAACAAGCCGATAAAGGATATTCACAACGTGACCAGGATGAACGCTTGCGCAAATATTGTGAGATAAATTCCATTCAGATAAGAAGGGTGATTTTTGAAGATCATTCTGCTAAAACATTCAATCGTCCTGAATGGACTAAACTTCTTGCTGACGTAAAAAAATATAAGGGCAAGTCTGACTTAATATTGTTTACTAAATGGGATAGGTTTAGTCGCAACGCCGGAGATGCTTATCAAATGATTAGTACGCTAAGACGGTTAGGTATAGAACCTCAAGCGGTAGAACAACCTTTAGATTTATCTATACCTGAAAACAAAATGATGCTGGCCTTCTATTTAGCCGCTCCTGAAGTAGAAAATGACAGAAGGGCGTTGAACGTATTTCATGGTATGAGACGGGCAAAGAAAGAAGGCCGCTGGATGGGAACAGCCCCTGTCGGTTATACAAATAAAGCAGGTGACGATGGTCGTAAACTTATTGCACCTAAAGATCCTGAAGCCTCTTTACTTAAATGGGCATTTCGTGAATTAGCACATGGAACATTAGCAGCAGATCAAATTAGACGGGAAGCAAATAAAAAAGGGTTGAAGTGTAGCAGAAGTAATTTCTGGACTGCTGTGCGTAATCCTGTTTATTGCGGCAAGATCTTTATTCCTAAATTCAAGGAGGATGAAAGCTGTATAGTTCAAGGGCAACACGAGCCGCTTATTAGTGAAGCGCTCTTTTATGAAGTACAAGATGTATTAGATGGTAAGAAAAGGAAAGAACGTCCTAATACCAAAATTGTATCCCAGGATAACTTACCGTTAAGAGGATTTTTAGCCTGTCCCAAATGTGACCGGATGCTTACCGGCAGCGCCTCTAAGGGTAGGTCCAGCCTCTATTATTATTATCATTGCGTTTCATCTTGCGGTTGTAGGTATAAGGCTAACTATGTTAATGATACGTTTGTCGAGGAGCTTAAAAAGTTTAAGCCACATTCAAGTGTCGTGGACTTATACAAAGTGATTATTGGTAGTGCTTATAAAAAGCAGTCCGCACAGCAACAAAATGGCAGCAAGCAGTTGGTTGATGAAATGAACAAGATAAATGAAAAGCTTAATAAAGCAAGGCAGCTGCTTTTATCGGAAGACATTGATCCAATTGATTACCGTACCATAAAGTCAGAATGTGAAGATAAACTTATGCGCCTTGAGGCAAAGCTTGCTGAAACTACAACAAATACAACTACTACAATTGGCATTGATAAGCTAATAGATAAAGCTGTTTCTACTCTGTCCCAATTAGATGTTATTTACACAGAGGCGAACGTAATCAGTAAGCGTGAAATAATTGGTTCGATATATCCGGAAAAATTGTGTTTTGACGGAATTCAATATCGAACCACCCGAGTCAATGAAGCAGTTCGTATTATCTATCAGATAAACAACGAGTTAGGAGCAATAAAAAACCGGAAAGATTACGATGTTTCACACCTTTCCGGTAGGGTAGCCCCGACAGGAATCGAACCTGTATCTAAAGTTTAGGAAACTTCTATTCTATCCATTGAACTACGGGGCCAAAAATGTAAAAATAAAAATTACGATTTACTTAATGGCGCAAATATAGATTTCACTTTATGTATTCGCAAAACTAATTACTTAAATCTCCTTTCTCCTTTCAGCAGCTTATCTTTACAACCCAATTTTAAGTTTATATGAAGTTTTATAATCTTGTAATCAAATACCGTCTTTACTTGAGTGTTTTTGCGCTTGTGCTGGCTATTGCAGTAAATGTTTCTGCTGGTTTCTGGCCTGCCTTTATATTGTATTTTCTTGCTATCATAGGAATTGCAAGCCATTTTTTTATTGGCCCTCTAAGGCTAATACAAGAGCCGATGGAGCAGGGCAACATGGAAGAAGTAAAAAAAATAATGGATTCAATCTGGTTTCCAAATTTGCTTTACAAGCCAATCCGTTCAACCTATTACACTTTGAAAGGAAACCTGGCCATGATGAACCAGGACTTTGAATCTGCAGAAAAGCACATGAAAAAAAGCCTTGATCTTGGCTCTCCTATGCCCGAAGCCGAAGGCGCAAACAAACTGCAATTGGGTATGATGGCGCTGCAAAAAGGAGACATGAAAACAGGTGAAAATTATGTTCGCCAGGCTATTCGTGCGGGAATTTCGGACAAGGAAAGCCAGGCGGTAGCCTTTCTTAGCATGTGCCAGATTTATATGAACAGAAGAGAATTCAGAGCTGCAAAAGATTTTTTTAGAAAGGCAAAAGCGTTAAAGCCAACAACAAAACAAGTGGTTGAACAGATCAAAGAAATTGAAAAATACATCAGCCGTATTCCCGGATAAATTTAAGTTGCAACAATTTGTAAATTATCTTTCAAATCTTCAAAAATTGATTGATAGTTTTGCGGCACTTTATTAAGATCAATCGGAACTGTTTGATCTTTGATTTCAAGATAATAACCAGTAGCATCTCTTGACATACCGGAGCCGGGATTTTCAGGTTTTATCGTCTCAATTAATTGCATAAGCTCCTGTTCGCTCCAATTTACTTCAGCTTCTGCTTTTTTTCAAGGGAATAATTCCGCCTGTTCTTACTAATGCTATTTGCATATAACTATTTTAAACTTTTGCAGCAGCCCAGCCGTCTTTTACTGCTTTTGCCTCAAGACTGTTTGTACCAAAAAGCTCACTAGCAATCCTTATTGTTATTTTTTTGAGGTCGGCAAATGTTGCGTCTTGTTTCAGGTTCTTTGTATCGGATAAAGCTCCATACCAAATTCTTCCTGCCTTCTCCCATGCAAAGCCGCCAATGTTATAAGAGGCAACATAAAAAGCAAAATTGGTGATCCCTGAATTGTAGTGAACGCCGCCCCAGTCTCCCTCTTGAGTATTTGGCAGGTTTATAAATTTATCCATTGTAGCAGGCTGTGGATCTGTTCCTAATTGAGGGTGATTTACGTATGCCGTACCTGGCGCCTTCATGCTTCTTAATGCATATTTTGACCCTAACAAACAATTTTCACCAATCAGCCAATTCGATTGTTTCACGTCCTGGTTTAAAGCCCGTTGCTTAATCATAATACCAAAAATATCTGAGAACGATTCGTTCATTGCTCCTGATTGCATTGCATAATCAAGGTTGGCTTCAAACTGAGTAACACCATGTGTAAGCTCGTGCCCAACAATATCAATGTCTGATGTGAAGCTTCCGAATATCTTTCCGTCGCCATCGCCAAATATCATTCTTTATCCATCCCAAAAAGCGTTATCCTAATTTTTATCGAAGTGTATGCATTGTTTTATAATCCTCCCCAGTTTATCTATTGAATTACGTCCAAAAAGATCATAATAAAAATGCCAGGTAGCATCGCCTGCTGCTATTACATTTTTAGCATCATTATCTGCGGGCCTGCGGGTTGAAGTATTCGACCATATTAAAGCAGCACTGGTAAGGTTAGTGGTATTTTTACAATTATACACTTGGAGCTGTGCCGATTTTAAAGCAACAGGCTGAGTTGCAATAGCGCCTAAAACGGCTTTCTCTTTATCGCTTATGCTGCTAAAAAATATACGGTCGGTTCTAAAACGGTAGCTATTATATTTTGAGCAAATAGCATTTGTAGAAATGGCTTTGCTGGTGCTTTGTGCTAACATATTTTCCATATAAGGAGGCACTATACACCTAAAGGCAGAAAAATGATTTTCACACATAGAATAAACTATTGAAATTAGATTTGATATGGATGAAGTTACAATTACCCTTTCCACAAACCAAACCTCTCTTCTACCTTCCGATAACGGTATTTAAATATTTGCTTCAGTTTATTTTGCACAAACAACACGTTGGCTATATCGCCAAAAAACCAAAAAGGAATTTTATAATGTACAATATCTGTCATCTCAACTCCACCGGGTATTTGTTTAAAATGATGTTGATGATGCCATAAGCTATATGGACCGTAACGCTGTTCATCTATAAAAAACTTACCTACTTCAACATGAGTTATTTCAGTCATCCAATAAAGTGATACGCCAAGCAAAGGCTTTACTGTATATTCAATTATTTGACCGGGGTACATTTTTTCGCCGTGATGCTTGCTTCTTATAATGAAGCCCATGTTTGATGGGGTTATATTTTTCAGGTTGCTTGGCTTGCTAAAAAAATCCCACGCCTCTTCTATTGTAACAGGAATATTCTGTACTTTTTTAAATGAATAAACTTTTGACATTATTATACTTTGCAGCTCTATAACATTTGCCTTTATAAATAGTTTATCAGATTACTACGCTGCAAAAAAATCCCCCGTTTTTGCGGGGGATTATCAACCAAACCACAATCTATAAAACTCCTACCAGTTCACCAACCGGTAGGGGTTGTTGCCCCGTTAATCGGGCTTTTTACCATCTAAAAAAGTATTTATTGAACTAATCTGACCTTTGTCGTTTTCATCGGGCTTGACAGAGTACTTGCTGTAGAAATTCTCTACTGAAGTAAGCGTGTTTCCAAATTGCTCTAAATTTTTGCGGATGTAAGCAGGCACTTGATCGAACTCGCTGCTGGCATCTGCAGAATTCATATTGAAAGATAAATTCCGCAGCTTTTGTATTCTTTCCTGGGCTCGGCGTTTTTGTTCATCAGCATCTTCGGGCATTGCAGGCTCTTCAGCAGGTGGTGCGCTAACAACAGTAGGAAACTTCGCCTCATTCACTGCTTCGGGAAGTTCATCTTTTATCACCAGCTTCATTTCAAAATCGGCTTGTTCAGGAACAACAGGTTGTGAAGATTTAGCTTCAACCGGATTAGCAGATTGTTGGGCTACAGGGTTTAAATCCGCATAAATATTAGATGGCTTTGAAAGAAAACTATTGCCGTTACTACGGGGCGAAACTTCATCTCCTGTATTATTGAATGAACTATTGTTGGTTTGACCGATAACAGGTATTTGATTTACAGGTTCCATGTTTTCCTGGTTCATCTCTAAACGAACCACTTCTTTATCCTGTGGTTGCCTTTCTTCCTGCTTTTTATTTTGTATTTGAGGATACGATTGCTCAGATGGTTGAATAACTGACGGAGCAGTATCCTGCATTTCTACTAATGTTGGCGCAAAAGGATCTTTAGCTTCTACAGGTTCAGCCGGCTTAGCCTCCGGTTTTTTCTCATTTTCCATTTGCAGTTTCATCACAACCTTTTCTTCAGGCTTTTTTTCCTGCTTAGGTTTAGGCATTGGCTTAAAAGGATCTTTGTGTTCGAAACCAGTAGCAATAATGGTTACGCCTATTTTATTGCCGAGAGATTCATCAAAGCCAATACCTTTAATAACATCAGCCTCATCACCTGCTTGTTCGCGCAGATAACTCATTATTGTATCTTCTTCATCCATCGTAATCTCATGATCGCCTTCCGCGGAAGTGATATTTATCAGTATCCATTTGGCGCCGCGTATTTCGCTGTCGTTTAGTAACGGTGAATTCACTGCATCTTCAATTGCTCTCTGGGCACGGTCTTCTCCTTCGGCAATTGCATTGCCTAAAATAGCTACCCCTCCGTTTCGCATTACAGTGCATACATCAGCAAAGTCAACATTAATCTGACCATTGCTTGTTATAACATCGGTAATACATTTTGCTGCCGTAGCTAAAATATCATCTGCCTTACTGAAAGCTTCTCTTACTTTAAGGTTTCCATATTGATGCCTTACTTTATCGTTACTAATCACAAGTAAAGTATCCACACTGTCTCTTAAAGCCTGTATGCCTGCTTCTGCATGACGCATACGCTTAGGCCCTTCATTAGTGAAAGGAGTGGTAACAATACCTACAGTTAACACACCAAGATCTTTACAAATTTTTGCAATAATGGGTGCGCCACCTGTACCTGTGCCACCACCCATACCTGCGGTAATGAATGCCATTTTAGTGTTAACTTCCAAAATTCTTTTTATTTCTTCCAGGCTTTCTTCGCATGCCTGCTTACCAATGTCGGGATTAGCGCCAGCACCCAAGCCTTGTGTTAAGTGTGGCCCAAGCTGAATTTTATTGGGCACTTTACTGTTAGCCAATGCCTGCGCATCGGTATTACATATTATGAAATCAACGGTGTCAATATTTTGACCATACATGTGGTTAACGGCATTACCGCCACCACCACCAATACCTATCACTTTAAGGATAGATGATTTTTGCTTCGGCAAATCAAAATGAATCATAGTGGAATTATTAATTGGGTAAGTAAATAGATTGTGTTTATGTTGTTTGTTAGTATTTAGGAGTTAGAAGATAGAAGATAGAAGTTAGAAGTTAGAAGTAGTGATCCTCTCTAATTCATCATTCATCATTCATCATTCATAACTCATAACTTATCATTCTTACATCTCCTTATCTCCTTCTTCTTTAAAAAGTTCGAGTAAATTGTTTTTGAACTTGTCCCAAAAACTGTACATGCCTTTTCTTCCGGCAGTGTTCACTTTTTCGGTTACAAGAGCTTCAAGCGGTTTTACATCCTGATCGTCTTTTACCAACTGTTCGGGTACAGGTATTTTTTTAAAAGTCTTCTCAAACTCTTTATACTTATGCTCGTAATCGCTGTATCCTTTTAAGATAAGACCGATGCAAGTGCTATACATGGGCTTCTTCAACTCATCAATATGATTGGCAGCAAGGTTACCGTTAGGGAAGCCAATACGTGCATACAAGCCGGTTGAATATTCGGTTAACTGGATGAGATGCTTTAACTGAGAACCTCCGCCCGTTAAGATGATTCCACCGTTTAATGCCCTGCTATCAAGGCCAACCTGTTTTAAATGGTAAGTAACAAAATCGAGTATCTCGCTCATGCGTGCCTGGATGATGTTAGCAAGGTTCTTTACACTTATCTCTTTTGCCTGCATGCCATTCATTCCGGGAATAGTGATGAAGGCGTTTGATTTTGCTTCATCGGCAAGTGCGCTGCCAAACTGAACCTTCATTGCTTCGGCTTGCTGTTTTAGCACACCTAAGCCTGTCTTAATATCGTTGGTAATGTTTTCGCCGCCGAAAGGAATTACAGCGGTATGCTTTAAAATACCTTCATAAAAAACAGCAAGATCGCTTGTACCGCCGCCAATGTCGAGGATGGCAACACCTGCTTCCATATCCAACTCACTCATTACTGCTGCCGCCGAGGCTAAAGGCTGCAATACAAGGTCTTTAGTTTTTAATCCACTCTTGTCAACTGCCCGATTTATGTTTCTGATAGCATTTCTATCGCCGGTAATGATGTGAAAGTTCGCTCCCACCTTTACACCATTATAGCCGATAGCATTAGGAATGTTTTGAATGTTGTCAACAGTAAATTCCTGGGGAATAACGTCAATGATTTGGTCGCCGGCAGGAATAAATGTTTTGCGTTGGTTTTCGATCAATTGCTCAATTTCAGAGGATGTAATTTCATTCTCCGAATCCTGGCGAACAATATCTCCACGGGTTTGCAAACTCTTAATGTGATGACCTGCAATCCCTACATATACTTCATTAATTTCAAGGTCGGGATTAGAGTCGTAGCAGTTTTTTAATGCTGCCTGGATGGCTTTAACTGTTTGCTCAATATTAAGCACCTGGCCATGCTGTACGCCAATGCTGTTAGCACGGCCAAAGCCGAGAATTTCGAGCTTACCATATTCATTTCTACGCCCGGCAATGGCAGCTATTTTAGTAGTGCCAATGTCGAGACCAACAATGATAGGTGCTTCATTAACGTTCATAGATATATTTGTTTTGTTGTTTACTGAGTTAGTAGTTTATTGTTCTGTATTTCGATCTTTTGTTATTCATTGTAATTCTGGTTTTGCCTTTTCCATTTTGCATTCTGCATTTTGCCTTAAACCTTAAACCTTACTTCCTCAACACCTTCTCACGCTTCTTCATTACAGCTTTTGGAACTTTCGCACCACGTTTATGCTTTATAATTTTCTCATCTTGTTTTGCCCGTGATTTTACTGCTGCATGTTTTACATCTGCTCTTGTATCTGCTTTATTGTTAACATTCAATGGTTTCTTTCTCTGTCTTTCTTCATGTTCATGTGCTGTATCTATTTGTTGTTCTACAGGTGCCTGTTGTACATTTTCATTTGTTGGTAATGGTTGTTTAGCAGCAGTTATATCTTCAACTTGTTTTTCGTTAGTGCTATCAACATCTAAGGCTTCTTCATTTGCCTGTTGCGTTTTAGCAAGCAGATCAGTTAAGGCTTCCATCGCTTTTGCGCTGTCCACTCTCGTTGTAAACGATCCTCTCTTTGTTGCTACAACCTGGCCTTTAAACTGCACAGCGATCTTCTCATATTTTTCAAATCCCACTTTCGTCCATACCTGCTTATAAAAGCTATACAGGCGGTCAAATTTTTCTTTGTAATCTTCACCGTTTCCTAACAGTACAACATGGTTTCCTATGGTAGGAACCATTTCGAAACCATCCGGTGTTATATCAATTTGTGCTACCTGTGCTTTCCAGAAATCATCTGCCTGTATAAACATTGCCAGTTCTTTTACCGAAGCCATCAAAGCACTATCGGGTTTTGAAAGTTTTATCCTTTGGGTCGGAAAGTTGGTGAACATCGGCACCCTTGCACTTAGCTTATTACTTAAGGGCAAATGCCGGCAGGCACTGTCTATATAAAAAGAGTTTCCTTCTGCCGTAAATATTCTTGCAACAGGATTTTTTTCTTCTACCACTGCCTGTAATACTTCTTCATTATCAAAGAACAATTCTGCCTTAGCTATCCACTTATTTTTTTTCAGCCTGTGTTCGAGCATTTGAAGATTTATGTTTGAGAGAGGTTCTCCTTTGATTGATCCGCTGGCTTTAAGTGCATCTGTCACTTCTTTTTTATCAACAAAAAAATTATTTTCGGTGCCGGTTATTTCTACATTAATACCCTTACAAACCTTATTATTCTTGTGTTGAACAGACGCAATTAATAACACTAAGCTAACAGCACTAAGCGTTATCCAACTAATCGTTACATATCTTTTTCTCCACAAGTGTTGCATAACTTTTTATTGATCTGACAGAATTTCTTTTACGGGTTGTACCAATGCATCTATATCGCCTGCCCCAGCCATTACCAATAACTCCGGCTGAGCTTTTTTAACCCAATGTTTCATATCCTCTTTGCTTAAAACCTGCTTATCTTTTAAAGTCATTTTTTCCAAAACCATTTCGCTGTTTATTCCTTTAATCGGCAATTCTCTTGCAGGATAAATGGGCAACAGAATAACTTCATCTGCCATACTTAAAACTTCTGCGAACCCATCAGCCTGGTCTTTTGTTCGTGTGTACAGGTGAGGCTGAAAGATGATAACTAGTCTCTTTTTAAATAAGCTTCGCACTCCCTTTATCAGCGCCTTCAACTCTTCGGGATGATGCGCATAATCATCTATTAATACATGCTTATCATCTTTTAAAATGTATTCAAACCTTCTTTTTACACCTTTGAAATTCTGTACTGCATTCTTTATTTCTTCATCATTAATGCCTAAATGCTTTGCAACTAAAATTGCAGCAACACAGTTTTCAATATTGTGTAATCCTCCCATTTGCAGTTGCGCATTTTTTAACATCCAATCTTTCCCAACCACATCAAAAACGTATGCTTCATTTTCCACTCTTATGTTAATTGCGTAAGTATCCGAAGCGCTGTTGTCGTAACTATAAGAGAGATATTTATCAGCTTGAAAGTCATTGCTCCGCTTCAATCCGAACTTACTGATTAAACAACCGCCTCTTTTGATTTTTCCTGTAAATTCAACAAATGCATTTTCAAATTCTTCTGCAGTTCCATATATATCTAAATGGTCAGCATCCATTGCAGTAACAACAGCAACATCCGGAGAAAGCTTTAAAAAGCTTCTGTCATATTCATCGGCTTCCACTACACAAACATTCTTTTCGTTTGCCCAGAAGTTAGTATCGTAATTAGCAGAGATGCCGCCTAAAAAAGCATTACAACCATAGCCAGAATCACGAAGAATATGTGCGATCATTGTGCTGGTAGTTGTTTTGCCATGTGTGCCCGCAACACAGATATTAAAAGAACTTTTGGTTATTGTTCCCAGCACATCACTTCTTTTTACAACCGTATAACCGTTTGTTTTATAAAACTGCAACTCTTCGTGAGAAGCCGGAACAGCGGGTGTGTAAACCACCATTTCTGCATTCTTTGGTATCAGTTCTACATTGTCTTCATAATGAATATTAATTCCTTCCGCCTCTAACTCCTGGGTAAGAGAAGTTGATGTTCTGTCGTAACCACTTACGGTTATACCTTTTGAATGATAATATCTTGCTAATGCACTCATACCAATGCCCCCTATACCGATGAAGTATAATTCCTCTGCTCCTAAAGGGGGACTGGGGAAATCAGTTATGTTATTTACTTCAATCATTCTACTTTTTTTATACGCCTTTATCTCTCTACTCCCTTTAGGGCTTGGGTTGCATCTACTATCTCCCGTGCTATAATTTCATCAGCATTTGTAATAGCCAGCTTGCTTATGTTTTCACTTAATTCCCTTTGCAGATTTTTATTTTCTGCAAGAGAGATTGTTGTTGCTACCAGGTTGGCATTTGCTTCACTGTCTTTTATCATCAAGGCTGCTTTCTTCTCTACTAAATGCATTGCATTAACCGTTTGATGATCTTCTGATGCATGCGGAAACGGAACAAAGATGACAGGCTTTTTTGCCACGCATAATTCAGTAACCGCCATCGCCCCTGCTCTTGAAATAACGATGTCTGCTGCTGCATAAGCCATTTCCATCCGGGTTATAAAATCATCTACCCATACATTCTTATATGCTTTGCCTTTTGCCTTATACTCTGCTGCTGTTGTTTTACCTGTTTGCCATATAAGCTGCAGATCGTGATTAACAATAGCATCTAACTTGTTTGCCAATGCTTCATTAATGCTTCTTGCACCCAGACTTCCGCCAACTGCTAATATTGTTTTGCGGCTTGCATCGAGGCCAAAAAAATTACATGCTTCTGTATGGCTAACTGTTGATTTTACAATTGAACTTCTTACGGGGTTTCCTGTTATTATAATTTTCCCCGCAGGAAAAAACTTTTCCATTCCGTCGCTTGCAACAAATATTTTGGTTGCATTTTTACCCAGCATAATATTCGACCTGCCTGCATAAGAATTACTTTCGTGAATGAATGTTGGTATGCCTTTTAGCTGCGCCTGTTTTAAAACAGGAAAGCTTGAGTAACCGCCAACACCTACAACTGCATCCGGCTGAAATTCCGCTATAATTTTTCTTACCTGTAAAAAGCTTTTTACCAGCTTAAACGGCAACGCAATATTTTTTATCAAAGAACTTCTGTTGAAACCTGCTATGTCTATCCCCGCAATTGTATAACCGGCTTGCGGCACTTTTTCCATCTCCATTTTTCCCTTTGCACCTACAAACAAAATTTCTGTTTTGGGTTGCAGTTTTTTTATTGCATTTGCAATTGCTATTGCCGGAAAAATATGTCCGCCTGTTCCGCCACCTGCGATAATCAGCCCCCCCGCCATCCGAAGGGGAGAACCAGAAAACTGTCCAATATTTGGAGACTGTTTACTCAATTTATTATGCAACCATCTCTGGTTCGGTTACTTTCTTTTTATTATCAGGCTCTTTTAAAGCCTCCCCTTCAATGGCGGTTTGGAGGGGTTTGGGAGCTTCTAACTGCTCCACGTTTCTTGCAACACTTAATATGATCCCTATAGAAGCACAGGTAAATAAAAACGAGCTTCCCCCCATGCTTACCAATGGCAGGGTAACCCCTGTAACCGGAACAAGATTTACCGTAACTGCCATGTTTGCCATTGCCTGTATAACCAGAGTAAAGCTTAATGCTAATGCGAGAAAAGCACCAAAGGCAAAGGGACATCTTTTAAAAATGTTTATACATCTCAACAGGAAAACGAGGTACACAAAAATGATGATGGCGCCGCCTACCAATCCATACTCCTCGATAATGATGGCATATATAAAATCAGAGTATGGATGCGGTAAAAAGTTTCTTTGCTGGCTGTTGCCGGGACCTAAGCCAAATACGCCGCCTTTTGCAATGGCAATTTTTGATTGCTGAACCTGATAGGGTGTTTCGTCTGCATTTGCATAAATAAAATCCTGAACACGTCTTATCCATGTACCTACCCGGCCATGGGTTTTCAGTTCGGTTATGGCTGTGCTTTTGGTTGCCTCTTTATCTGCATGACCATCATAAGTGGCAATTGCAATTGCTATGAGAATAGCGATAGGTATTGATGCTATACCAATGGTAGCGATAATGTGCTTAATACTTGCCCTGCCAATAAACATTAGCAGTAAACCCGTTGCACCTGTAAGTAATGCAGTTGATAAGTTAGCAGGAGCTATGAGCAAACAAATAATCACCACAGGAACAATTAACGGCAGAAAGCCTTTTTTAAAGTCTTTAATCACTTCCTGCTTGCGACTTAATTGACGGCTCAGGTACATGAACAATCCGAGCTTAGCAAGGTCGCTCGTTTGAAATGTCATATTAATGATAGGCAACTTAATCCAACGGCTTCCCTCATTAAGCGTTGTACCAAAAAAGTAAGTGAAGATCATCAAGGGAATGGAAAGCAAAAACAAATACAGTGCAATACGCGAATACAAAGTGTAATTGATACGGTGAGCAAAATATATAACGATGACCCCAATAACAATAAATGCGAATTGCTTAAACAGGTAAACTTCAGTATTACCCTTATACATTTTATAAGCAAGTGAACCTGTAGCACTATACACAACCAGTAATGAAGTAATAGCGAGCATAATTACAATGCCCCATATATACTTGTCGCCCCTTGTTTTTTTCAACAAGTCATTACTAACTGTATTAACAGAAGGCATGTCTGCAAAGGGTTTATCGAAGAATGCTTTCATTGTTTAGATGTTATTTGTTCGTTGTTTAGATGACAGTTGACTGTTGACAGATTATAGTAGTAGTTCTTTTTGCATTTTGCATTTTGAATTTGACTTACAATTCCTTCACCGCTTCTTTAAACTTCTTCCCTCTCTCTTCATAATTCTTAAACAGATCGAAACTTGAACATGCAGGGCTTAACAACACTGCATCGCCTTTGGCAGCAAGGTTAAATGCAGCTTTTACAGCATCATCTGCACTTTGGGTATCTACAATGGTTTTTCCTGAATTTTTAAATGCTATATGTATCTTTTCGTTATCTACACCCATACATACAATTGCCTTAACCTTTTCTTTTACCAGCCCTTCTATCAGTGCATAATCATTTCCTTTGTCAACCCCTCCAAGTATAAGAACTGCCTTTTTTCCAAGGCTTTCCAAAGCGAACCATGTACTGTTTACATTAGTTGCTTTGCTATCGTTAATAAACTCAATCCCGCGAACCGTAGCTACGTGTTCCATACGATGTTCAAGGCTTTCGAAGGTTTTTACAGCTTCGCGAATCTTCTCTTTTCTTATGCCCAGTGTTGATGCTGCAATACCTGCTGCCATAGTATTGTGTTGATTGTGTTTTCCTTTAAGAGCAAAGTCGTAGATGCTCATGCTTACGCGTTCTTCCTGTATTCTTAACATCATCTGATCGCCTTTTATGTAGGCCCCTTTCTTTACTTCTTGTTTCATGGAAAATGGTAATGGGTTAGTATGTATGGTTAACGTTTCCAGCTTTTTAGCAATCACCTCATCGTCCAGGTTATAAATGAAGTAATCATTCTCATCCTGGTTCTTAATTATCCTGAACTTGCTGTTGATATAATTTTCAAACTTGTAATCATACCTGTCTAAATGATCTTCGGTTATATTCAACAGCACAGCTATATCAGGCTTAAATTCTTTTATATCATCTAATTGAAAAGAACTGATTTCAGCCACATACAGAGGCTTAGGATCTTCGGCTACCTGCTTTGCAAACGAGTAACCTATGTTACCAACCAATGCACAATCTAATCCTGCAACTTTGCAAATGTGATAGATCAAAGAAGTGGTTGTGCTCTTTCCGTTACTACCGGTTATCGCAGCAATCTTACTATCACCTTTAAACCTGTAAGCAAACTCTATCTCACTTATTACCGGTATTCTTTTAGCTCTTATCTTCTTTACCATTTCGTTTTTCTCCGGTATGCCCGGGCTTTTTACTACTTCGTCTGCTTCCAGAATTTTATCTTCTGTATGACTGCCTTCTTCAAATTCTATTTCCTTGTCAATGAGCTCCTGTTTGTAATCCTGCCTTATATTTCCACTATCGCTAACAAATACTTTATAACCTTTTTGCTTTGCCAATAAGGCTGCCCCAATACCGCTTTCGCCCGAACCTAAAATCACAAGAAACCCCTCCGCTCCCAGAGGGTATTGCCCCTCCGCCCCTACAGGGGAACTCTGAAAATGGTTATTATTTTTATTCTCGTTTACCAATTCAACATCCTATTTATAAACATGCTTTATTTCCTCATCATCCCACAAATCCTATTAATCCCAGTTCTGACTATCTTATCTTTAGTGACATTATCGAAAACACCACACATAATATTGTTACAATCCAAAACCTTACAGCTATCTTACTTTCATGATATCCCACCTTTTGGTAGTGATGATGTAAGGGACTCATCTTGAATATCCTTCTTCCTTCACCAAACTTTTTCTTAGTGTATTTAAAATAGCTTACCTGTGTTATCACGCTTAAACTTTCGATCAGGAATACGCCACACATAATGGGTATCATCAATTCTTTACGTATAATAATTGCCAGCGAAGCAATGATGCCACCCAATGCAAGACTGCCTGTATCGCCCATAAACACCTGAGCCGGGTAAGCGTTATACCAGAGAAAGCCAACGCAGCCACCGATAAATGCACCTATAAAAACGCTTAGCTCACCAAGATTGGGTATGTACATAATGTTTAGATATTCTGCCAAACGTACATTGCCACTTACGTAAGCGAATATGCCAAGGCACAAACCTATTAATGCAGATACACCGGTCGCCAAACCATCCAAACCATCGGTTATATTGGCCCCGTTTGAAACAGCGGTTATTATAAAAATTACGATACCTATGTAAAGTATCCATGTATATTTTTGTAAGCCAGAGGGTAATAATTTGCTGTAATTAAATTCATGTGTTCTTACAAAAGGAATGGTTGTAATAGGCGTTTTAACCCGCACATACCTGTGTTGCTTTCCATCAAAAGTTCTTATTGTATCTCCCAATAACTTTTCACCTCTTTGGATGATTGAATCTTTTGAACCTGTTGCAGGCTTTAACGAAATCACTTCTCTTTCAACCGTTACACTCGGGTTGAAATATAATGTTGCCCCTACAATAATCCCCAACACTACCTGTCCAAAAATCTTGAACCTTCCTGCCAAACCATCGCTGTCTGTTTTCTTATAATCAATTCCTTTTTCTTTGGCTATGCGCTTTGCTTTCAGCTTTAAATAATCATCTATAAAACCTATAATGCCTAACCAAACCGTACTTAAAACCATTAACCGCACATACACTTTTGTAAGGTTTGCAAACAATAACGTAGGAATAAGAATGGCTAACAGAATAATAATTCCCCCCATGGTTGGTGTGCCTTTCTTTTGTTGCTCGCCCTGCAAACCAAGGTCGCGAACTGTTTCGCCAACCTGTTTCTTTTGCAAGTATCTAATTAACCTTTTGCCATACACAGTTGTTATAAACAGCGACAAAAGCACGGCAAGCAACACACGGAAGGTGATGAACTGAACCAGTCCGCTTCCGGGAAACTTGATCCCTTGTTTTGTAAGCCAGTCAAAAAAGTGGTACAGCATTTTTTTTAGTCATTAAGTCAATAGGTCATTGAGTCATTAAGTAGAGTTAATACAGCAATCCCTATTCAACACTCAATATTTAATGTTCAATTATCAGCTTTACTATTTTTTATTATTGTTTTCATAGTTTTATTTTCCAAAAGTTTTATCATCTGTCATCTGTCATCTGTCATCTGTCATCTGTCATCTGTCATCTGTCATCTGTCATCTGTCATCTGTCATCTGTCATCTGTCATCTGTCATCTGTCATCTGTCATCTGTCATCTAACAACTACTTCCCTAGCAACTCAAACATTTCCTTTAATACAGCCCTGTCATCAAAAGGATATTTTACCCCTTTTATCTCCTGGTATTTTTCGTGGCCCTTTCCTGCTATTAATAAAATATCAGAAGAGCTGGCAAAGTTCACTGCTGTTTTAATCGCCTCTTTTCTATCAGCAATTGAAATGGATTTTCGTCTTGCAGCACTGTTCAATCCTGCTTCCATATCTTTCAATATATCCAGGGGCTCTTCGCTTCTGGGGTTATCGCTTGTTAAGATCACTCGGTCACTTAATTCACATGCAACTTCAGTCATAACAGGCCGCTTTGTTTTATCTCTGTCTCCGCCACAGCCTACAACAGTTATAACCTGCTCATTTCCTTTGCGTAATTTTTTTATGGTAGCCAAAACGTTTTGCAATGCATCAGGGGAATGGGCATAGTCTACAATTCCAATTATTTGTGTATTGCTTACTATGTAATCAAACCTTCCTTCAGCGCCTGTAATCATGCTTAATGTTGTAAGCGCTTCATCGCTGTTTTCGCCTAAACAAACTGCTGCACCATATACCGCTAAAATGTTATACGCATTAAACTCACCAATTAATCTAAAATGAACTTCCTTATCATTTACCGTCATCACCAGGCCGGTAAGATTATTTTCGAGTATTTTACCTTTAAACTCAGCTATTGTTTTAAGGCTGTAGTAGTATTTTTTTGCTGCTGTGTTTTGCAGCATTACCTGCCCTCTTTTATCATCGAGATTTGATATGGCAAAAGCAGAGGAAGACAGATCATCAAAGAATTTTTTCTTAACCTTTATGTATTCATCAAATGTTTTATGATAATCAAGATGATCGTGGGTTATATTGCTAAACACCCCCCCTGCAAATTGCAATGCAGTTGTGCGATGCTGATGTATTGCATGACTGCTTACTTCCATAAACACATGCGTGCATCCGGCTTCTAACATTTGATGTAATAGCGCCTGTAAGCATACTGCATCCGGCGTAGTATGCGTAGCAGGAACTACTGTTGCACCAACCTGATTTTGAACAGTACTTATCAAACCGCACTTGTAACCCAATTTTGTAAAGAGCTTATATAAAAGAGTGACAATTGTTGTTTTACCATTTGTTCCTGTTACACCTATTAACTTCAGTTTCGTTGAAGGTTCGCCATAATAGTGATGCGCCATATACGCCACAGCCTCGTTGCAATTATTTACCTGCAGGTATGTAACACCTTCATTTAATAATGCAGGAACCTCTTCGCATACGATAATACGTGCTCCTTTGGCTATAGCTGTACCTATAAAACTATGTCCGTCGCTTACTGCTCCGCGAATGGCAACAAATGCAGAACCTTCAGAAACCTTGCGGCTGTCTATCTGTATGTCTTTTACATCAAGGTTGGTTGTTCCAATTACCTGCTGCAAGCGTACGTTGTATAATATGTCTTGTAGTTTTGCCATAAACACCTCCCCCCTCCCCTGAAGGGAAGGAGGAAATCAATTAAGTTGTATTATTATGTTTTGTCCTCTTGTAATATTTTGTCCTGCAGCAAGTGATTGTGCACCTACTTTTCCTTTACCTCTTACCATCACTTTTAAGCCTAAATTTTCGCACAGGTAAACAGCGTCTTTTAAACCCATGCCATTTAACGATGGCATTTGCCTGCTGCTGATAACCTGTGTACTCATCATACTTTCAGCGCCTTGTTTATACATCCTGCTGTAATTACTTCTGCCATTTGAAACTGCATAGGATACTTTTACATCTAATTGTTCCGTTACCTTTTTTATATCTTTTGTATAACCCGAATAGTTATACCAACCGCTGTCATTTCTTTTAAAGTTGTACAATGCATTGTTGCCCTGGCTAACTTTTAAACTAAACACCTGATCAGCAATTTCTTTAAACACCGGGCCTGCAACGGAGGCACCATAAAAGTTAGCGGCGTGAGGCTTATTCTTTATAACTACTATAATGCTGTACTGCGGATTATCGGCAGGAAAGTATCCCGCAAAAGATGACTGGTAAATTTTATCGGCATAACCACGGTTGCCGTTTGCAACTAATGCAGTTCCGGTTTTACCGGCTATTTGATAGTGATTACTTTTGAGCGTTTTTCCGGTTCCTTCCAATACAACACCTTCCAAACATTCGTGCAGTTGTTGTATAGTTTGCCTACTGCATATACTATCCCTTAATACCACCGGGTGAAGTTGTTTTAGCAGCCTTCCATCTTCTCTTATCTCGTTTACGAGGTAAGGGCGCATCATTCTGCCATTGTTTGCCACGGCATTATATAGTGTAAGCATTTGCAAAGGGCTTACAGTAAGATTGTATCCAAAGGCCATCCAGGGCAGGGTTGTCCTGCTCCAATGCCTGCTTCCCGGACGATAAACTGATGGTTTTATTTCGCCCTTCAAATCAATACCGGTTACACTATCCATCCTGAGTTTGGTAATGTGGTTAACAAACTGGTTTGGATTGTTGGCATAATTCATAAAGGCAATTTTTGCCATACCTACATTACTGCTGTGTTCAAAAGCCTGCTTTAATGTTACATTACCAAGCCCGTGCTTTTCGCTATCGTAAACGGTTTGTCCGTATATCTGCCAAACCCCGCCTTGTATATCTATTATTGTATTTAAGTTGGCTTTTCTGTCTTCTAAAACAGAGAGGATAGTAGCAAGCTTAAACGTACTGCCGGGTTCTGTTGGGGTGATTGCATAATTATAATCTTCCCAATACTTGCCATTTTTACTACGGCCTAAATTTGCTATTGCTTTTATTTTTCCGGTCTTCACTTCCATAACAATCGCACATCCGTGTTGGGCCTGATTACCTTCCATCATTTTCATTAAAGCATTCTCTGTTATATCCTGAATATTTACATCAAGCGTTGTTATTACATCCTTTCCGTTTTCGGGCTCTACTTCATAATCGTCAACCGGCACACTTACACCACCGGCTATGTATCGCACCAGTTTTTTACCTGCCGCACCTTGCAAATAGTTATCATAAGTAAGCTCAAGACCTACTTTATTACTGTCTCTCAAAAGCCCTATGGTACGGTATGCAAGCGTTTGATACGGGTTAAGCCTTATCATTTTTTTGTCAGGAATAAAACCACTTTTATTTCTGCCCAGGCGAACAAGCGGAAATGTTCTTAACTGCTGAAACTCTTTAAACGACATCTTCTTTTTCAGCAGGAAGTACCTTTCTTTCTCGCGGTATCCAACCTGCAACATTCTCTTATATTCACCGGCGGTTTTATCTTTAAAGAGGTTAGCCAAACAAATACTTAATGAGTCAATGTTTTCTTTAAACCTCTTTCCGTTCTTATCGCGTAAACCCTCAGCCATAAAATCTATATAGATATCAAACTGCGGAATACTTGTACTTAGCATACTTCCGTCTTCACTATATATTGTTCCTCGCTCAGCTTCCAGCTCAACAATTTTTTGATGAAGGCTATCGCTCATACTACGCCAGTAACTGCCCTGCACCTGCTGGATAAAAAATGCTTTACCAAGAATGCAACTACCGGCAAGGGCCATTAATATAAAGCCCAGGTAAACCCTCCATAATATGTCTTTTTTTACCTCCACTTTTTAATCTCAAACTTTAGCGTTTAGCTCAATTATTTTTAGTGCTCAACTTTTTTATTCTGTATGGCGAAATAGTATCCATGGCTAATCCTAATGGCGCTGCTGCTTTTACCATTTCACTTTCGCGGCTTTTAAACATCACCTCGCTCTTAAGCGTTTTGTATTCGTATTGCAAGTCCTTTAACTGACGGCTTGTTTCGCTGATCTTTCTTATACGGTTATCTGCCATGTGCCCGTTAGCTATATACAACACCGCCAGCACTGCCAAAAACAAAAAGAAACCTGTATTATTTACAATCCACTTGTAATTAAGCACCTCTCCTATTACACGCCTTGTTGATTTTTTCTTTTCTTCTGCCATTTTCTATTGCTATAAAGAATTAACTTTCATATACATGCTTTTCTATTTCTATTAAGCATTGCTGCGTTGCCTTCCGTTAAGCCTTGTCTTCTGTTCAACTTTTCCTGCCGGTTATAATTTTTGTCTTATTGAGCAACGCAACAATGTTTAATAGCTATTGATTCTTACCTCATCCTCCGTCACCTTCTCCTTGAGGAGAAGGAGCGGTGCTTAGTACAATGCCAGGCTTTTTGTGCTTCCACATCAGTATAAATTCTATGTTCTACACTTATCAAACTATGATCTTCATAACTTGTCATCCTATCAACTTATCAACTTGTCAACCTATCAACCATCACCCAACCTTCTCCGCCACCCTCATCTTAGCACTCCTGCTTCGGGGGTTTCTTTTCAGTTCTTCATCACTTGCTGTAACAGGCTTCTTTGTAATTATTTTCAACTCCCTTTTTTGCTCGCCAGGCAATAATAAATTTTCGTGTTGCTCATCAAAAGTTCCCCATCGAAAAAAATTCTTTATAATTCTATCTTCTAATGAATGAAAAGCGATGACAACTATTCTTCCTCCTGGTTTTAAAAGCGCCGGCACCTGTTCAAGCATTTCTTTCAGCGCTCCCATTTCATCATTCACCTCAATACGCAATGCCTGGAAAACCTGTGCTAAATACTTATTAGGATTACCTTTTACCACCGTGCTTATCATTGCTTTTAACTGAGCAATTGTTTGCAAAGGCATTTGGTTACGTTGCTGCACAATATGCTTTGCCAGTGTTTTCGAATTTGTTACTTCGCCGTATTGCTCAAACAGTTTATGCAATTGGGGCTCGGTGTATTGCTTTAAAATATCCGTGGCCTTCATAGTCTGCCGCTGATCCATGCGCATATCCAACGGACCTTCAAAACGGGTTGAAAAACCTCTTTCACCTGCATCAAACTGGTGAGAGCTAACTCCCAAATCAGCCAATATCCCATCTACCTGCAAATAGCGATGAAGCCTTAGAAAGCGCTGCAAATGACGAAAGTTGTGCGGCACAAACAACACCCTTTCATCTTCCTGAATATTTTTGGCTGCATCTTCATCCTGGTCAAATGCGATCAACTTTCCATTTGCGCCCAGCCTTTCTAAAATTCCGCTGCTATGGCCGCCGCCGCCAAATGTGCAATCCACATAAATACCGTCTGGTTGCACTTGTAAAGCATCTAATGTTTCAGTAAACAAAACCGAAACATGGTAAGAAGATGAATGACGGTTTACAGGCGCTGAATTATCTTCCATAATTCATCAAAGATTAGTTCCTGCTTTATTACCCATCACCTCTGCTGCCAGCTTGCTGTATGCTTCAGGCGAAATATCTTCAAAGAGCTTTTTATACTTATCTGCATCCCATATTTCAATATAATTAAGAGCCGCAACCAGTATAATATCTTTAGTTAAGTTTGCATATTCTTTCAAGGTGGGCGGTAACAACAATCTTCCGGCTGTATCCAGTTCCACCTCGGTAGCGCCACCAAAAAACTGACGGCGAAAATCTCTTACATCTTTATCAAATTGATTTTTTAAAAGAAATTCCTGAACAATGGGCTCCCAACTTTTTATGGGATATAAAGTGAGGCACTTTTCAAAACCCCTGTTAATCACAAACCTGTTCTCGCCTTCGGGCAATTGCTTTTTAAAGCCCCCTGGCAACAAGAAGCGACCTTTCGCATCTACAGTAGCTTCATGTTCGCCGAAAAAGGTGGGCATTAATCAAAAAATTAGAAGAATTACCATTATCTAACACAAAATAACACTTTTTCCCACTTCTAATACAAATAAAAAATTTTCTTTTTATCCACACGTCTACAATGCTTCCAGGTCTTTCCTATATTAAGTTTGTGAATATTACTTCTGCTAATCTGTTAGTAGAATGTGAATTGAAGTGGATAAGGTGTGAAAAGGATTACAAATCAAAGCTTTAACGGTTTTATTTGTATTTAAGGAGACTCTTGTTTTAGGTGCAGAAGGCGTAGGCAGCATCCTATCTTTGTCTAGAATTATGCATCCTAAAAATCTTTCCATCCACGAATTTTCTTACCATTTGCCTGATGATAAAATTGCAAAGTACCCATTAGCAGAAAGAGACAGCAGCAAGTTGCTGGTTTACAAAAACGGAAAAATTGAAAGCTCTGAATATAAAAACCTGCATCATTTTTTGCCGTCAAACACTCTGCTTGTATTTAATAATACCAAAGTTGTTGAAGCAAGGCTGCTTTTTACAAAACCAACCGGAGCAGTTATTGAAATTTTTTGTCTTGAACCTGATGACCAATACAGAGACATTACAACCGCCATGCTGCAAAAAGGCAAGGTGCTTTGGAAATGTTTAATTGGCGGGGCAAGCAAGTGGAAACATGGTATAAAACTTCAGAAAAATATACAACACGGTAACAAAAACATTACACTTGAAGCAGCAATAGTTAACCGCCTAAACAATTGCTTTGTTATTGAACTAAGCTGGCAACCCGAAGGGTTATCGTTTGCTGAAGTGCTTCAGCTTGCAGGCGTTATTCCGCTCCCGCCTTATCTGCACAGGGATACTGAAGATAATGATAAAGAGCGGTATCAAACCATTTATGCAAAGCAAAATGGTTCGGTTGCTGCGCCAACTGCCGGCCTTCATTTTACTGAAACTGTTTTCAACAACCTTGCAGAAAAAAACATTGAAAAAGAATTTGTGACCCTGCATGTAGGCGCCGGAACTTTTAAACCGGTTAAAAGCGAAACGATCAGCGAACACGAAATGCATGCAGAGTTTATTGATGTATCGGCAGAAGTTATAAAACGCATTATTGATTATGCAGACAAACCAATTGTTGCTGTAGGCACAACTTCGCTTAGAACTATTGAAAGCCTTTACTGGATGGGAATTAAAGTATTTGAAAAAAATAATGTATTACCGGAACAATTAAACATACAACAATGGGAACCTTATGAAAGTGAATTGAAAAATTTGAGTGCGAAAGAAGCTTTAACTCATTTATTAAATTGGATGAACAGACACGGCTTATTAAGAATAATCGCCAAAACACAAATACTGATTGCACCAGGCTATCAACTAAAAATAGCAAAAGGTATCATTACTAACTTTCATCAGCCGCAATCAACATTATTATTGTTAATAGCCGCTATTGTTGGTAGTGATTGGAAAAAAATTTACGAATATGCTTTGGAAAATAATTACCGTTTTTTAAGCTATGGAGATGGGTGTTTGTTGTGGCCGTTAGTAGTTGATGCCGGGTAGCTTCATCCGTTCCTTGCAGCATTACGAAGATGCTAAGCTTAATCAGCCAATGGCACTTCTACCGTAAAGCAGCTTCCTTTGCCTAAAGAACTGTCAACTTTTATTCTTCCTTTATGTACATCAATTACCGTTTTTACATAGCTCATCCCTAAGCCAAACCCTTTTACATTATGTATGTTGCCGGTATGTGCACGGTAGAACTTTTCAAATATTCTTTTGGTAGTTTCCTTGTTCATACCTATGCCGTTATCCTCAATTCTAATTTGTAAAAATTTGCCTGTGTTGCTTGTATGTACTTTTATAAGCAGGTTATCTTTTGAATACTTTATGGCATTATCAAACAGGTTAGAGATCATGTTTGTGAAATGATTTTCATCCGCTATTATCTCATCATGCTTCGCATTCAAATGCATCTCTACCTTACCATTCTTATCCTGTAACTGGAGCTGGTAGTTGTTCAATGCTTTTTCTATAAGCGTAGTTGCATGTACTTTTTTCATGTCAAGCTTTAGCTCTTGCCTTTCAAGTAATGCAGCCTGCAAAATGGTTTCAACATGTTTGTTCATGCGCTTGTTCTCTTCCTTAATAATGCCGCTGAAATACTGCATCTTTTCAGGGTTTTGCTGCACTTTATCGTTTTTAAGCGCATCCACCGCCAGCGAAATAGTTGCTAAAGGGGTTTTAAACTCATGCGTCATGTTATTAATGAAATCGCTTTTAATTTCGCTAAGCTTTTTTTGACGCAACAATGTATAAACGGTTAAAGCAAATGCAGCAAGAATAATGATTGTAAATGCAAGTGCTCCTGCAATCATCCACATTAACGATTGCCATACTTGGGTTTTAAAATCGGGAACAATTACTATTAAGTGCTCGTAAGGAACAAGACCTTCTAACATGCTCCCGGTATCCGGAACAATCGGAACTATTATCCGTCTGTTATGAACTTCATCCTGTGCCTCGGTGATGAAATTCTTCGATTGCATTTCTATGTTATACAAATTTGAGTTAGACGCTATCGCAAATTCGAACTGTACATCTTTTAAGTTTCTTTCGTTGAAAGATCGCTGCAATTTTTCTCTTATCTCAAAGTCGGAAAAATGTTGTGAAATAGTTGGCCGGTCAAAACTTATAGAATAGTCTTCGGGCAATAAACTAAGATTAGGCTTGCGCGGAATTTTCATGTATGGAGCCGACGATGCTTGCTTACTTAATGCAGCAGCAACCTCTGTAGTAGCTTCCTCGGTTTTACTTAATAACTGTTGTTGACGAAGTATTATCATATCTCTAAACCAGCTTACCTGCAGTACAATAATACCGAGCAAAGACAATGTTATCAGTAAAATAATTACAGGAAAAATTTTCTTCATCGCCACAAATATAGCAGCAACTACGAGTGTTTAAGAAATTGTTACTATTTATACAACTTTTTTTAACGCCCTGTTTACACGAAATAAATTTTACAAAAATAGTTTTGATAAGTAATTTTAATCATTAACTTTTCATCATGGTTGATATAGCGCCCGGAAAATTATTAATAGCCGATCCTTTTTTAAAAGACCCGAACTTTGGCCGTTCAGTTGTTTTTATTTGCGATCACAAGGATGAGGGGAGCTTTGGTTTTCTTTTAAATAAAAAGTATGAACAGGTTTTAGGAGAACTGATAAGCGATCTTCAGGACAGTACTATCCCTGTGTACCTTGGTGGACCTGTACAATTAGATACCATTCATTTTTTACATTGCCGTCCTGAGCTTATTGCGGGAGGGTTTGAAGTAACGGATGGTATATTTTGGGGGGGAGATTTTGAAGAAGTGGTTAAGCTGGTTAAAGAAAAACAACTAAGCAATAAGGACATCCGGTTTTTCATCGGCTACAGCGGTTGGGGTGAAGGACAGCTTGAAGAAGAAATGAAGCAAAAAAGCTGGATAACAACAGATGCTACCAGTGATCTTATTTTTATAAATAATGCAACCAATGTCTGGAAAGATGCACTTAAACAATTAGGCGGAGAATATGTGCAAATGACAAATTATCCGCTCGATCCTCAGTTGAACTAAAATTATCCCACATAAAAATCAGGCATTATTACAAAAAAAATCCCCTAAAGCAGGGGATCAAAAAAGTCCTTTTCTAAATTCTATAATTCTACAGCCCCCTCAACAAGTACAGTAGCCTTATTATTTAATACTTCTACAAATCCACTTTGAATGGTGTAGTTAGTTGTAGAGTTCTTATCATTTAAAACTTTGAGATTACCTTTTGATAAAGCGCTTACTAAGGGTGCGTGTTTATCTAATACTTCAAATTTACCATCAATGCCTGGCAATTGTACACCATATACTTCGCCGCTGTAAAGTTTTCTTTCGGGAGTTAATATTTCTAACAACATAATTTGACAATTAGCTAATTTGAAATTTGAAAATAATTATAAGACGGGCTAACATTTGCAAATTAGCTCATCTTCAACTGTTCAAATTACGCAGTTGCAGCAGCCATCATTTTTTTACCTTTTTCAACCGCCTCTTCTAAAGTGCCTACCAGGTTAAATGCAGCTTCCGGATATTCATCTACTTCCCCGTCCATGATGGAGTTAAATGCACGAATAGTGTCTTCAATACTTACAAACACTCCTTTTAAACCTGTAAACTGCTCTGCTACGTGAAAAGGCTGCGATAAGAAACGTTGTACTCTACGGGCTCTTGACACTGTAAGTTTATCTTCATCACTTAGTTCATCCAAACCAAGAATGGCAATAATATCCTGTAGTTCTTTATAGCGTTGGAGAGTAAGTTTTACACGGTTGGCACAATCATAATGTTCGTCACCCACAATCAGCGGAGTTAAAATACGGCTTGTACTGTCTAAGGGGTCAACCGCAGGATAAATACCTAAGTCGGCAATCTTACGGCTAAGTACCGTAGTGGCATCAAGGTGAGCGAAAGTTGTTGCAGGTGCGGGGTCAGTTAAGTCATCGGCAGGTACGTAAACTGCCTGTACGGAGGTAATTGATCCGTTTTTAGTAGAGGTGATACGTTCCTGCATTAATCCCATCTCTGTTGCCAAAGTTGGCTGGTAACCTACCGCAGAAGGCATCCGTCCCAGCAATGCCGAAACTTCAGAACCAGCTTGGGTAAACCGGAAGATATTATCAACAAAAAATAAAATGTCTCTGCCTTTTCCTGTACCATCACCATCTCTAAAATATTCAGCAAGGGTTAAACCACTTAAAGCCACACGGGCACGGGCTCCGGGAGGTTCGTTCATTTGTCCAAAAACAAAAGTTGCTTTACTGTCTTTTAAATTTTCCATGTTCACTTTTTCCAGATCCCAGCCCCCTTCTTCCATACTATGCCTGAAATCGTCTCCATAATTCATAATTCCTGCCTCAATCATTTCTCTCATCAGGTCGTTACCTTCACGGGTTCTTTCACCTACACCGGCAAATACCGATAACCCACCATGCCCTTTAGCAATGTTATTAATCAACTCCTGTATTAATACTGTTTTACCTACACCTGCACCACCAAATAAACCAATTTTTCCACCTTTTGCATAAGGTTCAATCAGGTCAATTACTTTAATACCTGTGTATAAGATTTCTGAAGTTGTACTTAGATTTTCGAATATAGGAGGCTTACTATGAATAGGACGACCATTAACTTTACTAACAGCAGGTAAACCATCAATCGGATCACCGGTTACATTAAATAAACGGCCATTTATATTTTCGCCAACAGGCATTGTAATAGCTCTGCCAGTATCTAACACTTCAGTTCCGCGAACAAGACCGTCCGTTCCATCCATGGCAATGCACCGTACACTATCTTCACCCAAATGTCTTTGTACTTCCATTACCAGGGTATCGCCATTTTCGCGCTTTAATTCTAATGCATTAAGAATTTCGGGCAACGTGCCATCAAACTGAACATCTACTACGGCTCCGATTACCTGCTTTACCTTACCAGCTTTCGACATATTAAAATATTTGTATGGCTTTAAAATTGCCGCGAAGGTAAGGAAATAGCAGTTTATTCACTTATAAATTCGAATAGATTTTTCTTAAAGCATGGGTAGCAATATTTATTAATCCAACACGTTCTTCTTCTATCATTTTTAAATTTATACGTATTAATGGCTACTATATTTAAAAACAAAACACTGAATTGGTATGCTATTTGCCTTTCTTAAAGAAATTGATTGGAAGACTTGATGAATAAAGCCGTTGCTAACCTTCAAGATCCAATCAATACAGGTATATATATGATATTATCCGTATTTTTTATAAATAGAAAAGAGGAAAATATCCCCCAAACCGAGAAAGAGGAGCTTTTTAGCTTCTTTTTTTATTTCTAATAATTCCTTCTTTTTTAAACCCGGTTTAGCACTATTAACTTAACCCATGCATCTGTTAATCATATTCAATTTACTAATTTGCACTCATGGTAATTAAATCTGCCCAATACCTGATTTCAAGCCCTGATTTTACAAAATGCCCTTTGCCCGACCGTCCTGAATATGCATTTATTGGCAGAAGTAACGTAGGAAAGTCTTCTCTTATAAATATGTTATGCAATAATCAAAAGCTTGCAAAAACTTCGGGTTCTCCAGGCAAAACACAATTGATTAATCATTTTACTATATCCAGTATTGAAGGCGATGATGCCGACGCTAATAAAAAGCCTATGATGTGGCATATAGTTGACCTTCCGGGATATGGTTTTGCAAAAGTATCTC